>Ga0172381_10003814_pt1 | contig 15776 bp, 13 predicted proteins | sample Leawel6488metaG_FD_119754 | JGI IMG/M metagenome (GOLD analysis project Ga0172381, IMG submission 119754) | Leachate microbial communities from a municipal landfill in Southern Ontario, Canada - Leachate well 64-88 metaG | ecosystem: Engineered > Solid waste > Landfill > Unclassified | place...
GCTTGCAAAACTCCCCCGGGTCGCAAAACGGGCAAGCGTGGTGAGCGGGAGTATTGCAACGCCGTTCATCGATACGATCCTCTCTGCGTGCGGTTCTGTTGTGCCGGCTGTCCCGGTCAGGAAGGAGATCGCCTGCCTGGTAACTGCCGACGATCTCCGCGGGCTCGATCTCAAAGCGCTCGAACCGGTTGTCATCATTCCCGGCCGGGCGTTCGTGCACGATGCCGAGGCAGAGGAGATCCTCTCACGCGACGGGATTGAGCGAACGGTGATTCGCGGCCCGGATATGCTGACCGCGGACGCCGAGACCAGCATGGGGATGACCCGCGACCAGGTGCTGGAGATGGAGATGAGCGGGTTTGCGGAACTTATCGGGATTATCAACCGGTATGGGGTGTAATCGAGGATTTTTATTGATGCGATCTTACGCTTCTGAATTTTGTGCTCTGGTGCAAACCTTTTTTTTGCAGAAAAGATAGTCCCTCTCTTGCGCCAGGTTGTCCCCCGCTGAGGACGAGGCGCATTATGATGCCTCCTGAACAGACTGCCACCACGTCAATATCGGTGAATTATTCCGGTAATCCAGCGGCATCGCAATGCGGGGGGTGCCCACGCGGCGGGGGCAGAGCCGAAGGCGGAGCCCCCAAGAGCGTCACAATGTAAACCACATGATTTCCCCTGAAAATTACCCACTGTCCTGGATATGATGATGGGGGCTGATGCCCCCATACCCCAAAGTATGATGAACGCCGCCGCCCCCGAAGGGGCGCCCCCGCGGCGGATCAGGAACTGGTATGGCGGTAAAATTTTCAAATCCTGACCATTGAAAGACCTGACAATTGTAATACCTCTCAATAAAAAATTCAGATGATTTTTTGCTTTACAGAAATCGTTCACTCCCGTTGTGCCACTCGAATTATTTTTGCATGACTAACTCCTCGAATGGTACATTCCTCCTTTGTAATAATGCCGTATCTGTTCTGGCGTCATCGCAATGCGCCCCCTCCCCCTCGGGGGACCGGTGGCGCAAGAGGGGGGCGATCATATTATTCAAAACAGATCTACTGTTGAGTCTGTTTCCGATTGAATCGCTATTTATTTTCAAAATTCTGATGTTTTTTCAAAAACGCAAAGACCCATCAGAATAAATCCGGATTATTTTAAAGTGAGAATTCCGGTCCACCGGAAATTTTCATGCAGCCAACGGTTACTCTGGAAGAAAAACAGTATGCTGCGAGAGGGTTACGATCCCCCGATCTCCAGATCTCTCGAAGCGTGAACGCGAAATGCTCACAACCCTATGAGTCTGGCGCCCTAACCAGCTAGGCCACCGCAGCACAAAAGTGCATAATAAAAACGCCGTAAAAATTATTAAAGGTTCGCGTTCCGCATTCACGCTTTTTTCTGCTGGAGATACATGTTGACCGCTGCGGTGATCGCGGCAACTTTCTTCCCCTGCTCAAAGGACCCGGCAAGCGTCTGCATGCGGGTCTCCTCGTCCCGCTTGTACCGTTCAAGGGTGCTCAGGATATGCTCTTCCTGCAGGAAGTGCGTGTGGGTGTTCCCCTCCATGAACTGCTGGTTGTTCATGATCGCATAGTGGAGGGGCAGCGTTGTCCGGATGCCAAGGACGATGTACTCCGAGATTGCTCTCCGCATCCGCATGATGGCTTCGATGCGGGTGCTGTCCCATGCACAGAGTTTTGCAATCATCGAATCGTAGTTGGGCGGGATGGTGTACCCCATGTGGATCCCGCTGTCAACCCGGATGCCCGGGCCGCCGGGCGACCGGTACTTGACGATCTTGCCCGGGTCTGCGGCAAAATTATTGAGCGGGTCTTCGGCATTGATGCGGCACTCGATGGCATGCCCGCGGATGGAGACTTCATCCTGCGAGAACGGGAGCGATTCCCCGGCGGCGATGGCTATCTGCTGCTTGACGAGATCGATACCGGTGATGAACTCCGTGATGGTATGCTCGACCTGGAGGCGGGTATTCATCTCCATGAAGTAATAGTTGCCCTGGCTGTACAGGAACTCCACCGACCCGGCATTGCTGTAATCCGAAGCCTCGGCGACTTTGAGCGCAGAATTCGACATCCGGTCCCGCAGTTCGTCGGTCATGATCGGGGACGGGGCCTCTTCAATCAGTTTCTGGTGCCGGCGCTGGATGGAGCATTCGCGATCATAGAGATGGACTGCATTGCCGTGCTCGTCCGCCAGCACCTGGAACTCGATGTGCCGGGGCTTGATGAGGTACTTCTCGATGAAGACGGTCGGGTCGCCGAACGCGGACTTGGCGATCCGCATGCTTGCGGTGACCGCCTCCTCAAGGGTCTGCTCGTCCTCGACGATCTGCATCCCGATACCGCCGCCCCCGGCACTGGCTTTGACAATGACCGGGTAGCCGATCTCTGCGGCAACTTTCTTGGCTGCATCGATATCCGTGATGCCGCTGTCCGTGCCCGGGAGCACCGGCACACCGGCATCCTTCATCATCTGCTTGCTGCCGATCTTGGAGCCCATTGCCTTGATGGTCTTCCACTGCGGGCCGACGAACGCAACGTTCTCGTCATGGCAGAGCTTGGCAAAGCGGTAGTTCTCTGCAAGGAACCCGTAACCCGGGTGAACAGCCTCGGCCCCGCTCTTCTTTGCGATGTCGATGATCCGCTCCATGTTGAGGTAACTCTTGGAGGGATGGGCTTCGCCAACGTGGAATGCCTCGTCGGCGTATTTGACGTGGAGCGCGTTCCTGTCCGCATCGGAGTAAATCGCAACGGTCTCGATATCGAGTTCGCGGCACGCCCGCATCACCCGGATGGCGATCTCGCCGCGGTTCGCTATGAGAAGTTTCTCAAAAAATTTCATTGGACCACCAGCAGGACATCGCCATTCTGGACGACATCGCCGGTGTCGACAAAGATCTCGGTGACCCTGCCGTCAACCGGGCAGTGGATGGGGTTCTCCATCTTCATCGCCTCGAGCACGACAACGGTATCGCCTTTCCTGACTGTCGCGCCCCGGCTGACCAGTACCTGGAGGACCATCCCCTGGATGTTGCTCTTGATGCCGCCGGCAAACTCCCCGCGCGGGATCTTCGGGGGGGCGGCAACACTTGCCACTTCGACCTTGTTGCCCCCCACAGAAACAATCTTGACCGTGAAGACTTCCCCGTCGACCTCGACCTCCATCTGGCCGGGAATATCGGGGGCGGGCTTCTGGTCGGCCTGCTTCCGGGGGAGCTCCTCGACTTTTCGCTCGCCCTTGAGGAAGGAGGGTGCGATGGCCGGGTAGAGGATGTAGGTCAGGACATCTTCTTCCTTCTTCACGAGCCCTGCCTTTGTTGCCTCTGCCTTCATGCTCTCGTATGCCGGTTCGAGCAGGTCGGCAGGCCGGACGGTGATGACGTCCTCGTCGCCGATGATGAGAGTGCGGATCTCGTTGCTGACCGGTCCCGGGGACTTGCCGTAGAGGCCCCGGACATAATCCTTGACCTCCTTGGTTACGTTCCGGTAGCGCTGGCCGTTCACCAGCACGTTGAGGACTGCCTGCGTCCCGACGATCTGGCTCGTTGGCGTGACGAGCGGCGGGTACCCGAGATCTTCCCGGACCTTGGGAATCTCTTCGAGCACCTCATCCCAGCGATCGAGCGCATCCTGCTCTTGCAGCTGCGAGACGATGTTCGAGATCATGCCACCGGGCAGCTGGTAGATGAGGACATCGCTGTCAACGCGTTCCGAGATCGGGTTTAAGAGCCCGCAGTATTTCTCGCGGATCCTGAGACACTGGTTGCGGACCGCCCGGAGCCGGATCAGGTCGATGCCGGTGTCGCGGGGCGTGCCAATCAAAGAAGCGACAACGCTCTCGGTCGGCGGCTGGGAGGTTCCCATGGCAACGGGCGACATGGCGGTATCGAGGATATCGACACCCGCATCGATCGCTGCCTGGTAACTCATCGGCGCGATCCCGCTCGTGCAGTGGGAGTGGAGGCAGACCTTCACGTCCACGGCTTTCCTGATGCCGGTGATAAGCTCCTTTGCCGCGGCCGGCATGATCAGGCCGGCCATGTCCTTGATGCAGATCGAATCGCAGTCAAGGGCATACAATTCCTTTGCCATGTCGATGAACGACTGCGTGCTGTGGACCGGGCTCGTGGTATAGGATATCGTACCCTGGAGGTGCGCCCCGGTCTTCTTGACCCGGTCCATCGAGCGCTTCATGTTCCGGATATCGTTGAGCGCATCGAAGATGCGGAAGACGTCCACCCCGTTCTTGTGGGAGGCATCGACAAACCTGTCGACAACATCGTCCGGGTAATGGCGGTACCCGACAAGGTTCTGGCCTCTGAGGAGCATCTGGATTGGCGTGTGCTTGAGTTCTGCCTTGAGCAGCCTCAGCCGGTCCCACGGGTCATCGTTCAGGAAGCGGATACAGGTATCGAACGTGGCGCCGCCCCATGCTTCCACGGAGAAAAAACCGCATTTATCGATCTCCCGTGCAAGGGGAAGCATGTCTTCAGTCCGGAGCCGGGTTGCAATGAGTGACTGGTGGGCGTCACGAAGAGTTGTATCAGTAATCAGGACTTTTTTAGTGGACACGATGTGCATGCTAGAATCCTCTGCCGGGCAGCAGGATGATATTCAGCCTCTAAAAACTTCAGCAGTAAAGTATAAAAAATTCACTAACGGGAATAAAGGATATTGCAAGTACGCAGAGGGCCGCCGCACCGGCGAGCATATCTTTTACGGGAGGAACGAACACCGGGCAGAACGAGCCCCCGTCCCGGTAGCCCCGGGCTGCCATGATCTCTGCGGTGGACTCTGCACGCGAGAGTGCGCCGCTGACGAGGATAAAACCGGCTGGCGCCAGGTTCCTCCACCCGGCATTCATCCCCTTGAGCTGTTCTGCAACGCGGATCTGGCCGGAGTCCCGGGTGAGGAGATGCATGGTCTGCATTCCCATGTCGGCCAGCATCCCGAGCTCAAACCCGATCCGATCTCCCAGCAGCCATACGCCAAGGTGGAGGTACTCCCCGCTTTTGTGCCCGGCAAACATCCAGAACCCGATGAGCAGGATGACCATCATCCGGAAGAAGTAGGAGAGCCCGTCACCCCCGGTCAGCGCGAGCACGATGCTGAAGAATGCGAGCATGCCTGCGACCGGCAGGAGCATGCGTATTTTTATCCGGGCAAACCTGCCGGTGAAGATGAGCCACCATGCGAGGGCCAAAGCGGCCCCGGCAAGGCTCATGAATGCTGCAAGGGAGAGGAGAATTGCGGCGCCGGTCCGTAATCTTATGTCCTGCATGCCGCCTCCATGAGATCTTTCTGTGTCAGGTTCTCCGGTAGGTTCCCCCGCCGGATGAGTTTTTTAATTACTGCCGGGGCGTGCTCCCATGCGGGAAGCGCATCCGGAAGCCTGCCCCGGCTGCACAGTGATCCGCCGGTGATCTCCCAGATGAAGTCAACGCGCGGGAACTGCATCTGCTCGTGTGTGAAGATGATCGTGATTCCCTGCGTGCAAAGCGAGAGGTCATTGCAGATCCGCTCCTTCTCGCGGCAGTCCAGGGAACTGAACGGTTCGTCAAGGATGAGGAGGTCATACTGTTTTGCCATCACGCAGGCAAGATGCAGGCGTTTGAGTTCGCCCCGGCTCAGTTTTAACGGGGGAAAATCTTCTTTTCCGGTAAGATTTACGGATGCGAGGACTGTATCGGGGTCGATTCCCCATGATGCGCATTCTTCGCGCAGGGTGGATCCCGTGACATGGTGTTCCGGGAACTGGAACGAGATCATCCGGGAAACAATTTCTTCCCGCCCAATGGTTCCCGATGAGGGCTTCAGCAAGCCGGCAAGCATGAGGGAAAGCGTGGTCTTCCCGCTCCCGATATCCCCGCTCACCAGGTGGGTTCCTTCCGTGAAGATGCCCCGGGCTGACAATGACCATTCTTCCCTTGATATGCGGACATCATCGAGCACGATCCTCACAGGCCACACCTCCACGAGAGCGGGTAAAATGCCGATGATGCAAGCGAGGAAAAAACTTCCGGGGGGGAACCGTTATGGATAACCCGGCCCTGCTCAAGATAAATGAGGCGATCGCTGCGGGCAGCGGACTCCATCTGCTGGGTGCACCGGATGATGTAGCGTGCCCCGGTCTCTTTCAGGAGCTGGTCAGTTTCCTGCGCCCGGCTCTCATTGAGATGCGAGTCGCATTCGTCAAGCACCAGCAGATCGGGATGATGGATCGCGGCTGCCGCAATGGCGACAAGGATCTTCTCCCCTCCGGAGAGTTCGCGGATCGATCGTGTGCTGAGATGCGTGACATGCATGAATTCAAGATGGCTCGTGACCCGACGGCTGGTCTCGTTGCAGGGGATCCTGCGGAATCGTAAGGGGGATGCCACCTCATCGGCAACGGTATCGAAGAGGATGTTACGGTCGGGGAATTCATTGACCCAGCCGGTCTCCACGTTGCGGGGAGAGCGATCGTCCACGAGAATCTCCCCGGATTCCGGAATTGTAATGCCCGCGAGAAGTTTGAGCAGCGTTGTCTTCCCGCTGCCATTCGGGCCGATGATCGATGTGATACCCGGTTCGATATCCAGTGAACCGATATCGAGCAGGCCGCACCGGAGATCGCGGATGGTGATCATGGCAGCCGTTTCGCGATCACGAATGCAGCGCCGGCCTTGAGGGCATCGCCGATGACAAATGGCAGGACGCCGGCAATGAACGCGGCGGGCAGCGCCATGCCCATCGAGTACACCAGCCAGGCCATGCCGCAGAGAAGGATGAGGGCAGCCCCGAGGGCGAGACCCGCTGCGTGAAGGTACCGTGAGGGCCTTTCATAGGCAAGGCCGACCACGAGCGCTGCGAGAATAAACCCGGCAAAGTATCCCCCGGTCGGGCCGAGAAGAACACCCGGGCCGGACATGCCGTTATGAAATACCGGGAGCCCGAGCACACCCAGCAGGAGAAATGCGGCGACCGGGATCACGGCCTTCCGTTTCATGACCGCGCCGGTGAGGAGGACAAAGAGAGTCTGGAGCGTGAATGGTACCGGGATGAACGGAATGGATATCCAGCTGCCAAGGGCGATGAGCCCGATACATGCTGCGGAGTACGCGATAAGACGTGAGCGCTCTATATTGCCGAACATTGTCAACCATTAAAAAAATGTTGGTTGACGATAAAAAAGTATGCTGGTCGCTGTACGTTGAAACGCACGTGAATGAGGGGTTACGCCCGAACCTGAAAATGGTGAGTATTTCATTTGGGGAGGGCTCCCTGTGTCTGCGAAGGCTATGAATTGTTCTCAACTATATTAATGGATGTCTTGTCCTCCCGGGGGACAACGTGGCGTAAGAGGGGGGAGATCAGGGCATTTGAAAAATTCTGCTCTGGAGAACATACATGACCTGATCGGTTCGCACCCGAATCATGAAAATCGTTGGAAAGTTGCTTATAGGCTCTGATCCGCCGCGGGGGCGCCCCGTCGGGGGCGGCGGCGTTCATCACAACCGGGGGTATGGGGGCATCAGCCCCCATCATTATAGAGCTCAGGCATCCGATTTTCGGGAGCTCATGTGCTCATTTACGTAACGCTCTCGGGGGCTCTGCCCCCGCCGCGTGGGCATCCCCCGCATTGCGATGCCGCTGGATTACCGGAATAATTCACCGATATTGACGTGGTGGCAGTATGTTCAGGAGGCATCTTAATACTCCCGGACCCCTTTGGGAACCGGTGGCGCAAGAGGGGGGCAATTATAGAGCATAAAACGGGTTTCCCATGAAAATAAACTAAATTGAGCTACCCGTTTATATCAGAACAAAATCTGGATTTTTAATTTTCATAGTTCGGGTGTGAACGCTCACGCTCGTTCATGTGTGTTTCACCAGAGCAAAAAGATCACCTTTTTTTTAACAATGTATTTCCGTTACATCCATCGTATTCGGTTCATTCCGGATCAAGAGATTATTCATCCCGGTACTCTTCGATAACTTCCGCATAGTACTGCTCTGCCCGGAGGGCAACCGCATCCCAGCCAAAGGATCCTGCTGCGGCGATACATGCCGGTCTCATCGAGGGTCCGGATGCAAGCGCTTTTTCGATGGATGCAGCAAGTGAATCGGGTGAGAGTGAAGAGAGAAACCCGGTCTCATTTGTGACCAGATCGCACACAGCATTCCCGGGATGATCCACGGTCACTACAGGCAGGCCGCATGCGAGCGCTTCGAGCGCGGCAATGCCGAATCCTTCCCGGGTCGAGGGAATGACAAAGACTTTTGAGGATTTCATTGCTGCGAGAACGGCATCGTGATCGCTGAAAAAACCCGCCATCCGGATATTTTTCTCCAGCCCCTGTGCGCGGACCTGCTGCTGTAGCGCTTCCCGTTCGGGACCGTCACCAACGATCAGCAGCCGGAGATCCGGGTGATCCCGGATGAGGATCGTCATCGCATCCACCAGGATGTCGGCATGTTTCTCCCTGATCAGCCTTCCGACAAAGATGATGTCGGAGATTTCCTGGGACGCTGGCAGGGCATCCAGCCGGGAGAGATCGATCCCGTTCGGGATGATCGTATCTACCGGTATCCCCAGCGGCCTGCCGTTCCGTGCGGTTGTTTCTGATACCGCCACATTATTCCGGGTCAGCAGGGCGACCACCCGTTCCGCGAGTTTGCCGAAACATCCTTTCCACCCGAGATACGTGTACCAGTACCCGCCCCACACTTCATGCCAGGTGATGACGAGGGGAGTCCGCCGCACACCTGCCACGACCCGGGCTGTGATGCAGGAAAAATACGGGAACTGCTGGCAGTCGATGATATCGAATCTCTCCCGCACAAGGGCCGGAAAGAGACGTGCGCTGAACACCAAGGTCTCAGGAATTTTCCTCCGGCCATCCGCATAGAGGGGATAGGACGGGCAGACGCCGTGCAGGGTGATCCCCTCTTTTTTTTGGCTATCCTTTCCGTCCCAGTATTTCATGCCGAAGATATGTACCTCATGGCCCCGCGCTGCAAGCCGGACGGCCAGCTCCCAGACGCGCTTCTCCACGCCACCCTTCACGTAAGGGTAGATGACATCGTAGACAAACGCGATCTTCATCCCAGCTCCCTATACATGGCCATTGTTCTCGTTTAAGAGCATCATGCTCTGGAACACGGCGAAAAGGAAAACCTGGATGCCGCTGGTAATGAGGACAAGGGCCATGATAGCGGTTGAGATCTCCGACAGGAAACCGAAACTTGCCGAGAACCACTGGATGACGATGTTGATCCCAAGAAGCACCCCGGCAATAACCAGGCCGGCTCCAAGAAAAAGGAATTTTTCCAGGTTGCTGTACTGCATCAGGCTGATGATGATACCGGTTTTGTTCTCATACCCGTGAACAACGGAATAGGTCTTCATCAAAAAGCCGGTGAGGATGACCTGGAGGCCGCCCATGACGAGGATTGCGCCAAGGATGAACGTGTGAAGGTGCGATTCTTCGATATTCCCCCCATAGGTGAAGAAACCCATCAGGAGAAGCCCGGTAAGTAAGAACAACAGGCCCGGAACTGCGACGAACGGCAGGGGCTTCATGAGCAGCACGAACCGTATGTGCCGCCAGCCATCGGCAAAACTGTGCAGCTTTGACGGAGTCTGCCGGGGATAATAATCGATGGGGACTTCCTCGACCTTCAGCCGCTCTTTTGCCGCCATCACCAGCATCTCTGACGCGAACTCCATGCCGCCGGTGGTCAACTTCAGGCGGCCGAGTGCCTCGCGGGTGATCGCCCGGAAGCCGCTGTGCGTATCGGAATACTGCGTCCCGAAGATAACATTGATCATCCACGTGAGGAGCGGGTTGCCGATAAAGCGGTGAAGCGGAGTCATGGAGCCGGCGTGGAGCGTCCCTTTGAACCGCGATCCAATGACAAAATCCGCGCCTTTGTAAAGCGGGGCAAGCAGGCGGGGGATTTGTGAAAAATCATAAGTATCGTCAGCATCTCCAAGGATGATGAACCGGCCCCGGGCATGGGAAAGCCCGGCAAGATACGCGTTGCCATAGCCGGCTTTTTCCGGTTTTATGACGATTGCACCAAGAGACTTGGCGATTGCACCCGTCCGGTCGGTCGATGAATCGGCGACTATGATCTCGCCGTTGAGCGAGTTGTCACGGAACACGGCCTGGATCTTCCGGATACAGTCCGCGATCGCGTGCTCTTCGTCAAGCGCGGGGAGGACAACGGAGATATCAACCGGAAACCCGGGAGCGGATGATGGTATCATAGGAGATCCAGCAGGCAGGAGCCTGGATAGTATAAAACAATAGTTTTCGTATTGAATAAATCCATGGGATTCATCCGGGGTCTCCGTAGTTCATGAGCGGATAGGCGAACGGTCTGGGAGTAAAACTGCTGACGGGGAAAACTACTGGCAGGACAGACTCATGTTCTGCGAATTATCAAGTACGTTCTGTCCCCACCGGGAGGCAGCCTGGCGCAAGGTGGGTGAGTATTCAGGGTCATCTTTGAACAAGCTTAGTAGTGTCAATCGTGTCGTCTTTTGTAAAATTATCTGCTCTGTTGAAAATCTTTTTTTGCAGAATTGATCGCCCCCGCAGCGTATCAGTGCCTCTCCACAATTTGAAAACAACGTATTGCCCCGCCGTGCCTCGGAGAGGCCCTGAGGCGGGGAGCCATCCCTAAATTATATTCTCACAATTTTCATGATTCGGGTGCGAACCGGGAGTTCATGTGCCTTTCTCCAAAGCAGAATTATCAATACCTTTTCAGGGTAATCTTTGAACTCCCGGGCTCATAGCACCCGGGAGAAATCTTACGGAAAACCTGATGCTTTCGTGATCATCCTCCTGCGAAGATATCCCGTATTGCGATGGCAACCTATTCTGTGTAATCAGAGGATTGCACTGCAACCTGTCATCCAATGCGGGGGGGAGCGGCGCATATGATCCATCTCATAAGGATAATATTCAAAAATTATAATCGGATATTTTAATATCGATTATGTGGCAAGTGATGTATTAAACATCAAAATAAATGCCTAAACAATTTAAGAAAAAGCGGAGCCTCCCAAAAAGTCATACAATCCCCCGAGCGAATCCGCTCATAAAACGGGAACATCTTATTCTTATTCTCATTTTTTTGCTGGCTCTCTTTATCCGGGCCAACCTGGACCCGAACATCCCCTATCATTATGATCCGGGGAAAAATGTTGTCTATGCGCGCGCAGCGCTTGACTCGTTCCCGCTGGTTCCCCAGTATAATCCCTATTTCAACCTGGGTGAATACTATGAATACCAGGTACTGTTCCCGTATACCGTTGCTCTCCTCCACACCCTCACGGGTTTTTCTCTCATCGATCTGACCGCGTGGCTTGCGATCCTTGCCGGCGCCGCATTGTGCCTGACCGTATACTGGCTTGCAGGGGAAATTTTCAGGAATACAACAGCTGCACTTATCAGTGCGTTCCTGATTGCAACGAGCGAGATCCAGCTGCTGGCATACATGAATTATTATCCGCAGATCCTGGCACTGACCCTCATGCCCGTTGCCGCGGTTTTTGTCATCCGCTCTGTCAGGTACCAGCAATACCGGTATTTTTTCCTGGCTGCGCTCGTCTCTGCTCTGATCATTCTTGCAAGTTACCTGGCAGCTGCGGTATGTTTCATCATTATGCTGGTATCGCTGGGGATCTGGTGTATCCGGGATAAAAATGCCATCAGGGTTCTGATCGCAATACCGGTTATGACAACGGCACTGCTGGCATTTTTCTGGCTGCCGATGGCCTGGCGTCACGGGATACCGGCGTTCATGATATCTGCATTTTCAATATTTTTCACGCCGGCTGCATCCCCGTTTACCAACCAGCCGTTTACCTTGTGGCATTTTGTAACTTTTTCAAGTACTGCGCTGATCGCGATAATTCTTGGAATAATAATCTTATTTCTCATCCGGAAGATCAGGTGGGATTTCGAGAAAGTCGCTCTCGCGGTATGTCTCTTGGTCTCCCTCGTTCTCATGGGATCGTACCTGGTAAAGCCCATCTTGTGGGTTGACCGGTACAGCCAGTTTTTTGATGTCGGACTGTGTCTCCTGGTTGGCGGAATTTGTGCCCTTCTCATTAAGAGATTTAATGCCCGGGGAACCGGTGCATCAGCCTACAAAGGCTATCTCCTGTTGCTGTTGCTTCTCATCCCGCTGTATGGGGCATGTACCTTTGATGTCCCCTTTGGCAAATGGGGGTATTCCTCGGATCTCGCCATGACGGAATACCTGCAGTCCCTTCCCCCGGGCAGCCTGGTGGTTACCCCTCCGGGCATCCAGGGTTTCTGGGTATCGGCAGCGTCCGGGGTCCACATCCTTGGCGGGGAATCCTCACAGATGATCGGGCATGAATATTTCGGTGATAGCGACAGCGATACCATCATCAATGATCCGGATCTGAACCGGAAACTGGAACTCATCCGGAGATACGGGGTGAATTATATCGTTCTTCCGATCCACGCGCCGGCCCCTGCGATGTGGAATCCCCCGCTTGACAGGAACGGGATCAATGCATTCAATAACGCCAATTTCTTTGAGATGAGCAAAGTCTGTGCGGATGAGTATGGTACTACCCTTTTGATAAAAGTCCGGGGAAATCTTACTCCCCGCTATCATACGGAGGAACGGAACCAGGGGGTTACCATTTTGGGATACCTTATTTCGATTGCCAGTCTGCTGGGATTTGCGTATGTGTCATGGCGGGAGACCAAAGGGATTGCATTGGAGAACATTTCCTCTTGAAATCATCGCAGAGTTCCCCCGAATTTGGAAAAATCCATCGCATTTTGTCCAAAAATCATTTATTGGGGGATAATTTCAACCACCTACCCCGCAGGTTTCGGTTTATTATAGTGTTCTGATCATCTGGTGGCGGTGCAGATCCATAAAAAAATTCCGTCCGCCACATTTGCCATGGAGTGAGGGACAAACTAAAGTATCATGAAATTCTGTTCTGGCGAAATTATTTGATTTAGCTTGTGACACTTGGGGGCTCTGTCCCCGCCGCGTGGGCATCCCCTGCATTGCAATGCCTGTTAAATTACCGGAATAATCCTATGATAGTGAGGATATATTTTCAGGAAGATTCGTAATGCGTTCTGTCCCCCAGCGGGAGATTGGCGGCGCCAGAGGGGAGGCGATCTTTTCTGCAAAAAATGTTTTCAACAGAGCAGGAAAATCCGCAGAAAAAACCGGAATTTTTTTTAAACCGGACGAAAAATTATTTCAGAAATTTTTCCGGAAATTTTTTTGGAAATAATCGCGCTGCCCCCCCTCAACAGGAAAGTATACCCCCACGTCCGTTCACTATCGGAGAAACATTGTACCGACGGTAATCCGGCCCCTTGGAAGGCCCCGATCGCCAAAATGACCATAAATCGGGGTGCATATAATGCCCTCCGGAGCCTCATAGCAGCGTTTGGCAGGACTTTTTTTCCGGCCCGCACCGATTCCCTGTATGCACCGTCACGGACGGAAAACTCACCCATATCCTGAAAACGCCATTTCGGGCCTTTCTGGCTTAACGGACACCGCATATACCCCGGATGGGATCCGGGCGTTTTACGGGTTTTTCTAAAAATGCTCCGTTTGGCAAACCGGGCATTTTACGCGAAGATCGGGGTCTCATCCCCCCTCTTTCCTGACCCCCTGATCCACGGGGGGAGGGGGATTCCCGGGGATTTTCCGGGAATTCCATGAGGCGTTCCGATATCTGCGTACAGAATTTTTCATTCATGAGTGCTGACCGTTTGGAAAAAATTTAAAAAATTTGCACTGGAGAAATCATTTGATTCGCGTTGACGCTTTTGGGGGCTCTGCCCCCGCCGCGTGGGCATCCCCTGCATTGCAATGCCTCTGTATTACCGGAATAGTTCTCCGATTGATGAGTTGGCAGATTTTTCAGGAGGCATCGTTATGCTTCCTGTCCCCCTCGGGGGACTGGGGGCGCAAGAGGGGGGCGATCATGTCTGCAAGAGAAAAGGATTTCTACAGAGATGCTGTGTTGTACAAATCACGATGAACGATCCATCCTCAATGGAAAATCCTCGTAGTTAACAATTGATCAAAAGATTATAGGCACTGTATTTCAGTCGCAGTTCATGGAACATTCCGTTGATGCTCGAAGCATTTACCGATTCCCCGAAGATTCGTTTCATCGAAGAGAAAAACCCTTCAACAGACCATCGAGACCCATAATCATGAGATCGAGCCCAAGCCTCATATCCGGAATCCAGGAACTCCCTGGCACATTCCGCCCGGTAGGCAGAGCCGCGAGATTTCCGCAAAGAAGAACTTCATACAGGCTGGACAAAACTAAAAAAGATAGTCGGGCGTTTATAAATTATAGTCAAGAACCTTTGGTTTAATAATTCTCGTAATCGTTAATGGGCAAAAAGTGGTTGAATTTGGGAAAACGGGGGTATTCGCAGTCAAAATAATCAAAGCAGCATTAAATGTAAGGTCTTTGACTATAATGGTTCTGACTTCTGGTTCCTGGACTGATAAGATACTGAAAAATTTCCCTGTGGGAACCGTTCACTATTTTTGTTTATGCTGAATCATGTCCTGCATCATACCTACGAATTGTCTGATGCTGGCAATCTTTTTAGTCAGGTTAAAGAGAGTTTCTTCAGAAATTCCATGGTATTCGTGAGACAGGAGATTTCGGTAGGTTACCAGCCCAATCATTTCATGTGCGAGATCGTTTTCGATGAACCCGTTTTTCCGGAGCAGGACAAATATTTCACGGTATGTACCAGGTATGCCGAGGTTATGTGCAATGGCCATTTCACTTCCGAGATCGAAGACCCGGTTGAGCAGGGAAAAAAGGACCATAGATGATGCGTAGAAATTTCGTTTATCATGGAGGTCATAAGCGCTGTGTATTCCGAGATCCTCAAAATCCTTCAGATACCGCTGTATATCAGAAAATATTGTCCCGATTCGTTCCTCATCATACAGGATATCGTTTTCCATTATGATCCCTCACAACCTGACAGCCATTGCATGGAGGCAGTGCCTCCTGATAAGGGGAGCAATATCGAGATATTCACGTACGGTCTCTGCTTTGATCCGGTGGAACGGGAGGGGTCTTTTTAAAAACATCACACGACCTTCCCGTATTGCCCGGAACCGTATGGTTATCGGGAGATCCCAGAAAAGGTTCACATCGATCTTTTCAGATCCATAACTGAGGAGATCCCATCGATCTGACTGCGACAGATCCCTTGGTGTGACAATGCAGAGATCAATATCTGATATGCTCCGCGCCTGGCCCCGTGCAACAGAACCAAAGAGCAGAAGGGCAATTACCTCTTCCTTTAAGCTGATTTCCCTGATGAGGGGGGCGATCTGCTGCATGTCCGGAATAGTATCCGTTATTGCGGAGCCCTGCATGATTTTCACGGTATCACTGTTACTATCAGTAAGCATTCTTATATGTTTTTGTGGCCCGGGGCATCATGTGGCGTATTTAACAGATAACGAGGGGCAGACAATCCACACTCCATTTTTTGTATGCCATAATTACTGAATCCTGTTCATGTTCCGTGAGATTTAATCTCTGAAAGAGAATAACGTGCGTTATTTTATTTTAATATATGATTAATGGGCTCTGTAGAATTCCTCAAAGAGCATGAGAAACGACAAAGTTGAAATCATTCTTGAAATGTTGTAGAGGATGATTTTGATCTTAATTTCCTTGACCTGCAGTCGGTA
>Ga0172381_10003815_pt1 | contig 15775 bp, 13 predicted proteins | sample Leawel6488metaG_FD_119754 | JGI IMG/M metagenome (GOLD analysis project Ga0172381, IMG submission 119754) | Leachate microbial communities from a municipal landfill in Southern Ontario, Canada - Leachate well 64-88 metaG | ecosystem: Engineered > Solid waste > Landfill > Unclassified | place...
GAAAGTGCTGCCTTCAATCGATTTGGCTTTCTTTTTGACTTCCGCCGCGATATTGGTGACTTCTCCGTAACTGGTGATAGTCCGGTGGGCGTTAGTTATGCCGGCAAGAGAGATGGTCATGATCGGGAACTGTTTGATCGAGCCGTCCCTGGCGTGGGCTATGATGTACCCGCGGGTAAGATCCTCGTCGTCGTAAAGCGATCGCACGCGCTTATCAAATTCAGAAGTTATATAATCTGCTACGGCTTGGGCGGTTTCAGGAGACGTTACCAATAAGAAATCATCTCCGCCTTCATGCCCGACAAAAACGTCGGCGTCGCCTTTTTGTTTGGCAGCCTCTTTAAATATATCAGCGGTAAGTTTTATTGCCAGATCGCCTTTGGCAATGCCGTATTTGTCGTTAAAGGCTTTAAAATTGTCCAGGTCACAGTAGATAACCATGAACTTTATGTTTTGTTTTATCCTGTTCTCAATGACTTCATGAATGACAATATTTCCGGGGAGCTTAGTAAGTGGATTGGCATTTTCAGCGCGCTCTTTCATTTTGATCAGTTCCTCGGTCATATAATTAAAGGTATTGCCTAATTCCTCAAGCTCATCCTCGGTTTTGATGTCAGTCCTGACGTTAAGGTCTCCTTCAGCGATGATCTTTGTGACTTTGTTAAGTATTTTTATCGGGCCGATGACTGTCTTGGATAGAAAATAGCCGAGCAAAATATTTGCCAGGATTACTAAAATAGTGGCAAATATTATCGGTTGGTATACTTGCGATAAGGCTTCGGAAATACTGGCTAAAGGTAGCGTTAATTTTGCGACATAATTAAGCGCACCTGTCTGTTCGTTGCCTAAACCTATATACATATAGATCTTTTGCCGGACTTTGTCTACCGAAGAGGTGATCCATTTGTTTTGCGCGGCAAGTTCTTTGAGCAATTCGGTTTTATTTGAATCTTTATAGGAAACGGTTTCTCCGGGGGTAAGGCCTTCTGATGAGAAAATGATCTTGCCGTCAGTATCGAAAAGCGTGATGTCTTTGGCCATATCCGTATCGATCAGGTCTTTTATGCCTGTGCTGATAGCCAGAGCCATGTCTTGAGGGTTTTGACGTACGATCGCTTCAAGATTATTTTTAGCGATCATTGTGGATAGTCCGGAGCGATAGGCGTTAAAGCGGTTCAGCTGCGCCATTTGGTTATTTAACTGTATAAAGGTGAATATGCCTATAAAGATCACTGAAGATACCACCATCAGTGCGGTGATGCGGTTTTGAAGCGTAAGTTTCATTACGGACATAGGTATATAATATTATTTTTTTAAAGAAAGAGTTAACATGGCCTTCATTTAAAATAATTATAGCATTGAAAGAAGGGCCGGGTCAATTTATTTATTGACCTCGTATAGCAGTGTGGTATCATTTCTATATTACGAGGTTAAATTATGCGTAGAATAATTATATTTTCTTTAGTAATAGCAGGGCTGAACCTGATGCCGGCTTATTCGGCCCAGAAAAACGAGCTGTACATTTTTCATTCGCCTTCTTGCCATACTTGCATCAAGGTTAAACAGGAAGTAATGCCCGCGGTTGAGAAAGAGTTTGCCGATAGGCTTGACTTCAAATATTTAGATACAACCGAAATCCAGAATTATCAGTTTCTTTATGGTTTGAAGCAGAAATACGCCCCGGAATTGAAGATCGACCTGCCCGTAATATTCTTAAACGGTAAATTTATCAGTGGTCTTCAGGTAAATTCCCGGTCTCTGATGAGTTTTATCTCCCAAGGTTTCTTGTTGGGTGGCGTAAAAGATGAGCAGCCTGCCAAGACAGACTTATTGTCGAATTTTAAAAATATTCTTCCGGTTGCCGTCATGGGCGCAGGCTTGATCGACGGAATAAACCCTTGTGCGTTTACGGTCATTGTGTTTTTTATGTCATTTTTGGCGCTTCAGGGCTATAGGCGCAGGGAACTTATTGCGATAGGCTTGGCTTTTATTTTTGCCGTATTCGCCACATATTTCTTGATAGGTTTAGGATTGTTCAGTTTTCTCTATAAAATATCGGGTTTTTGGCAAGTTGTTAAAATCATTAATTATGTGATCGGTATTTTTAGCGTAATTCTGGGATTTTTGTGTATTTATGATTTGGCCAGATTCAAAAAAACCCAAAATACCGAAGGCATGGTTTTGCAGCTGCCGGCTTCGGTAAAGAATCAGATCCACCGGGTGATCGGTATACATTATCGGGTTGCCAAAGGCCAGGACCAGGATAAATCCGGGCGCGTCTTTAGGTTAATGGTTAGCGCTTTAGTGACCGGATTTTTGGTCTCGATATTAGAGGCCGTATGTACGGGCCAAACTTATCTGCCGACGATCACTTTTGTGTTTAAGAGTTACGGCGCATTCAGGCTGCAGGCATTATTGTATTTGATCCTGTATAACCTGATGTTTATTTTACCGTTGTTCGTTATATTCGTTTTTGCCATTTTAGGGGCGACCAGCGAACAATTCTCTAAATTTTTAAAAAAACATATGCCGCTTATCAAGGTTTTAATGGCAGCTCTATTCTTTTTCTTAGGGGCACTTTTAATCTGGAGGGCTTAATGAAAATATTGTTTATCGCGTTTATTGTTTCACTTTCTTTGCTGCAGCCGTTATTTTCTGCTGAGGTGCGTTCGCAGGAACAGAAGGAGCCTTTGGCGGAGCCCGATACTTGGGATTTTGGCAGGGTCAAAGAAGGCGATATTGTAAAGCACGAATTTATTTTGAAAAATGAATCAGCCAGAAAGATTGCTGTCCAGGATGTGAATACTTCCTGCGGTTGCACGGCGTCAAAGATAAAAGATAAAGAATTGGCGCCGGGGGCTTCCACAACGATAGAGGTGCAATTTAACAGCAAGGGGTATTCCGGAGAGGTTAAGCAGTATGTTTATGTGCATATGGATAGCCTTGACAAGCCGATAATACGATTTATAATTAAAGCTCAAGTTGATAGGTCGAGTTAGAAATCTCAAGGCTAAAGTTAAGGCCGAGGTTTAGGCGAATCGCCTTAATTTCAGCCTCAGCCTTAACCTAGAATAATATTTTAAGGAGGCTATGTAATGTTCGGTTTAAGATTAAGGATGTGGCTTTTGGTGACGGTATTGTTCGCGTTTATATACGCGATACTGGTGGTTTTAGGCAGCACTTTCCTGCATGTAAATGATTTTTATTTTTATTTGGTAATATCTTTTGTAATGATGTTTATCCAGTATCTTGTCGGGCCGAAAATCGTCGAATGGTCTATGCGCGTGCGCTACATTAAAAAAGGGGAATACCCGGAATTGGCAAAGATGGTTGAAGATATGGCCAGAAAAGCGAATATCCCGGTTCCTAAGATCGGCATATCCGAGATCGAGCTTCCTAACGCGTTCGCTTTTGGCAGAGGAGTAAGAGACGGCAGAGTCTGCGTTACCCGCGGAATTATGCGCCTGCTCAATGAAGAAGAATTAAGAGCGGTTGTGGGCCATGAACTCAGCCATTTAAAAAATCGGGATGTTCTGACTATTACGCTATTGTCTGTGATCCCGATGATCATGTATCGTATTGCCTGGCAGTTCATGTTTTACAACAGAAGGCGCGATGAAAGAGGTGGCAACACTATTTTGATCGGTATCGCGGCATTCCTGTTCTACTTTATAACAAATCTTTTGGTGCTTTATGCTTCGCGTATCCGCGAGTATTTTGCTGACCAGGGTTCAGTTGCTTTGGGAAACAGGCCTCAGGTTATGGCAACCAGCCTTTATAAACTGGTTTACGGTTCAGCCCGAATAAACCCGGAATCGCTTAAACAGGTTGAGGGTTTAAAAGCATTTTTTGTTAATGATCCGTCTCGGGCCGCTAAGGAGATACGGGAATTGAGCCAATTAGACATGGATAAGAGCGGTACAATTGATGGAGCGGAATTAGCGCTTTTAAGGTCAAAGAAGCTCAATCTTACCTTTGCCGATAAGATGATGGAAGTGATGAGTACTCATCCAAATATGCTTAAGCGCATCAAGCGCCTATCCGAATACAGGGCGTAATAACCTATTTAGCAGTAATTTAGAAACCCGCTTTATCCTAAAGCGGGTTTTCTTTCGTTGACAGGCACTATAATATAATATATAATTATAAAACTATGGAACTATACGAGATAATTGAACTACGAAAAGCCAAACTTGAGGCCTTAAAGGCACAAGGGGTGGCCGGCTACCAGAGCGCGCCAGCAGGATCGCAATCCGTTACTGAAGCGGTTAAGGCGTTTGTTGAAGGCGCAAAGGTTTCGGTCTGTGGTAGAATTACTGCTAAACGCTTGCACGGCAAGGTGTTATTTCTTGACCTTAAGGATTCGTTTAACCGTATTCAGCTCTATGTTAAAGCTGATATTATTGGAAAAGAGAAGTTTGATACTTTTGAACATTTAGATATTGCTGATATCATAAATGTCAGCGGTGAATTGTTTAAGACGCATACCGGAGAGGCAACTATTAAGGTGGAGGATGTGCTGGTTCTGTCTAAAGCCCTCAGGCCTTTGCCGGAAAAATGGCACGGTTTAAAAGACGTGGAAGTGCGTTACCGTCAGCGTTACCTTGACCTTGTTTCTAATGAGGAAGTGCGTAAAGTTTTTTATATGCGTTCGCAAATAATTACCGCGATCCGCGAGACCCTTGAAGCTGAAGGTTTCCTTGAAGTAGAGACTCCGATGATGCATGCTATCCCCGGAGGGGCGGCAGGCAGGCCGTTCAAGACCTTTCATAATGAATATGGTTTTGAGCTTTATATGAGGATCGCGCCTGAATTGTACCTTAAACGTTTGCTCGTCGGTGGATTGGATAAGGTCTACGAAATAAACCGCAGTTTCCGTAATGAAGGGGTTTCCACCCGGCATAATCCGGAATTCACCATGCTTGAGGTTTACGCGGCTTATAAAAATTATGAATACATGATGGAGCTGTCGCAAAAGCTGATTGTTGCTGCGGCAAAGAAAGTAAGAGGGGATACGAAACTTACTTATCAAGGCAAGGAGATCGACCTGGGGATTGCCTGGCAAAAAAAATCCTTTGCCGGCATGGTTAAAGAACGTTTTGGTATAGAGCCCGGAGAGGACGCCGCGTCCATGCTGAAAAAATTACAGGAAAAAGGCTTTGCTAAAGATAAAAACCGGCTCACCCGTTCGCAGGTCGGCAAGATCATTGAGGACCTTCTGGAACAGGATTTAAGCGTCAGTCCTACTTTCGTCACTGATTTTTTTACCAGTCTTTCGCCGTTGGCGCAGTCAAAGAAAGATGATCCTCAGGTAACCGAGCGTTTTGAGCTTTATATCGCAGGCATGGAAGTGGGCAACGCCTATTCTGAATTAAATGATCCGACAGAACAGAAGAAACGGTTTGAAGAAGAGATTAAAAACATGGACACATCAGAGCTCAAGAACATTGATGAGGATTTCATTACCGCGCTTGAGCATGGTATGCCTCCGGCAGGCGGATTAGGCATCGGTATTGACAGGTTGGTAATGCTTCTTACTGATTCGGCCTCCATAAGAGATGTAATTTTATTCCCGCTGCTCAAACCCGAAAAATGAATACAGCGTTGTTTATCAGTTCCAGGTATCTGCTTACTAAAAGAAAAGAAAAATTTATCTCTCTTATCAGCGTTATTTCGATACTGGGCATAGCTATAGGGGTTATGGCGCTTATTGTGGTTATCGGAGTAATGAGCGGTTTTGACCAGGATCTGCGCGATAAAATAGTGGGGAATTATTCTCACATAACCTTGAACAGCTATAAGGCTTTTGGTTTCGGGGATTACGATACTATCGTTGGAAAGATCAAAAGTAATCCGGCCGTAACAGGCGTCAGTCCGTATATCCAAGGCCAGGTTCTTGCCCGTAGAGCCGGCCGTTATGCCGCGTTAGGCATTAAGGGCATAGACCCCCGGACAGAGGGGCAGGTAACAAAAATAGAAAAATATTTAATCCGGGGAAAGTTAGCTGATCTGTCTGATAATACCGTAATAATCGGCAAAGAATTGGCGATTGCTTATGGATTAAGAGTGGGGTCTATTTTAGATGTATATTCTCCCCAGGTTAAGCTTTATTCTCTAAAAGTGGCTGGGATATTTGATTCCGGCATGTATGATTATGACCTCAATTTGATCTTTACAAATTTAAAGACCGGACAGGATATACTGGGCTTGTATGGCCAATATAGCGCGGTTGCCATAAAACTGAATAACATGTTTTTGGCCGATAAGGTTAAGGCGGAATTGTCCGGATCTCTTGGTATAGATTACGGATTAAGGACGTGGATCGAGATGAATCAGAATTTCTTTTCCGCGCTGGCATTGGAAAAATTCGCTATGTTCGTAATATTGACTTTGATCATATTGGTCGCGTCTTTTAATATAATCAGCACCTTGATAGTGACTGTGGTTGAAAAGACAAAGGATATCGGAATATTCAAGGCAATAGGCATGACGGCTTCTGATGTCAGGAAAATTTTTACTTATTTGGGCCTTAGCGTGGGGATAATCGGTACCACCTTTGGAATGCTCGGCGGGTTCACGCTTTGCTGGCTTTTAAAAAAATATCAGTTCATAAAATTGCCTCAGGATATTTATTATCTGGACAAGCTGCCGGTTTCGATACAGCTTTGGCCGGATACCGCCCTGATAGCCGGAGCGGCCCTGGCAATAACTTTGATTTCTACTATTTATCCGGCGGCAAAAGCCGCGGGACTTAAACCGGTTGAAGCGCTACGATACGAATAGGCGGTTAAATTGATACAAGCTAGCAATATCCATAAAACTTACAACTCAGGTAATAAGGTTGTGCAGGTTTTAAAAGGGGTGAATATCAATATTGAGCCGGGTAAGTTGGTCTCTATTGTCGGGCCTTCGGGCGCCGGAAAATCTACTCTTTTGCATATCTTGGGCGGCTTGGATAAACCAAGCCAGGGGGAAGTTATTTTTGAGGGCAGTAAAATCTATGAGTTAAGCGACGCGCAGATCTCGCGCATACGTAATGAAAAGATCGGATTTATATTCCAATTCTATCATCTTTTGCCTGAGTTTGACGTGTTGGAGAATGTGTTAATGCCTGCGTTGGTTAGTCGCCAGTCGCCAGTCGCCAGTCGCCAGTTTCGAGACGAGGCTGTAAGATTAATTGAATATGTCGGTTTAGGCGGCAGGCTGGAACATTTTCCGAACCAGCTTTCAGGAGGAGAACAGCAAAGGGTAGCCATTGCCCGCGCTCTGGTCATGCGGCCGGCATTATTATTATGCGATGAGCCGACAGGTAACCTTGATTCAGAGACAGGAGAAGAGATAATCGCTTTAATAAAGAAGGCGAGCCAGGAAAATAATATGGCCATTGCCTTGGTAACTCACAACTTGGAGTTAGCCAAGATTTCTGATAAAATATACTATTTAAAGGACGGATTATTATTAAGCTAATGACAAATGACGAAGCACAAAATTCAAAAAACAGTTTTGAATTTTGGATTTTAAATTTATTTTGTCATTTGGATTTTGACATTTGAATTTAACAGGAGGTTAAAGATGAAGATCTATGTTAATGGTAAACTTTGCGATAAGGCCGATGCCAAGGTGTCTGTGTTTGATCACGGGCTTCTTTATGGAGACGGAGTTTTTGAAGGGATCAGGGCTTATAATCGCCTGGTTTTTAAATTAGATGAACATATTGGCCGGCTTTATGAATCAGCGCACAGCATTATGTTGCAGATTCCTTTGAGCAAAGACGAGATGTCCAAAGCCACTATTCAAACCTTAAAGGCTAATAAATTAACCGACGCTTATATTAGGCTGATCGTTACCCGCGGAGTAGGGGACCTTGGTCTGGATCCGAGAAAATGCTTTGGTAAGCCGTCAGTTATTATTATTACCGATAAGGTCAAGCTCTACCCTGAAGACCTGTACAAAAAAGGTATGGAAATCATTACTGTTTCAACAACGCGCACTTCTCACAGCGCTTTGAACCCGCAGATCAAGAGCCTGAATTACCTGAATAATATTTTGGCAAAGATCGAAGCGGTGCATTTAGGTTATGAAGAAGCCTTGATGCTTAATGATTCGGGTTATGTGGCGGAATGTACGGGCGATAATGTTTTTATGGTCAGCAATAATGAGCTTTTTACGCCTCCGGTGTGCATGGGCGCTTTAAAGGGCGTGACCAGAGGAGCTGTTTTACAGGCGGCCAGGAGCGCGAAGATCTTGACGCACGAACATGTGTTTACCCGGCATGAGCTTTATAACGCCCAGGAGTGTTTTTTGACCGGAACAGCTGCGGAAATTATCCCGATCGTTAAAGTTGACGGCAGGATCATCGGTAGCGGTAAACCCGGCAAAATGACCTCAGAGCTTATGAAGAAGTTTCATGAGTTGACCAAGAAAGACGGAGTTAAATATTAATGCTTTGCAATATCTGTAATAAAAATAAGGCAACGGTGCATCTGACGGAAATAATCGACGATCAGATGAAAGAGCTGCATCTTTGTGAAGAATGCGCCCGTAATAAAAGCGCGGCAATGGAATCTCAGTTTGGGTTAAGCGATCTCCTTGCAGGTATGGCGCAATCCGATAAACCCAGCGTTGATAAAGATGCTTCTTTAGCCCGATGCCTGAATTGCGGCCTGACCTTCGCGGACTTTAAGAAGATCGGGCGCCTCGGCTGCGGGGATTGTTATATCTCGTTTAGAAAATATCTTGTGCCTTTATTGAAAAGGATCCATGGCTCAAGCCAGCATTTAGGAAAATCCCCACAAAAAGTAACCAGGGTTATGAAAAAGAAGATTGATATCCAGGATCTCAGGATAAGGCTGCAGAAGGCTATAGAACAAGAGGCTTTTGAAGAAGCGGCTAAGCTTAGAGATGCGATCAAAGAGTTAGAAAGAAAACAATCGCAGGAGAGCGATACCAAAAGTTAATATGGTTATTAATGACCTGCTAAATCATACCAGTGAATGGTTAAGAAGCACCGGCCCTAATTCAGATATTGTTATGTCCAGCCGGATACGTTTAGCCAGAAATCTAGATAAGCTTCCTTTTCCACATTGGGCAAGCAAAAAACAATCGGAAAACGCTCTTCAGATGATCGAGGATGTTTGTTCGAAAGTGGATTTTTTGAAGAGCTCTACGGTGTTCAAATTATCCGCTTTGGATAGTGTTGATAAGCAATTTCTGGTTGAAAGGCACTTGATGTCGCCGGATTTTGCCCAGAAATCGGATAACCGGGCATTAGTCGTTGATAACGAAGAAATACTTTCAATAATGATTAATGAAGAGGATCATATCAGAATGCAGGTTATGCAATCCGGATTTAATCTGGTTGAGGCCTGGAGCATTATTAGCCGGATTGACGATGATATGGCTAAACAATTGCCTATAGCTTATTCTCCTGAATGGGGTTATCTGACCGCGTGCCCGACTAATGCGGGTACGGGAATGCGCGGTTCGGTCATGCTGCATCTGCCGGCGTTGGTAATGACCCGCCAGATCGACCGGGTTTTGGCCGCTATCGCTAAACTTAGCTTTACCACTCGCGGGCTTTACGGCGAGGGTACGCAGGCATTGGGAAATTTTTTCCAGATATCCAACCAGATCTCGCTGGGGTTAAGTGAGGATGAGATATTGGATAGCCTGAATAATTTGATCCGCCAGATAATTGAGCAAGAAAATCAGGCCAGGGAAGTACTGGTAGCAAGAGAAAAGCCTTTGCTTGAGGACAGGGTCAGCCGTAGTCTCGGTATTTTAAATAGCGCGCGTATAATTTCCAGTCAGGAGACGATCGAACTTTTATCAATGCTCAGGCTTGGATGCGACCTGAACCTTATTAAATCCATTGACCGTAGGGCGGTGAACGAACTTTTTATTGTTACTCAGCCGGCGCATTTGCAGAAATTGAAAAATAAGAAACTTTCTTCACAGGAGCGCGATTTGGAACGCTCCCAGATAATCAGGGAAAAATTAAAATAATAACACGCCCGGCGCTTATAGAAATCGCGCCGGCATGCTTTAACTGATAAGGAGGCAATTGCGATGTTTAACAGGTTTACCGAAAGGGCAAGAAAAGTAATTATTCTGGCTAAAGAAGAAGCAAGGCGTTTTAATCATGATTATATCGGAACTGAGCATATTCTTTTGGGGCTTATTCGCGAAGGCGAGGGCGTGGCTGCGGCAGTGCTGCAGAAGCTCGGCCTCTCATTGGAAAATATTCGTTTAGAAATAGAAAAGCTGGTCCAGCCCGGGCCGACTACGCAGATAATCGGGGATATTCCTTTTACTCCCCGCGCGAAAAAAGCCCTGGAGTTAGCAGCTGAAGAAGCCAGGTCTTTGGGCCACAATTATATCGGGACAGAACATCTTCTTTTGGGGTTATTGCGTGAAGGCGAAGGCGTTGCCAGCCAGGTATTACTAAATTTAGGCCTTGATCTTAATACCGTCAGGAATGAGGTAATGGAATTATTAGGTTCAGCACTTCCGGGCATGAGCCAGGGGAGCGCCACTGGTTCCGGACAGGCAAAAACTAAAACTCCCGCGCTTGACGCGTTCGGAAGGGATCTGGCAGCATTGGCCCGGGATAATAAACTTGATCCGGTTGTTGACCGTAAGGCGGAAATTGAAAGAGTTATCCAGATCTTGAGTCGGCGTACAAAAAATAATCCCGTACTTTTAGGGGAAGCTGGAGTAGGGAAGACTGCTATTGTTGAGGGCCTGGCCCAGTTAATCGTAGCGGGGAATGTCCCCGAAATTTTAAGGAATAAGCGCATAGTCGTGCTTGATCTGGCCCTGATGGTTGCCGGAACAAAATATCGCGGACAGTTTGAAGAGAGGATCAAGGCAGTGATGGAAGAGATAAAGCGCTCACAGGATGTGATTATATTTGTGGATGAACTGCATACCTTAGTCGGCGCTGGCGCAGCAGAAGGCGCGATCGATGCCTCAAATATTTTAAAACCGGCGCTTTCCCGCGGAGAGATCCAATGTATCGGAGCAACCACGCTTGACGAATACCGTAAGTATATTGAAAAGGACGCCGCACTTGAGAGAAGATTCCAGACAATTATGGTTGAGCCGCCGAGCGTGCCTCAAGCCGTTGAAATTTTAAAAGGCTTGCGCGATAGATATGAGGCTCATCACAGAGTTATTTTTAAGGATGAAGCTTTAGAGGCAGCGGCAAAATTTTCTGACCGCTATATTTCCGGAAGATTCTTGCCGGATAAGGCTATAGATTTGATCGATGAGGCTGGTTCGCGCGCAAGGCTCAATGTCTTGATCGTGCCTCCGGATATCAAGGCGCTTGAGACAAAAGTTGAGAATTTAAGAAAAGAAAAAGAAGGTTTCATCAAGAGCCAGGATTTTGAAAAAGCCGCAAGTTTACGCGATCAGGAGCGTATTGCCCGTCAAGACCTTGAGCGTTTGAATAAGGAATGGTCTCAGGCAAAAGATAAGATGCGCCCGGAAGTCGGAGAAGAAGAGATCGCCAAGATCGTCGCGCAATGGACCGGTATTCCGATAATCAAACTTGAGCAAAAAGATACGGATAAACTTTTAAAGATAGAAGAAGAGTTGCACACCAGGGTTATCGGCCAGGAAGAAGCGATCAGTTCTATAGCTCATGCGGTCAGGCGTTCTCGCGCTGGGATCAAAGATCCGAAACGGCCGATCGGTTCGTTTATATTTCTCGGGCCTACCGGTGTCGGTAAAACATTGCTAGCCAGGGCCCTGGCGGAATTTATGTTCGGAGATGAAGATGCTTTGATCCAGCTGGACATGTCCGAGTATATGGAAAAATTCAATGTATCGCGCCTGGTGGGAGCGCCTCCCGGTTATGTCGGGTATGAAGAAGGTGGACAATTGACTGAAAAAGTCAGGCGGCGCCCTTATTCGGTGATCCTGCTGGATGAAATTGAAAAGGCGCATCCGGATGTTTTTAACCTGCTTTTGCAGGTATTTGAGGAAGGCAGGTTAACTGATAGCTTTGGCAGAAAAGTCGATTTTAGAAATACTATAATGATCATGACTTCCAATGTCGGGGCTGAGTTGATCCGTAAAACAGGGTCATTAGGGTTTAAGAACCAAAAAGAAGAAGTCACTTATCAGGATATGAAAGATAAGTTGATGGAAGAGGTCAAACGCACGTTTAAGCCCGAATTTATAAACCGCGTTGATGATATCATAGTCTTCAGGCCTTTAGTCAAGGATGACCTGATCAAGATCATTGATATTGAGATCGCTCATGTTGCTGAAAGGCTTAAAGAACAGAAGATAACTATTGAGGTCAGCGCTGAAGCCAAAGACCTTTTGATAGAAAAAGGTTTTGACCCTGTTTTCGGGGCCAGGCCGTTAAAAAGGACCATACAGCGCTTCCTGGAGGATCCGCTTGCTTCGGATATAATATCCAAGCGCATAAGTGAAGGTTCGCAGGTAAAAGTAACGCGTAAGAATGATGAGCTTATATTTTCTTCATGACAAAATTTTTCATTAAGATAGGCAGCAGTATAATTCAGTTCCTCTATTTTTTAGGGGGCTTAAGTAAACTTGCCTGGGAAGGCGTGTGGTGGTCTTTTGTCCCGCCGTTTAAAACCCAGAGGATCTATGAGCAGGCAAAAAAAGCCGGAAATGACAGTTTGCCGATCGTATCATTGATCGGATTCTTTATCGGCGTGATCCTGGCTCTGCAGACCGCGGTAATGATGCAGCGTCTGGGATCGGAAATGTATATCGCCAGCATTGTCGCGATCTCCATCGTAAGAGAGCTAGGCCCGGTTATAACCGCGTTGATCGTGGCGGGAAGAGTGGGCGCGGCAATCGCCGCCGAGATCGGCACTATGCAGGTCACTGAACAGATCGATGCCTTGGAGACGATGGCAACTAACCCGGTGAAATACCTGGTTGTGCCCCGGTTCATCGCTTTAAGTTTAATGCTTCCGCTTTTGACCCTTTATTCGGATCTGCTCGGTATAGTCGGAGGGTATCTTATTTGCGTGCATAAACTGGGGATCTCTTCGAGCCTGTATATCAATGTTACGCGCGACGCGCTCCTATTTAAGGATCTTTTTACCGGTTTGGCCAAAACTGTATTTTTTGGCATGATCATTGCTTTTGTCAGTTGTTATGAGGGGTTCAATGTGGAAGGCGGCGCCGAAGGGGTAGGGACGGCAACTACCAAAGCTGTTGTGACCTCGTTTATTTTAATAATCGCGGCAGACTGTTTCTTTACGGCGTTCTTTTATTTTTTATTCCCATGATGATAGATATTAAAAATTTACATAAGTCTTTTAATTCGCATAAGGTTCTAAACGGTGTTGACCTTCAGCTTGAGAAAGGCACTACTTTAGTAGTGATCGGCAGGTCCGGCTGTGGTAAGAGCGTTATGCTTAAACATATCGTTGGAATACTTAAACCCGATGAAGGAGAGATCCTTGTCGATGGCATGCCTCTTAGTTTGATGGACGATATCAAATTGAACGGGATCAGAAATAAGATTGGCCTGGTCTTTCAAGGGGGAGCTTTATTTGATTCTTTGAATGTCGCGGAGAACGTTGGTTTCAGGATGATCGAGCATTCGGAAAAACCGGATTATGAGGCTATTAATGTAAAGGTTAAAGAGGCGTTGAAATTAGTTGATCTATCCGGTATTGAGAAACTGATGCCCGCGGAGTTAAGCGGCGGCATGAAAAAAAGAGTTTCCCTGGCCCGGGCGATCTGCACGAACCCTGAAATAATCCTTTATGACGAGCCGACAACCGGGCTTGATCCGATAAACGCTGACGGCATAAACGATCTGATCAGAAGCCTGCACGATAAGATAAAAGTAACCGCGATCGTAGTTACTCACGATATGAAAAGCGCGTATAAGATCGCTGATAGGATTGCGATGATGTACCAGGGCAGGATAATCACCCAGGGCACTCCAGAAGAGATACAAGCCAGTAAGGATCCGGTTGTATATCAGTTTATAAACGGCCTGGCTAAAGGGCCGATAACCGAAACGGAAGATGTCTTTGGCGCTAAATCATTCCCATAATTTTGCACCCGGCTGCCGGCGCGCGCTTTCTGTGCAAGGAGGATAAAATGATTTTTGGTAAAACAAAACTGGAATTGAAAGTCGGAGCTTTTGTTTTCTTCGGAATAGTTATATTGACTATTTTTGTCCTTATGATAGGCAAGTTCAGGACCTGGAGCTCAGGTTACCGCATTAACACGAAATTCAGTTTTGTAAATGGGGTAAAATTGGGCGCGCCGGTAAGATTCGCCGGAGTAGATGTCGGAGAGGTTAAGAAAATAGATTTTATTTTTGATGATAAGAGCCAGAAAAGTATGGTCAATATCAGTTGCTGGATAAAGAATTATATTAAGGTTCCCGTTGATTCTACCGTATGGGTCAATACTCTAGGGCTTTTAGGGGAAAAATATATCGAGATCATGCCGGGAAATAATGTTGCTTGCCTTGTCCAGGCAGGAGATACATTAGTGGGACGTGACCCTATAGCAATGCATGAGGTCGCGGAATTAGCCAAAAATATAGTCACTGACATAGATAAGAACGTGATCAATAACAGGGAAGGCACGATCGGAAGATTGCTTTATGATCCTTCTCTTTATGATGAAGTTGATGACCTGGTCAGAGACCTGAAAGCTAATCCCTGGAAACTTCTTTGGAAATCCAAGGAAAAGCCGGTTCCGCCGAGAACAAAGAAATAAATGAGAACCAAGACAGTTTTTTCGTGCCAGTCGTGTGGTTATCAGTCGCCTAAATGGCTGGGTAAGTGCCCTGACTGTAATAAATGGAATTCTTTTATTGAGGAGGATTATTCCGCTCCCGGCTCCAAGGATAAAGAGAGGGTTTCTTTATATAAGGACGGGCCGGTACTTTTGAAAGATGTCCAGATAAAGGAATCATCCAGAATAAAGACTGATATCGCTGAGTTAGATAGAGTAATGGGCGGGGGAATAGTGGCGGGTTCGGTTATCTTGATCGGAGGCGATCCCGGAATAGGAAAATCGACGATCTCTCTGCAGGTCTCTAATCACTTGGCGAAACAGGGCCATACGATTCTATATGTCAGCGGCGAGGAGTCGGTTTCTCAGACAACTTTACGCGCAAAAAGATTAGGCAAGGCAGTTGATGGGGGCAACCTTTTTATCGTCAACCAGACGGATCTTTCTTTAATAATTGAATACATAAAGAAAATAAAACCGGAAGTGGTGATCATTGATTCTATCCAGGTCATTTTTGATCCTTCCATATCATCTTCTCCGGGAAGCGTGAGCCAGGTAAGAGAATGCGCCGGAATTTTGACCCAATTGGCCAAGACAACCGATACTACGGTTTTTATAATCGGGCATGTGACTAAAGAAGGGACGCTTGCCGGCCCGAGGGTCTTAGAACATATAGTGGACACTGTACTTTATTTTGAAGGCGACAGGTTTGCTGTTTACAGGATCCTGCGCGCGGTAAAAAACCGTTTCGGATCCACTAACGAGATCGGGGTTTTTGAAATGTCTTCTTCGGGATTGACCGAGGTGGCTAATCCTTCCGAGATTTTTCTATCGGAAAGGCCGAAAGATGTTTCCGGTTCTGTCGTGACTTCGATATTGGAAGGGACGCGTCCGCTTCTGGTAGAAGTCCAGGCGCTGGTGAGCAAATCGAGTTTTGGCTATGCCCAGAGAAGGGCACAGGGATTTGATTTTAACCGCTTATCCCTTTTGATAGCGGTATTGGAAAAAAGAATGGGGTTGC
>Ga0172381_10003816_pt1 | contig 15775 bp, 21 predicted proteins | sample Leawel6488metaG_FD_119754 | JGI IMG/M metagenome (GOLD analysis project Ga0172381, IMG submission 119754) | Leachate microbial communities from a municipal landfill in Southern Ontario, Canada - Leachate well 64-88 metaG | ecosystem: Engineered > Solid waste > Landfill > Unclassified | place...
TATCTTAAATCTTAATATAGCACCAATTCCTGAAAGATTATTAAATTGTTCTCCTTCTGTTGTTTCTGTAGAAACCATTTCAACTTTAGAATCAATAACCTTTGCTAAATCAATAAGTTCTTTTGTTATTCTTTTATCTATGCTCTTTGAAATAATAAGCAAATCAACTGCCCCATATTCCAATGCTTTTCTTACATCTGCTTCTTTGTAATATGCTAAGTCAGGTTTTTCTCCCAATGTTTCAAAAAACTTTTCAAGAATCTTTTGTTCATGAACAATCTCCTGCCCTTCTAATAAAGGACGGGCTTTTTCAACAAGTTCTCTTAATCCGGATTCATCACTTCCTCCAATATCAACTCTTCCAAGAACCTTGCTTCCAAGTTGAGTTGCTAAATATTCTCCATCCAAAAATTCATCTTTTGTTGGAATTGGACCACCAACAATAATACCTTTTAATTTAGGAGCTTCATAAAAATGTTTTTTCATTTCTTCTGCAATTCTTTTGTAAAAATCTTTTGTCAATCCTTCTGTTATTCTATGGAATCTTTGAGAGGATTGTCCTCCAGCCCTTATCTTGCTGGGAATACCAGATGTCATTTTTTGCAAAACTTCTATTCTTTTTCCTTCAAGCATTCCAATTGTTGCTTCTTTTCTATCCATTACCAGCAATCCAAAAACTTCAGAAACTTCAAGCATAATTTTTAATGGTTCAAGAACAAAATCTTTGTCACATCTGTACATTCTTATTTTCAATGGTTGTGGGGGCTCAATTACCCATAATTGCAAATCAACTTGCCCTTCTGTTGGAGAAACATTTCCTGCAAATAAAGCAAGTCCGTTTTCAGGAGTTCTCTTCAAATTTTTTAATTCTCTTATAATCTTATCAAGAGCATCATTAACATTATTTCTTGTAGTTGTTGATTTTATATTTTTTGCAGTTGATTTTTCTGCTTCCAATTGTTTCTGAGCCAAATTAGCATCAACATCAGCAGGAACATAAACAGAAATAAATTCTGTATGTCTTCCTTTATGACTTTCCAATTGTTCTAATTGTTCTGCTAGTTCGTCTTTAGTTGTAGCCATCTTTAAAAAAATATAAAGTTAGTTTATAAAATAATTGATATAAGTTAAATATTTACTTTTGTTCCAGCTTCTGTTTTTGGCAATTCTACTTTAATTTCTTTTCCTATTTCTACACATATTGCTCCAGAAGTGGATTTAAACCTATCCAAATAATTATTAACAATTTTATAATCTTCTTTAGGTAAAGTCAATTTATCAACAGGGGTTTTAAGTGAAACATGATTTTGAGATTTTTCTTTGTTAACTAAAGATAAAATTTCTTTAATTTTTTCCCAATCTCCCTTATATTTTTCTTTCCCCGGTTTAGGCCATTCAGTTAAATGGATGGATTTTGTTTTTTCGTTTTTCTTAAAATATTCTTGATAAATTTCTTCAGTAATAAAAGGGATAAAAGGAGCAAATAATTTTAGAAGGATTAAAAAAGAATTATAAAGAGTATACTGAACGGATAATTTATCTTCATTATTACTTTGATAAATTACCTGTTTTACTAATTCAATATAATAATCACAAAAGTCACTCCAAAAAAATTGTTCAATTTCTTGTTTAACTAAAGAATATTCATAATTTTCAAAATTTGTTGTGCATGATCTTATAACCTCGTTTAATTTTCCAAGAAATTCTTTATCATCTGGTGTCAATGTTTTTGGTTTTTCTCCATGATAATCTTTTAAATTTATAAAGATAAAATTGGAAGCATTAAATAATTTGTTTACTAATTTCTTTCCGGTAAGTAAATCTTTTTCTTGATAATCAAAATCTTCTCCAAGTTTAGAAGAAGCAGCCCAATATCTTAAAGCATCAACACCATATTTTTCCATAACTTCTTGGGGAGAAATTGAATTCCCTTTACTCTTTGACATTTTTTTACCGTCCTTAGTAGCAAACCCAGAAATAATAACCTCTTTCCAAGGGTTTTTTCCAAAATGAAGTCTTGACTTAACTACCGTATTAAACAGCCAAAAAGTTAATATATCATGAGCTTGAGGACGAATGCTCATAGGAAATAATTTTTTCTTTAAATTCTCATCTTTTATTGTTTGAACAGCAAGTTGGGGGGACATTGAAGAAGTAAACCAGGTATTAAGAACATCTTCTTCAGGAATAATTTTATCAGAATTACATTTTGGGCATTTGCTTACTGGTGGCTTGTCTTTTATAGGATCTACAGGAAGTTGATTTTCTTTTGCTAAAATAATTTCCCCGCATTTTTCACAATACCAAACTGGAAAAGGAACTCCAAAATATCTTTGATTTGAAACAAGCCAATCCCATTGCAACCCTTTAACCCAATTATCATATCTATGTCTCATAAATTCAGGATGCCAGTTAAGTTCTTTTCCCCATTTTAATAAATCGGACTTCAAGTCCAAATATTTAACAAACCATTGTTTGCTTTTTACAAATTCTATTTCTGTTCCACACCTTTCGTGAACATTAACAAAATGTTTTATAGGAACTTGCTTGATTAAAAGTTTCTGATTTTTTAAGTCCTCTAAAATTTCTCTTCTTGCTTCTTTTATGAACATTCCTTCATATCTTCCAGCAAGGTAGGACATTTTTCCATTTTCTAAAATTGCACTTTTAATTGGAAGATTAAATGCTTTCTGCCATTCCATGTCTGTTTGGTCTCCAAAAGTACAGCACATTACAATTCCTGTTCCTTTTTTCATGTCTACTCTTTTATCTTCCATAACAGGAACTTCAAAGTTGAATAAGGGAACTTTTGCTTTCTTATCTTTGTATTTTTTATATCTAATATCATCTGGATGGTAAAAAACAGCAACACAAGCAGGAAGCAATTCTGGACGAGTGGTTGCAACAATTACATCTTCTTTTCCAATTTTGAATGTGATATCATTAAATAAAGAATCAATTTCTTTGTCTTGAACTTCAACTTGTGCAACCCCTGTTCTACATTCTGGGCACCACATTGCAGGAGCATCTTTTCTATACATTCTTCCTTTGTTGTATAAATCCAAAAAAGACCCTTGAGAAATTTTTCTTGAACCATCATCAATAGTAGAATATTTCAAATTCCAATCACAGCTTATTCCAATATTTTTCCAGTCCTGAACAAAAGAAGGAAGTTCTTCTTTAAGAAAATTCATGCAGAGTTTTATAAAATCTCCACGAGGCATGTCTTTTGCTTTTACTCCTTTATTTTTTTCTACTAATCTTTCTGTAGGCAACCCATTATCATCTGTTCCAAATGGATAATAAACATTAAATCCATTCATTCTCATAAATCGGGCAATAAAATCGCTATGAGAATAAGAAAAAGTATGTCCCATATGCATTCTTCCAGATACAGTTGGAGGGGGTGTATCAATGGAAAAAATTTTCTTCGGACTTTCTGGATGAAACCCATAAATATTTTCCCTTTCCCATAATTTTTTACATTTTTCTTCAGATATTTTATAATCAAACATTCATTTTCTATAGATTTCAATTTTTTAAAACTTCCCAAAAAGAGAATAGGTTTATATATTAATAAATTTTGGAAAGATTATATAAATTATTTAGGAAGTATATTTAAAAATTGTATGAATTCTAAAAGATTATCAAAAAAATTTCTTTCTATACAATTCTTACATTTGATAGATCATAACGGAACAATCTTTAACCTTGTATCTCCTTTAACTAATTTTGCAAATCATTTAGTATTGACTAGTTTTTCATCTTCGTTTAAAAAAACAATGAAAATTATAGAAAAATTATCACAAAATAAAAGAATAATTGTCATTTTACATGCTACTGGAAATAAAAAACCTTTTTATAATATGAAAAATAAATTGATTAAAAAATTTAAAAAATTTTATATTTTTTTACATGTATCTCCAAATCATTTTTTAATTAAACATAGATTAAATGAACTATATCACTTAAAAAAATTAGTAAAAAAGCATGATATAAAAATTTTAACCCCTTCAAAAGAATTGAAAAAAGAATTTTTACATTATGGTATGAATGCAATACCAATACAAATAGGAATTGACTTAAAAATAAAAGAAAATCAGAAAAAAAAGATTAAAAAGTATATAACTACTGTCTGCACTTCAGACAAGAAAGTGTATACTTATATTAAGGGGATAGATATTTTTTATAAATTAATAAAAGATCTTAATTTAGAAAAAGAGAGTCTTATTTTAGGAAATAATTCTAAAAAATTTAAAGGGATAAAAACTAAAAAAACATCAAAAAATGACTTTTTAAATTATCTAAAAAAAAGTAAGGTTTATATTCAATTATCCAGAACCGAAGCATATAATTTATCTGCTATATATGCTAAACAATTAAAAATCCCTATTATTGTGAGTAATATTGAAGGACATAAAGATAATATAAAATATAACTTTAAAGCTAGAAATATAAGTGAAGTTAAAAATTATTTAAAAAAAATCCTATCTGACCCAGAAAATATAAAGATTAAAAAGAGTGTAACTCAAAATTATAAAGATAGCATAAAAAGAGAAAATTTAAAAAAATTTAAAGATTCTTTTGATAAATTAATAAACATAGGATGATTGTTATAACCTTATAATAATAACATATTTAAACAGGAAGGATATTTCTTTTTTTATGTCCAGATTAATAAGTTTACTAAATAGTGGAGAATCTTTAGAAAAGGCAATAGTTCTTAGTAGTTTAGCTCTAAAAAACAATATTAATTTTTATTCTAATTACAAAGAAATAATCATTTTATACTCTGAAAATTTACCAAAAAAAGAAAAAGGAATTAGAACTCATGGAACTTTGGGGGCATTAATAGAAAATATAAAAAATAAAGATTGTTTAAGGTATAAAAAACTGACTGATTTTTGGGAAGATAGAGATTATATCTTAAATAAAATTCAAATTCAAAAAAGGATTTCTGAAAGATTAAAAGAAAAACTCTTAAAAGATAAAGAAAGATTTGATAAAATAATTCCGGAAATACCATGGTATTCTATATTAGAAGAGTTTAAAGAAACATTACTAAAGAGAATGGACTTTAATTTTTTAAATTTTGAATCATTAAATTGTAAACAAGAATTAATTAATGTTTTTGATAAAACTCCTCGGATATATAATGGATTAATTAAACTTCGCCTCTTAAATCCTAATGGTTCTATTAGTTTTAAAACTCTATGGAAAACGGCTCCTTATATAAAAAATCATCTTTTTAAAAATAAAAAAATTTTAGAACCGATAAAAAAAAGCATAGTAGCTTCTCCAAATGTATTCACATTTATTTTAAGTTCATATTATTTATATCCGGATAAAACAGATTTATCCATTGGATTTAGGTGGTTTAACAAAAAGGACAAAAAAAGAATTTCTTATGACAAGGCCATACAATTCTTACAAGAACAAAAAGATTCTAAATACGTTGAAGAACCAAGGAATAATTTATTTAATGATAGATTAGATAAAATTGATCAAAGATATGGAAATATCTCTTTAGAAAAAAAGATTAATTTAGCTTTATATGGTTATCTTAATGAAATTTTATAAGTATAATCAAATTATTAAAATATCAAGAAACTTTTAAATACCTTATCTTTCTAATTAACCAATGGCAGGCAATGAAGTAAATGTTCCTTCTGGTTCAGGAGGATTAGTAAAATTTAAGGAAGAATACTCAAGTAAATTTAACCTAAAACCAGCACATGTAGTAATTTTTGTTCTATTATTAGTTGTTTTTAGAGTTGCTTTGCAAATATTTGTAAAAACATGATTCCTGGAGTTAATCCCAAACAAATGCAGGCAATGATGAAGCAAATGGGAATAAGTCAAGTGGAAATACCTTCTTCTAAAGTTATTATAGAAAAAGAAGATGGTGAAAAATTAATCATTAGCAATCCTTCAGTTATCAAAATAAAAATGGGTGGGCAAGAATCTTTCCAAATAACAGGGGATATTTCTGAATCTGAAGATTTTTCTGAAGAAGACATTAAGACAATAATGCAAAAGACCAGTTGCACAAAAGAAGAAGCAGAAAAAACATTGAAAAAAACAGGCGATTTAGTAGAAGCTATTTTAGAATTGAGTTAAAATTTATTTTTAAAGAAAAGTATAAATACTTCATCTCCTTCTTAAAATACACTTCTAAGAGGGGGGTTTTACATGGAAGAAATAATTCAAGAAAAAATAAGTGCAGACCATCTGCTGTATGTGAGTTTAAAGTACACAAAGACATGCGATGTAATTATGAATCTAATTCTAAGATGGAAAAAGATGATTGAAACCAGTTTAGAAAAAATATTAGAACATGCAAAAAAGAAAAAGAAGATTTCTGCTGTTCCAACAAACCCCGTAGATATGATAAAAGAGATAAGAAATTTATTTAAAAAAGACAAAGAATTTTTGGAAGTTATTGACTTATATGAAATGTTTAGAAAGATAAAAGAATTAAAAACAGAAAGAATTGGGGAGTTTAGGAAGAATGTAGCTTTAAAGATTTTTTATCAAGGAAAAGAAATAGATGTTAATTTAGAAAAACTCAAAGAATATGCCGAATTATTAGAAAAATTTATAAGTAAGGTAAAGCAATTTCTCTCTATGTAAAGTTTTTACTTTGCATTAAAAAATGAAGAAAATAATTGTAATAACTTCTGGAAAGGGCGGTGTTGGAAAAACAACCACTACAATTAATTTGGGTGCTGCAATGAATTATTTTGGAAAAGATGTTCTAATAATTGATGGAAATTTAACAACACCAAATATTGGAATTCATCTTAATTCTCCAGATGTTCCGATAAGCTTAAATCATGTTCTATCTGGAAAAGCAGATGCTTTTGAAGCCGTCTATGAACACGAATCTGGGATGAAGATAATGCCTTCTTCTTTGTCAATAAAAGAACTTAGCAAATTAAAAATTGAAAAAATAAAGGACTTTAAGGAAGATTTCAAAAAAATTTCTGAATATATTATTGTAGATAGTTCTGCTGGACTTGGGAATGAATCTCTTTCATTAATTCATATGGCAGATGAATTGATTATTGTTACAAATCCAGAAATGCCTGCATTAACAGATGCCTTGAAAACAATTAAAATAGCAGAGCAAATGAAAAAAACTATTTTAGGGGTTATAGTTACAAGAGTAAGAAAAAATGATTTTGAAATGCAACCAGATATAGTAAAAGAAATGCTTGAAATTCCCATATTAGGAATGATTCCAGAAGATGTTAATATGCAAAGAGCATTGGGAATGAAAGATGCCATTATTCATACACACCCAAAAAGCAATGCTTCAAGGGCCTACAAAGAAATTGCTGCAAAACTTTTGAATGTAGAATATGATTCAGACAAAGACAAGGAAAAATTGTTAAGCATAATTCTTAAAAAATGAAATTGAAGAAATAATTTTTATTTTATCCAATTCTACTTCCGTTTTCTATATCTTTTTCTGGAGAAATTAAAACAACTTCAGAATGTTCAGAATTTGAAGCAGCCAAAAGCATCCCTTGCGATTCAACTCCTTTTAATTTCCTTGGCTTTAAATTAGAGAAATAGATTATTTTTCTTTTTGTTAATTCTTTCTTTGAATAAAATGCTTTAATCCCTGCACAGATTGTTCGTTCTCCCAATTCTCCAACATCTAGAGTTAATTTCCAAAGTTTGTCTGCACCTTCAATTTCTTCAACTTCTTTTATTTGTGCAACTCGTAAATCAACTTTTTCCCAATCTGAAAATTCTGCTATTCCTTCTGTCATGATAAACTAACTATTAATAGAATTTATAATATTTTCTAAAATAAAAATCTTATTCTTTTTCTACAATCATAGTTTTCTTTTACATTGTAGCTTTTCTTTTTCTAAAAGAAAAATTCCAGTTTAAACATTATCTCTATCCCATTGTTTGTGAAGATGGGGAACTTTTATGTTAGAATCCAAAAATAAGCCATAACCTGCTTTCTCAGCATCATCGCAAAAAAGCATATCATCAAATGCCTTTTTATCCGGCTTGTATTCAAATTTTATTTTTTCTAAAACTTCTCTTTTAATTAAGACACACCCTATGCCAAATCCCCCAACCTTAATCAAACCTTTATTCAAAACTTCTTGAGGATTAGCTCGTCTTATTTTTTCTCCATCAGCTTGAACCCAAACCAAAGCCAATTCAATTAAAGCATTTTTAACTTCTCCTGTTTCATTGTCTTTTAAACCAACTTTAACAAGCTTATTATAATAAGCAGAAACTATCTCTTTGTTGTGTTTCAGCAAATTTTCTATAATATCTTTTGGAGGAATTACATCTTGTTCCAAAGAAAAGAAAAAGTCATAACCTTCGTTTAAAAATTTCTCTCTTATTAAATTTCTAGAATAAATTACTCGCTCTCTAACATCTGAAAAATAAGGTGCTTTTATGACATTAATATTTTTTTCTTTTAGTTCGTTATAAAAATCATCTGTAGGGGAATTGTCTGCAAGTAAATAATCAATTTGATGTTCCTTAGAAAATTCTTGTATTTCTTTTACTTGTTTAATCCATAAATCAACACAATATCTGTATCGTTCATAAGTTGGGCAACCAATAAGAATTTTCATTTTTATTTATTGTCTACTTTTTTGAATAAAATCTCGCCTTTTTTAATTTTATTCTCTTTCAAGGGCTTTCCAATTTCTTTATAGTCAATATTAAACCCAAACTGCTTTGCAATTTTCTCTGAAGAAGAAGGAATAAATGGCCAAAGCAAAATTGCAATTGCTTTAATGCTATCTGCAATTTCATAAAGAACTTTTTTGTTATGAGTTTCCCAAGGTTTCTTTTCTTGAACATATTCATTGCAAAAATCAACAAATGCAAAAATCTCACTCAAAGCCCTATCAATTTCATATTGTTCAAAATGATTTTCTATTTCTTTCAATTTTAATTTTTTAAGCAATTTATTTTCACTTTTTTCAATTCCATATTTTTCTGCTAAAGTAGAAACTCTTGAAATTAAATTTCCTAATTTATTTGCAAGTTCATTGTTGTATCGTTCTATCAAAATTTCTTCAGAATAATCTGAGTCCTCAAATACAGAACATCTTAACAAAGAATATCTAACAGCATCTGCCCCATATTTATTAATTAAATCAGAAGGATTAATTGTATTTCCCAAACTCTTGCTTATTTTTTGTCCCCCAAGATTAAGATAACTATGAACAAGCAATTTCTTGGGAAGTTCATATCCCGAAGCAATTAAAATTGCTGGCCAAATTACTGAATGAAACCAATTAATTCCTTTTCCGACAATATGCAAATCTGCGGGCCAGTTTCCATTGGCTCCAGAAACATAATTAACTAAAGCATCAAACCAGACATAAACTTTAAATTTTTTATCTATTGGAGAATCAATTCCCCAATCCAAATTTTTTCTTGAAACACACAAATCTTTGAGTCCATCTTCTTTTAATCGGGATAAAATTTCTTTTTTTCTTGATTCGGGAATAATATAATCCTTAACAAATTTCTCAATCTGTGTTTTATATTTTGAAAGCTTGAAAAAATAAGCTTCTTCTTTTATAAGGGTCGGTTCTTTATTATGCTCAGGACATTTTCCATTGACCAAATCCTTTTCTGTTTTGAATGCTTCACAGCCAACACAATAAAGCCCTTCATAAGTTCCCTTGTAAATTTCTCCTTGGTCATAAACTTTTTTAAAAATTTCTTTAACAACCTTTTTGTGCCTTTCTTCTGTGGTTCTTATAAAATCATCATTGCTTAAATTAAGTTCCTTGCATAGTTCAACAAAATAATTTGAATTTTGATCAACAAATTTTTGTGTAAGAATACCTTTCTCTTTTGCAGCAAGTGAATTTTTCTGGGCATTTTCATCGGTTCCAGTCAAGAACCAAACTTTTTCTCCTTGAAGTTTATGCCATCTTGCTATAGCATCTGCTAAAACTTTTTCAAAGGCATGCCCTATATGGGGTTTTGCATTGACATAATCAATTGCGGTAGTAAGATAAAATTTTTTAGCCATATCTTGGTTATGATAAGCACATATAAAAAATTAACTAAATTTCTCCATGATAAACTTTTTCTATAAGCCCATTCCAGCCGTCAAGATTTATTCTCGGTTGAAGGCATCTGTCTTTCTTTACTTTCCCCTGATAAACTTTAGAAAAATCAATATCTGGTGTAGGAGTTACAATACAAAAAAGGTCATAAAATAAATCAGAATTTTCAATTTGCCCATGGTCAATAGGTCTTCTTTCAATAATATGAACAAGAGAATCATAAATTTTTTGAGTAATTATCTTCATTTTTTCCTTGTCATTAATTAATAAAAAATACCATTCATGACTTTCTGGAACAGGTCTAGAATATTTATACCACAATAATTGTCTTTCAATTCTGTTTTCAGCCATAATAAGTGGATTATAATAACCTTTAAATTAATTATTACATTAGAAAAAAATATGCACGGTTAGTTAATCGGTAGAATGAAACCTTCCCAAGGTTTAGAGCAGGCGGCTCAATAACTAGAAAAAAGGAAGAAGGTTTAGAGCCGGGTTCAATTCCCGGACTGTGCATATAAAAAAGAACATTAAAGTGTATATCTCCTACCAAAATTATTTAAATAAGATTTGACACAAAAAGAACATGTTCAAGAAGATAAAATGCTCAAAATGTGGGAGAAAAATAGAAGAAAAATATAGTTTTTGCCCTTATTGTGGAGATAAAATTGAACTGGAAGATGAAGAGGATTTTGGGATGTTGGGTAGAAATGATTTGATTTCTTCTGGAACAAATATAAAACTTCCATTGGGACTAAATACTCTTTTTAATTCTATATTGAACAATTTAAGCAAAGAATTTGATGAACAGTTGGAAAATGATTTTACAGGTGAAGGAAAGTCAAAAAAAATTAAAAAAGACGGGATAAGCATAAGCATTTCTACTTTTGGAGATGGTCCACCAAAAATTAAAGTAAGTAATCTTGGAGTTAGTCAAGAAAATAGCAAACCAATTAAAAAAATTAAAAATAGTCAATTTAATCAAGAAAAAGTCAAACAATTCGCTGGTTTGCAAAGAGAAGAACCAATCACTAACATAAGAAGATTGTCCAATAGGGTAATCTATGAACTGGAAATGCCTGATGTAAATTCAGTAGAAGATATTTCAATAATAAAACTTGAAAATAGTATAGAAATAAAAGCGATTGGAAAAAAGAGGGCATATGCTAAATTAATTCCGATTAATCTTCCCTTAGCAAGTTATGATTTTTCAAAAGGGAAATTAATTCTTGAACTGGGAATAAAAAACTAAGAATATGCACATTGGAATTATTCTTGATGGAAATAGAAGATTTGCTAAGAAGAAAAATAAAGATATTGGAAAGGGGCATGAAGAAGGAGCAAGAAGAGTTGAAGATTTATTGAATTGGTGTAAAGAGATGGATATAAAACAAATTACATTATACTGTTTCTCTATTGAAAATTTTAACCGTTCAGAAAAAGAAGTAAAATTTCTTATGAATCTATTTCAGAAAGAATTTGAAAGAATAAAAAAAGATAAGAGAATAAAAGAAAACAAGATAAAAATAAGATTTATTGGAGATAAAACAAGGTTAAATAAAAATCTTCAAAAAACAATGAAGTCCCTTGAAGAAAAAACTGAGAAAAATGATAATTATATTATTAATTTTGCAGTTGCTTATGGTGGAAGACAAGAAATAATTTATGCAGTAAAAAAATTAGTAAAGAAAAGAAAAGAAATAACAGAAGAAAATATTAAAAATTGTTTATATCTCGCAGATAGCCCCGACTTAATAATAAGAACAGGGGGAGAAAAAAGAACAAGTAATTTTCTTCCTTGGCAATCTACTTACAGCGAATGGTTTTTTCTTGATAAGATGTGGCCAGAAATGACAAAAGAAGATTTAGAAAAAGTAATAAATGAATTCAAAAATAGAAAAAGAAGGTTCGGAAAATAATTGCATTTTTTAGAATAAATTCATGAGCCTGCACAGATTTGAACTGTGGACCCCTACCGTATCAGAGTAGTGCTCTAACCTGGCTGAGCTACAGGCTCATATAGTATTTGAGCCAAAATACTTTTCTTTATAGCAGTCGGGTTTAGGCATAGCATTGTAACCTGGCTGAGCTATTGGCTCATCTAATATTTCTATTAATAATTGGATAAATTCAACAATTATAAATTATTCTATTCTCTTAATTTAAGTCAGATTTTCAGTCAAATAACAGATTATTTGGGCTACCCTAAGTTTTTTAAACCAATTTTATTTAGGATTTGAATGGTAAAAGGATTTTATCACTTTATTAAAGAAGCTTGGAAAAAGCCAGACAAAGAAACATTAAGACAAAGAATGATTGAATGGCGTCATAGCGAGGTATTTACAAAAGTTGACAAACCATTAAGATTAGACAGAGCAAGAGCTTTAGGATACAAAGACAAAACAGGATTTATTGTAGTTAGAGTAAGGATAAAAAGAGGAGGACACAAAAGACCTCGTCCTAACAAAGGAAGAAGAAGTGTAAGAATGCATACTAACAAAAATTTGAGAATGAATTATAAAGGAATTGCAGAACAAAGAGTAGCAAGAAAATACATTAATATGGAAGTTTTGAATTCATACCAAATAGGAAAAGATGGAATAAATTATTTTTATGAAGTTATTTTAGTGGACCCTCAAAGAACAGAAATAAAAAATGATAAGAATATGAAATGGATTTCTTCTCCAAAAAACAAGAACAGAGCAATGAGAGGATTAACTTCTTCTGCTCAAAAGTCAAGGGGATTAAAATAAAACTATTTAATCATCCCAAATAGTTTATTCTTTGCAGTCATTTTTATAAAATAATTTAATCTTTTTTCAAACTCTTTTTTATTCTCTTTTCTATGTCCAATATATGCTATGCGAATTCTTTTATAACTTTCAGGCAGATTTTGAAAATTAATCCATGCTTCTTTATTATTTTTAATAGCTATTAAGAGATCTTGCTCAATTACAAAATCATTGGGAATATCTGTCTTTAAATCAAATGCATGTGCTATTGCATTAAGCCCAAATTTAGTCATTCTTTTTTCCAAAATTAATTTTCTAACTCTCTCTTTATTCATCTGAGAAAGAATGCTTCCTTTTCTTCGTGGAGTAAATCTTTGAGCATATTTTTCATTATCAATTGATTTGACTGTGCTGTCAATCCAGCCAAAGCACAATGCTTCATCAACAGCATCATTATAGCTAATTCTTGCCTTGCCTGAATTTTTCTTATAATAAATTAGCCAAATTTCTTTTTCTTTATTATGATTTTTGGAAAGCCATAAATGCCATTCATTTCTTTTTGTTACATAAAGCATTTTCCCAACTTTCATTCTATTCTAATGATAAGCAGAAATTATAAAACTTCTCGTAAATTATTTAATGTGAGTAGTTCTTTTCAAATGTGCCTTTTTTTTCAAAAAATCTATCCCGAGTGGTAATTCCACAAAGTTCATCTTCTATTCTACTTTGGAGATTAAATTTTCGTTCAGAATTTATTCTCCTGCTTTTAATATACCTTACAATTGCATCATGTTCATAACTGATTAAATAAATGGGAGTTTCAACAGTTTTTATTCTTGAACTACAAGAGTAAGAATTTATTTCTGCGATTATTTTTTTTAAACCCACATTTGTTATTCCCATTTCTTCAAGGAGCACGGAGAGAACATGTCCAAAGGGAGTTTCTATCTCCCTTAAATGATGGGCATTAAATTTTCTTAATGCATTTTTTTCTGGAGTAAGTTTATCTTCTTTCATCTTTTTATAATTTAATGAGGTTATTTAAAGATTATTGTAAAATTATTTAAAGTATATTTTCTAAGATATATTATGCAATTAAAAGGAAGTGAAACAGCAAAAAATCTTTTGAAGGCCTTTGCTGGAGAAAGTCAAGCAAGAAATCGCTATACTTATTTTGCAAGTAAAGCGAGAAAAGAAGGATATGAACAAATATCAGCTATATTTTTAGAAACAGCAGATAATGAAAAAGAACATGCAAAAGTTTTCTTCCAACATTTACAAAGTTATAATGGATTACCTTTAGAAATTAATGCGAAATATCCTGCTGGAAAAATTGGAACAACAAAAGATAACCTTTTAGCTGCAGCAAATGGAGAACACGAAGAATGGACAGCTATTTATGCCAATTTTGAACAAATTGCAAAAAAAGAAGGATTTAAAGAAATTGCAGAATCATTTAAACAGATTGCAGAAGTTGAAGAAAGGCACGAAAAGAGATACACAAAACTTTTAAAAAATATTCTCCAGAATAAAGTTTTCAAAAAAGATAAAGTCGTAATGTGGAAATGCAGGAACTGTGGTTATATTCATATAGGAAAAGAAGCACCAAAAGTTTGCCCTGCTTGTAAACATCCCCAAGCATTTTATGAGGTCTTTGAAGAAACCTATTGAAAGATAAAATAAATATAATTAATTTAAGAAATATATTAAAATGAGAGATAAATATTGGTTTAGAAAAAGAAGAGGATTATTCTCAAAAGATTTGGGTTATGGTTGGGTTCCAATTAGCTGGCAAGGATATGTTATGACTGTTATCTTTTTGTTAATTCTTATTTCAAGTAGTTTTTATTTTAATTTGTATAAAGGGGGAATAGATTCGGGCATAAAATTTATAATCTTATTAGTTGTTTCAATAATAATCTTTGCTTTAATTGCAAAATCAAAAACTAAAAAATGAGAAAAATTAATCTTTTGAACATTGCAAGAATATTGATTGTAGTATATGCTATTTTCATAGGGCTTTTTTCTTTAGATACAAAATTAGGACTTGGATTTTTAATTCATTTACTTCCAACAATTATATTTTTAGCAACTTTAATCTTCACTTGGAAATACTCAAAGATTGCAGGAATATTATTTATATTAGAAGGTATTGGAACAATAATAGTATTTAATACTTACAGAGATTTGTTTGTGTTATTCACAATATCAATAGTTCCAATTTTAATAGGAAGCTTATTCTTATTTTCAAAGAAACCTACTAAGAAGAAATAACTAATTTTTTATACCCTTTATTCTTAAAGTTACAATGGAACTTTTATTTCATAATCTATCTGAAAAGGACAAAGAAGACATAAAAAAACAAGTAAATTCTATTCTAAATACTTTTTCAAAAAAACTTGCTACCCTTAAGGAAGATTCTGGAGAACAGTTTATTGAAAGAGAAAAATGCATAAGAGAAGAAGAAAAAGAAGAAAATCCTGCTGAATTATCAAAAAAAATAATGTTTGAAAATGCTCCAAATAAAAATGAGAATAGCATAATTGCAGAGACAAAGAAATGGTAATGAAATATATTATTGCATCTGGACCAGTAATTATTGAAAAAGGAAAATTATTAGTTACAAATGATGGAAAAGATGATTTTTATAAAATTCCGGGAGGAAAAGTAAAAGAAAATGAGAGTTTAGAAGAAACTTGTTTGAGAGAATTTCAAGAAGAAACTGGATTTGAATGCAAGATAATAAAAAAACTTTCCACAATGAAAATAGATAAAAAACCAGGAACAAATGAAAAGATGAAAATAGAACTACATCATTATCAATGTGAATTAATTACTTCTGTGAAAAATTATAATTCTTTTGAACATAATAAACATGAAGTGAGATGGATTAAAATAGATGAATTAGAAAAATACCCTCTTGCCCCTAATATAAAATATTTAATTGAAAAAGGGGATATAAAATGACAA
>Ga0172381_10003817_pt1 | contig 15772 bp, 18 predicted proteins | sample Leawel6488metaG_FD_119754 | JGI IMG/M metagenome (GOLD analysis project Ga0172381, IMG submission 119754) | Leachate microbial communities from a municipal landfill in Southern Ontario, Canada - Leachate well 64-88 metaG | ecosystem: Engineered > Solid waste > Landfill > Unclassified | place...
AGTTTATTTTTATGCGTGCAGAATTGGAGAAAAATAGAATTATGGCCAAAGGTAGAAAAGCATTACCTGATAATGCAAAGCGAATGAAAGGAACAGATCAGCCTTGCAGGTTGGATGATCCGGGTGGTCAGGCAATGTCACTTCCAGTAATCAGCAAGTTGCCACCTGCCCGGAACCTGGGGAAACATGGTCGGAAGATTTACAGACAGGTTGGAACGATGTTGATGAACCTGGGGATCCTTAATGAAATCAATTTTAATCATTTCTACCAGTACATCAGGGAGACAGAGCTATACATTTCAACCATGGAGGAGATGCCTACAGCTGAGGAGATGATCCATGATATTACCGATAAGCAGGGGAACCTGACTACAAAAGTGAAAGCTATGCGGAATATCGCTCAGGATGCACTGAATAATTCACGCTCCCTGGGGGCAGAGTTCGGTCTTACACCACAGGCACAATCCAAAATACTTGGAAGATTGACAAAGAAAGAGAGTAATCCACTTGATTCATTTATGAATGGCCGCTAAGAATATTGCTGAAAAGTATATTGAAGATATCCTGGAGGGAAGAATTATCGCAGGGGAACTGGAACGCCTGGCTGTTGAGCGGCATGTGAAGGATCTTCAGACAGGTATTGACAGGGGATTATACTTTGACCGGCGAGCCGCCAACGATGCAATCAGGTGGTTTTCCTTTCTCCGCCATTCCAAGGGAAGTAAGTTCGCCGGGCTTACATTTGAACTGTCTGACTGGCAGGCATTTATTGTCTGGTCCCTGTTCGGATGGAAGCGGGCCAGTGGTACCAGGAGATTCCGAAAAGCATATATCTCAGTTGCAAAGAAAAACGGAAAGACAACCTTTGCTGCCGGCTTAGCACTGTATATGCTTCGTGCCGATGGTGAGCCTGCGGCGGAAGTGTACTCAGCAGCAACCAGGAGAGAGCAGGCGAAGATCTGTTTTACCGAAGCACAGAATATGGTCCGCAAATCACCCGGACTGAAAAACTATTTCACAGTATATCAACACTCGATATTTGATGAAGAATCAGCCTCATACTTTCATGCCCTGGCTGCTGACTACGATAAGCAGGATGGGATCAATCCGCACTTCGCAATCATTGATGAATACCATGCACACAAGGATGATGGATTGGTAGATAATATTGATTCTGCAATGGGCGCACGTCAGCAGCCATTGATCCTGTACATTACTACCCGTGGTACCATTATGACATCGCCATGCTATGATGAAGAGCAGGCCGTGATCAAGATCCTTCGGGGAGTACTGGACCAGGATGATAAGTTTGGGATTATCTTTTCTTTGGATAAGGGTGACAATTGGGAGGACCCGGCAGTCTGGAGAAAATCGAATCCCAATATCGATATCAGTGTATCTCTTGAATATCTGGAAGGGCAGCTGAAGAATGCACAGAATCAGAATCGTAAGATCACCAACTTCAAGGTTAAGAATCTGAACATGTGGTCCGAATCAAAGGAGACATGGATACAACATAAGATGTGGCAGGCGTGTGCCGCTGATCTTGACATGAAGGATTACCAGGGCAGGGAATGTTGGGGAGGTCTTGACCTGGCATCGCATACAGACTTTAATGCATTCTCACTTGTGTTTGAATCTTCAGATCCAGGAATTGATCTTGACCTGTTGATCTGGCTCTGGATTCCGGAGGATAAACTGGATGAAAAAAGGGACCGGGTTGATTATCGAATGTGGAAGGACCAGGGATGGATCCGGGTAACCAAAGGCAATGTGATTGATATTGATCAGATGCTGGATGATATCATGCAAATTCTTAACCAGGTCACGATTCAATCAATCGGTGTTGACCCGTCCCGGTTCTATCACGGTATCAGTCAGGCCCTTCAGAAGGAGGATATACCGGTTACAGAATTTCGACAGAATACCATGACAATGGATGCACCAACCAGGGAGCTGGAGAAGATGGTACTGTCCGCTAAGATCCGGCACCAGGGGAATCCTGCCCTGGCATGGATGCTGTCTAATGTCGTGATTTTTGAAGATACATCCGGGAACATAAAGGCATCGAAAGGAAAATCAATTGAGAAGATTGATGGCGTTATATCAACAATAATGGCAGTAGGAGAGAAGATGACAGGCGGAGATGATTACGTAAACTTCAGTTAACCATGGTAACAGAACAACAAACTAAACTTCTATCAGCAAAAGGTTTTGATGATCAGTTCTTTAAGAATCTCGCTCACTGTGAAACGCATAAAGATGCATATGAGATGACTGAGCAAATGTACCAGGATGCATTCGGAAAAAGGAGATATAAGACCTTTCAGTCGTATCGTAAGGCAAGAGATTTCAGAATGCGAAGTTAAATTCTAACTACTTTTAAATCAGAATAATAAGCCGAATATCGGCATAAAATTTCAAAAATCAGTTAGCAAACTCGTCATTTTCTAACTACTTAACCAGCTGTTATTTACACTCGAAAAATGCAGAAAGGGAACATTGTTCCATTGACTGGTATTGACATTTAGCCAAACTTTGTACATAGATTTTTAAATCAAATTGTACGACTTGGCGAAATCATTTGAAATAAGATTATTCAACCGGCCGTTAATATCAGTCGGATCCCCGGAAGCAAGATCAGGTGCATTCGATGAGATGCTTCAACAAAGATGGATCACTGATATCTTTGGAAAGAATTCATCCACCGGTAGGCGTGTGACAGAAGCCAACGCCAGTCAGGTGTCGGCTGTATGGGCCTGTATGCAACTGCTCTCTAACACAACTGCAGTTGTTCCGCTCTCCGTGTATCGCAGAACTAAAACCGGCCGTGAGATATTTAATTCACATCCTACCTACCGTTTGCTCCATTCAAGGCCGAACCAGTTAATGAATTCATTCACCTGGCGCAGATCAACAATGATGCAAATGGCCGGGAACGGAAATTCATATACCCTTATTGATCGCAATCAGTTTTCAGGAAAGCCTAAAAGCTTCAGGTTGATATCCAGCCCGAACCATGTTCAGCCATTCATGTATGATGGTATGATCTGGTACAATGTGCGTGATATTAAAGATCCCGTTAAAGCAGAAGATATGTTGCACTTTAAGTGGAACACGTCTGACGGGCTGGTAGGGAAATCACCAATTACCATAGCCAGGGAGAACATCGCACAGGCAATTGTGATGCAGGAGTATGCATCGAAAATATATGCATCAGGAGGATCCAAAAGGATGTCACTCAAATCTCCCGGAAAGCTTGATGAAAATAAAAAGGATTCGTTCAGAAAAACATTTGAACAGAAGTATGCCGGAGTTGAAAACCTTCAGAAGTTAATGATACTCGAGGGAGGCATGGAGATGGAAGAGGTGGGCATGAGCCCGGATGATGCTCAGTTCATCGAGACATTCAAGTTCAAGATAGAGGAGATTGCAAGGATATTCGGAACTCCTCTGCACCTGATCCAGCACCTGGAGAAGGCAACCAACAACAACATCGAACATCAGTCAATGGATTTTGTGACGCATACAATGATGCCGCACTTTGTGAACATTGAACAGGAGATTGATTTCAAGCTGTACGAGAATGAACCGGATGTCTACTCAAAGTTCAATGTTAACAGCCTGCTCAGGGCCGATGCCAAGACAAGGGCAATATGGTACCGGGCGATGGCAGACCTCGGAGTGTTCACCATTAATGACATGTTGCGCTTTGAAGATATGAACCCTGCAGATGATGGAGATGAACGACACATCCAGGTGAACAGGATGCCGCTGAAGAAGATGAACGATATGACCAATGATCAGGTGGTGCGGATGTTGGCGGAAGCAATCTCAAAGCGGTCTAATGGAAAAGGAAGTTTCACAGATATTATACTTGAAAATCAACAGCAATGAAAAAGGAAGTGTACAAACCGGAACGAAGATACTTTGAATCTACCATTAAAATAGAGCAGAGAGAAGAAGGTGAGGACAGTCGGACCATACGTGGATATGCAGTTGTTTTTAACAGCTGGTCCAGGTATCTGGGTTGGTTCAAGGAGAAGATTGACGCAAAAGCATTCGATGAATGCGACATGAGCGATGTTGTTGCTGTATTCAACCACGATGACAATATTCTTTTTGCACGTACCTCCAGCAAGACTTTGACTCTGGGTATTGATGAGCGTGGTATGTGGTATGAATTTGAAGCTCCCAATACAACAGCCGCCAATGATTTCATTGAATTGGTCAAGCGTGGCGACATCACAGGATCCTCATTTAGGTTCATGGTTGAGAACGACAATTGGATCGAGGATCCTGATGAAGGAACCCAGCGGGTGATTAACAAGGTATCAAGGCTCATAGATGTATCACCGGTAGTGTTCCCTGCATATGCTGAAACGGATGTAGCAAAAAGATCTTTCGATGAGTTTAAGAACGAAAAAAAGGAAGAACAGGGGGAGGGAGAACGTACAATTCCGGCAGGTGTATCACATGCCGAAGCAGATTTGGAACTTTTAAAACTGAAATATTGATAATTTAATTTTTGTAAAATGAAAACAAAACAAGTATTAGCGGGACTCTTTATGATTGTGGCCCTGGTCATGGTAGCAATCACTTTCAATGCTCCCGGAATCGTTATGGCCATGGCTCCTTTAGCTGGTTTTTTGACCTCCAAGAATTTGAAGGAAAAGAGAACCAAACTGGTTGAAGAACTGGAAGGGATTATATCCTTAGCCAAGGAGGAGAAGCGGGACTTCTCAGAAGATGAAACCTCTCGCAGATCAGAGATCAGAAAAGAGATTCAGCAACTTGATGCAGATATTGAGCAGCGTGAATTTGAAGAGGCCATTGAAACCAGAAAAGCCGGAAAGCACTTTAAGAAAACCGGTGAAGAGAAGCGGGATGAGGAGATTAGTGAATTCTCTCTGCTTCGTGCTATGCAGGTTGTTATGGATGGAAAATCACTTGATGGCCTTGAAGGTGAAATGCACCAGGAGGCTCGCAAGGAAATGCGTGAATCAGGGATCAATCCTGAAGGACAGCTCTTTGTTCCTTCCATGGTTATCGCACGTAAAAAATCAAAGGAAGGACTTGCTGAAAAGCGTGCTGTACTTCTTGCAGGATCCGGTGGTGGTGCCAACCTGGTACAGACGGAAGTCGTTGACTTTATCGAAGCGCTGTATGATAAGAATGTTCTTGTTTCTCTGGGCGCAAAGATGATTACCGGACTCGTAGGAAATCAAAGCATTCCTAAAAGTGGCGGAGCAACCGGTGCATGGGAAGGTGAGGTTGATGACAACATTGATGGTACTCCCACTTTAACAGCTATCGGAGCCAGTCCTAAAAGGCTGGGTGCTTTTGGTGTAGTGTCAAAAACACTTATTGCTCAGGCAGGTAACTATGATGCTGAAAAGCTGGTGCAGGATGACATTACCAATGTGATCACGCAGCTACTTCAGATTGCAGCTATTGAGGGATCTGGTCAGAATGGTCAGCCACTGGGTCTTCTTAATACCGTCGGTATCGGATCTGTAATTGGAGGAACCAACGGAGCAGCTCCTGACGGTGATGATATTATTGATCTTGAAAGTAAGCCCGCTATCGCCAAGGCAGATATGGGTGATCTTGCTTACCTGACAAATCCGAAGGTAAGGGCGACACTAAAGAAAACAGTTCTTGACGTAGGATCCGGTCAGTTTGTCTGGGACCGCAGGGAGCGAAATGAGCTGAACAGTTACCCGGCTGGAGTCACAACTTCTGTACCTTCCGACCTTGTTAAAGGTGATGGAACAGATCTGTCTGCAATCATATTCGGAAATTTTAGCATGATGAATATATTGCAGTGGGCCGGACTGGATATCGTACTTGATCCTTATACTTCTGCAAAATCTAACCAGGTGAATATTGTGATTAATTCATTCTGGGATATTGTGATCCGCCAGGCAGCCGCCTTTGCCGCAATGAAAGATGCAATCACTTCTTAATCAGTAGTAGCTGAATGTACCTCCATCCGTCTTGCGGATCGGGGGTACATTCTTTAAAACTTGGAATTATGAAAACATTAAATGTACAATTTATTAAACATCCAGGACGATTCAGACTTGGGTACCACCAGGGAGAGAAGGCAGTGATGGAGGAAAAGCAAGCCAGGGAAATGGCCAAGGAGGGAATTGTTGAAATCCTGGATGGGAAAAAATCTGATGATTATGATCTTCCTGTAGATCTTCCCGGTAGAAAGGAGATAGCTGCTGCAGGTATTACACTGGAGGAGCTACTTGAAATATCCGATTATACTGAAATTAAAGGTATTGGTAAGGGTACCGCAGAAAAACTTGTTAATTATCTAAAACCAGAATAATGAAAAAAACAATTCTTCTTATCTCGCTGGCATTAGCGGTGTTAACTGTTAATGCACAACAGTCATTCACCGTATCACGGGCAGACAGCCTGGTAAATGCTGATACTGTTATCTATACTATAGATCACAAGGATCTTCAAAAGGCTGATTTCTATTTCAGTTCATATTTTCAGGCTGATTCAATTACTGGCACTACAGCTGCAACAGCATACCTGCAGGTGAGTAATTCGTTGACAGAAGATCGCTGGTATTCAATCGACACTGTTTCGATCAATGATGAACAGGTTGTTGATTGGGCAACAGGAACCATTCAGGCGAACAGGTTAAGATGGTATATCATTTCCACCGGAACGCAACGAACCTGGCTATACTTTGATATGCACTTTGTGCCACGAAAATAGAGAATAAAAATGTTGATGTTGATAACACCATCGGAGGTTGAACCCATTACAACTGTTTTTGCAAAGACACATTTGAAGGAGGATCTTACCGATGCAACCAATGATGCTTACATCGCTTCGCTTGTCACAACAGCAAGGCGGTACCTGGAGGAATTTACCGGGTATAACTGCATGGAGCAGACCTGGGAAAAATATTTAGATGGGTGGCCCTCCGATGGTGTTATTTTTTTACACAAAACCCCTGTTTCCGTAATTGAGAAAGTAGAGTATTATGCCAGTAAAGAGGCAACGGAATACAAAGAGCTTGATGTAGCAAACTATGAAAAGGACATTATAAGCTTACCCGCAAGAGTTAAGATCAATAGTGCTCCAAAGCTGGATGAAAGACTGAATGCTGTAAAAGTTACATTCAAGGCGGGACATGCTTCCGCAGATAATGTGGATCCGATTGCAAAGTATGCCATCCTGCTGCTTGTGGGAAGCATGTATGAAAACCGACAGGATGAAGTAACAGGAACAATTACCAGCAAGCTGGGAAGAAACTTTGAATGGCTTTGTGAAATGATCGAAATTAAGAGTATGTGACATGGAATTATCTAATAAAGGATTGATCGAGGGCCACATAGTTGGCTTTTATATCGGAGGTAATTTAATTGCCGCCTCACTAACCAAGGATTTTAAGCGGTCAATGGCAACCAGGTCAGTTAACAATGATGATACTGGCGATGATGAAGTCGTTGCTCCAGGCAGACGAAACACATCACTATCGGGGCGTTCGCATTTTCAGTTCGACGCTAACTACGGGTACAGAGATCTGCATGATGCCATTAATGCCAGAACCGAGATTGTCGCAAAGGTTGCAACGGGGTTGGTTGGGGATTTCGTTTATTCTGTTAAGGGGTATCTTACCCAGCTGGATGCAACATTCCCTGATCATGAGAATGCTGAATATGATTGGGCTTTTCAAAGCAACAATCAGGTAGAAGAATCTCAGACATTACTTCTTGTAAATTACTCTGCAGGACAGGTTACCCTGTCAGTCACATTGCCGGCAGGACAGAGCGTTGAACTCTATTGGGGTGATGGCACATCGGTTCCACTATCACCAGGAGTGAACAATGTTTCATCCGATTATTCAGAAGAAGGAAAATATCACATTTCAGTATCTGGAGATTATCTGGAGATAACCGCTATCACAGCCGAAGTTGCTGCAGGTGGATCAACTATCACTGGAGATATCAGTAGATGGATTACTCTTATTGATCTTACGACAATGGATCTATCAGGCAATGATCTGTCGTTTGGTGATGATGCCCCATGGCTCCTGCATGATCATGACATAGATTTGAGCAGCTGCGGGCTAACTTCAGTGGAGATAGACAATATTCTTATTGCACTGTCCGGAGGAGATTTCAGCACGAGATTAATTAACGTGGCTGGATCAAACGAGGCCCGCACGTCTGCCTCTGATGCAGCGATAATTCTATTGGAGACTGCCGGAAATACTGTAATGGTTAACGAATGAATATCGGAAGATTAAATAAGAGAATAACTATCCAGCAGCAAACCATGGGTAAAGATGCCGGGGGAGAGCCATCCGGTAGTTGGATTGATGTTGCAACCGTATGGGCCCGGGAAATGAAAGTTACAGGGAAGGAGACAACAGATGATTTGGCCAGGACAGTAGAGCGCAACAGGACCTGGCAGGTAAGATACCGGAGCGGCCTTGCAACAGACATGAGAGTGAAAGTAGCAGCGGATTATTATCAGGTTACAGACATACGTATTATTGACAGAAACAGTCATCTTGAAATTGATGGATATCATAAATCTAATTGGCCTTAATCAATGATTGAATCACAAAAAAATATAAGGCTTGAAGGGTATGACCAGCTGATGGACATGCTTGATACGCTTCCAAGTAAAGTATCAAAGAAGGAGATTATTAAGGGATTAAGAAAAGCATCAACGCCGATTATCAGGGATGCAAGATCCAGGATAAAAGGATATTCAAAAACATTGGCAGCCTCAATATCTGTCAACTATGTATCAAAGGTAAGTGGGTTAATTATGGTTGGCCCCAGGAGGAAGTTCCACAGGGTTGAAGGAGAGAGGCAGCTAAAACATGATCCCTGGTTTGCTCACTTTGTTGAGTTCGGAACAAGTGGTGTGGGAAAATTTAAAAACAAGGGGAGAGCACGGTACCGTGCCGATCAGCCTGCAAGACCGTTTATGAGGCCAGCTTACGATGCAAAAAAGGATGAAGCTTTAGGAAGATTCGCCGATCATTTAAGGCCGATCATTACCGAACACATGAGAAAGAATACAAGGAATGTTACATGAAGCGATATATAGTTTATTGGTTTCCCTTGCATCTGGAAAGGTTTATCCTGGCATTGCAAAAGAAAATGAGAAGTTACCGTACATCGTTCATTTTCAAATTGACACGGATCCATCACCGGACAGTGACGGAGTAAGCAAGCTGGACCGGTACCGTTATCAGGTCAGCTGTTTTGCCGGCAGCTACAGGGAGGTGCAAACTCTCGGTGATCAGGTAAGAACTGTTTTGGATGAATTTAAAGGCGTGGTCTCTGACGTGAATATAAGCAGCATCAGGTACCTGACGGAAAACTATATATATGAGGATACCAACGTGCATCATATTCCAATAGACTTTGAAGTAGCAATATTAAAACTTAGATAAAATCATGGCAATAGTAACCTTAGGAACATTTGAAGGCCACAAGGTGGGCTTTTATGCAAACGGAACTTTAATAGCAGCTTGCTTAACCAAGGACTTTAAGCGGTCAATGGCAACCAGGTCGATTAACAATGATCAATCAGGAGACGATGAGGCCGTTGCCCCTGGTAGAAGAAACACATCACTTTCCGGCCGGTCTCACTTTGAGTTTGATTCAAACTATGGATACAGGGATCTGCATACGATTTTGAACAACCGCACGAAGATTACCGTGAAGGTTTCAACCGGACTGATTGGTGATTTTGAATACACTTTTGACGGTTACTTAACTCAGCTTGATGCATCATTCCCGGATCATGAGAATGCCGAATACGATTGGGCTGTTGCAGCTACAACCGGAGTGACTGAAAGTGAAATAATCGCATAAGAATTTTAACATGAAAACTATTGAATTTGGTGGCGTACCCCGCCCGGTTAAGTATGGAATTAATGCGTTGGCGGAATTCAGCCAGGGAACAGGCACGTCCCTGGACTGGATATTCCGCATTGCACAGAATCCATTGTCAATGAACTTTAATGAAATCCGGTGGCTTGTTTATGTCGGTTTAAAGCAGGGAGCAATCGAGTCCGGGCAGAAAGTAGATTTTGACATCGACCAGGTAGGAAACTGGCTGGATAAAGAATTTGGAAAGTTTCCTAAATTCTCAAGGGAGATGAATGAATCAATGCCCGATATGGAGGACGACGAAAAAAACCCGGACGGCTCTCTGAAACAAGAGAGCCATTAACCTGGGATGCGATAAATAAGATAGCAGTTGGAAGGATGCAGATGCATCCATGGGAGTATGGGAGATACACGTTCAAAGAGTTTTATTGGCAGCTAAAGAATTTTGTCGAGAACGAACAGGCACGAATCGATATGCACAATGCTGTTATTCGTGAATCATGGGAACAGACCAGGTGGTCAGTAATGAAATTACAACAACTATGGGGATCAAAAAATACAAGTCCATACAGGCTGATTCAGTTTCCCTGGGATCCGGAACCGGATCCTCCTCCGCCAAAGGGCAGTCTGCTTGGATCATTTCCCAAAAAACTTAAAAAATAGTGGCATTTAATAAAGTACTTGCAAGCCTTTCAGTCGTACTTGGTTCGGATACGAAGCGGTTTGAGAAAGGCATGAAGAAGAGTAAGAGCGAGCTACAGCAATTCGCAGCTGCAGCGATGAAGATGGCTGGCGTTGCTACTGCTGCATTTACCGCTGTAGCAGTTGCCTCCCTGGCTGCTGCAAAAAAAGCTGCTGAATTTGCTGATAAGATTGATAAGGCTGCAATATCCTCCGGACTGTCCAGGGAGAGATTGCAAGGACTTGCATACGTTGCTGATCAGGCTGGCATTGAATTCGATTCTCTCACCTCCGGAATAGCTAAGTTGAATAAGACCATGGGTGATGCTGCTTATGGAAATAAGCGGCAGGTGGAGGCATTTGAAAAAATGGGCGTATCGATCTATGATACCAATGGTCAGTTGAAATCCATGGAAACAGTATTCCCAGATGTGATTTCCGCTCTTAATGGGATGGAGAACGAAACCGAACGGAATGCTCTGTCAATGGATTTGATGGGTAGATCTGCCACTCAGATTATACCGAGGCTCGCTGCCCTGGGGGATGAAGGGATTAAAGAGCTAATGACCAAGGCCCAGGATCTGAACATGATCATGAGTGATCAGTCTGTTGCAGCATTTGTAAAGTACAAAGACGGTATGGCAACTGTTGGTCAGCAGTTCGGTGCACTCAGCAGAAACTTTATTCTCCCATTTGTTAATGACATGAATAAGAATGTGATTCCTGTTTTGTCACGCACAATGAGGAAAATGTCAGAATTCACAGATCAGACTGTTAATAATGTTCGAAGGGAAAAGGTAGAGTTGAACGTGCTGGTCAAGGCTATTACGGGTGCGAATACTACCACGGAGTCCAGGGCAAGGTTGATCAAGGAGCTGAATGAAAAGTACCCGGACTTCTTGAAGAATCTGAAAGATGAGGCTGTAAATAACGAATCGATTGCTGAAAGATTAGTAGAGGTCAATAAGCTGTATGATCAAAAGATCAAGCTGGCAATTGAAGAACAGATATATAAACGCAATAGTACGGAGATTGCAGATCTTCTGCTTGAAGAAACAGACCTTATTAAGAAGCTTGGCAAGGCCGAAGCAGATAGAAGGGAGATAGCCAATCAGCCTATTGGAGTTGAATCGCATAAGACCTTTGCATTACAATTTATGCGATCAGACAGATCCGTTATTAAGCTGAGTAACTCTCTTGAAAAAAACAGAAAGCGGCAAGCTGAACTTGAAAAGAGTATAGCAGATACAATAATAAGACTTAATGAGCAGAGAGAGGCTTTCAGTAATTTATCCAATGAAATTGACTATGGAGTAGGTGGTTCGGAAACTACCGTTACTACCACTTATAACACGAAGATGGGAGCGGTAGATCTTTCAGGACAGAGCCTTCAGGATCCTTTGGCAAACTTCCCTACTGATAAAATTGATGTCTGGAGTGAGAAGATTGATGCTGCACAAGCTCAGATAATCAGTTTCTCTGAAACCGTTCAATCAGCCTTTGTTGATATGGCTTCCGGCCTTGGGGAAAGTGTCGGAAATATATTAGTTGGTCAGGAGGACTTCGGAGATTTCTTTGGATCCATTAAAGATGGATTTGGAAAGTTTGCCCAGGATATGGGTAAGCTGATTATTGCCTACGGCTTTTCAATGGTAGGCTTTAAGCAGGCATTTTCAAATCCATGGGCAGCAGTTGCAGCAGGTACAGCTTTGGTAGCAATTGGAACTGCGGTAAGAAGCGCATCGCAAAGTCCTGATGTTGGGGGAGGAGGGGCAGCTTCAGCAGCAGCTTCATCATATAGTTCAGGATACTCAGGACAGTCGCAGGAGCAAACAATTAGGCTTGTATGGGAAAGGGCCGGCAAGGATCTGGTTGCAATTATCAACTTGGAGAATAACGCTCAAAATACATTGATCGGAAGGTAATGGCGCATTTTGTTAAATATCGATTAAATGGTAAGCGGATGCAGGATAATATGGATATCCGGGTGGATATCTGTGAGCGTGATTTCATTGGAGATATCACAACCGTAAGAGGTGCAACAGACTTTATTTCAAGTGCCCACGATCCTGATTCAGATACAAAGTATCCTATATTGAAACCATCATCGGTAGATCTGTTTCTTCTGTCTCCTTCAAGAAGATACTTTCTTAATCTGTTTACCTCTGATAAGTTCAAATACCTGGTCAAGTATTATGAGAATAGCGTTCAGATATGGTCAGGATATCTGCTTGCTGATTTGTATAGCGAGCCGTATGAGCTTTCAAATTATAATGTTAATCTAAAGGCAATAGATGGACTTGGGCTGTTAAAGAACATTCCGTTCCTGGATGCCAGTGGAAATAAATATACAGGCTTAAAGAGTGATTTGGAAATAATTAATATATGCCTTAGTAAATTGGATCTTGGACTGGATGTCTACACAGCAGTTGACATTTATGAAATAAACATGTCAGATGGGACCAATGATGATCCGCTTACACAGGCATATTCTCCTTGTGAGGCATTTAATGATAAGGATTGTGCAACGGTGCTTCGTGAGATATTAAAACCTTATGGTGCACAGATGTGGCATCAGGATAACGCCTGGCATATTGTCCGATCTGAATTGCTTAATGGTAATTCATATACCAGGAGAAGGTATAACAGTAGTGGAGTATTCCAGTCTGCAGCATCCTACAACCCTAACAAATCATTAACTGATGATAGTGTTTCTCTTTCATACAGGAACATACTTGTAATGGCAAGAACTACCATGCAAATCATCCCTGCCATTAAAAAGCTGGTGATAAAACATGACTATGGGTTGAACGATGCTTTACTTTCTGGGGGTGATATGAACCCGGATGAATTTTCACTAATCTCAGGAAAATTTGTATCAAACTACTGGACCAGGTATAATGGAGATTCTTCTTCAGCTTTTGGAAAGCTGCTTGATAAGGATAGTATGCTGCTATATATCGCTGGTCAATGTAGTGATTTCAGCGATAATCTTATTGTTGATGCGGAATATCTTGAAGCGACATTTTCACTCGATGCAGACACGAAAAGGTTTATAGTGAATATTGAATTTCGAATAACTGCCATGAAACGCAATGTTGGCAGTATTACTATCGAGGACATATATGCCTACTGGCAGATCCAGCAGGGAGATTACTTTTTAACCAACTTTGGTTGGAAACATTCAAATGACCTGGCGTTAAGTAATCGCTATTTATTTGCACCGGTTACTACCGGTTATGGATGGAACAGCGTAACATTTGAAGGTGAGGGGGTGCCGGGTACTGGAACTATCTATGTAAGGATTCTGCAATTCGTTAGTGGAGTTAATTATGCTTTCCCAATTCCTCAATTCACCGTTGAGACAAAAAAGATACAAGCATTATTAATCGACGACAGCCAGGTTATTGATACAGAGATTGAATTAACCACAGAGATTTCGGAGAACAATAATTTCATTCCTGATGAAATTGAATTGCTCGTGGCTGATCTTCCAGACATCAGTAATAATAAGTACCTGTACAGAAATGGTAAGTTTCTTTCCGATGGTACACCGACAAAGCTATGGAAGGTGAAAGGGACCAGTATCCAGGAACCACTAATTGTTGCATTGGCCAGGATGATTACCAATCAGTACATCCGTCCAACAATGATGTATGATGGTGTTATTGAGGATGCCAACCTGAAAATTGGATCTGTTGTCAGTCACCAGGCTGATGCATTGAAGTTCATTGTTCATCAGATAACAAGTCATAACCCTGCATCAATGAATATGCAGGTGAGGCTAATTGAGCTTATTGATAGTGAAGAACTCCTCACTGAAGATTCAGAGTATATAACTACAGAAGACGGTCTAAACATTTTAACAGGATAACTATGAAAAGATTAGCAGTATTAGTAATTGGGGTATTAATCATGGTAGCATCCAATGCCCAGGTAAAGATATCAGAACTTACTTCGGCCACCGCCCTGGGATCCGGGGATCGGTTTGTCGTTGTTCAAAGTGGATCAACAAAAAGTATGGCGGGAAGTGTCATATTGAAGGCTGTGGAAGATACTGCCAACATACTTCGTTATGAGTTTTCAAATTATGCAATCACCAAAACATCAAGGGTATTGTATTATCAAAGAGGGCCTGAGCACAATGAGTTTAATAACAGTTGGAGTGAGTTGATGAATTTTACAACTTCTATTGGTGACATTGGATTAGGTCGTGGTCAGCATATAAGAATTAAAGGCATGGTATCTCCATATCTTACCGGACAGACCACTTATAATGCCAGGTTAGTTGTATCGCACGAATCAGTAGTAATTGGTACGTTAACAGTAAATAACTTAGGTGAGCAGGAACATGTGACATTTGACTTTGATATATATTATCAAGGCGGATTTGCTGATCTGATAATGCGTGCAGTCAGCACCTTCTCTGCAATAGGGACACCTGAATTTTTTGAATGGCATGAAATAGGAAAAACCGCAAGCCTGACCGATCCTGATGAACTGCTTGAAATATCACTACAGGGATATGGGGCAGGCAATGAAGTAGTTGCAAGGTTCCTGGCTGTTGAATTGATTGTTGATTAAACAAGTGAATAAAACCATGGTGACAATTGACACAACAAAGCCGCAGAATGTTACTATCAGGCATTATTTGTCTGATGCTTTTCGGTTTTCAGTTTCTGTAACAGACCAGGCAGATGATCCGGTTGATCTTTCTGAAAAGGAACTTTTATTTTCAGTTCGGAATTCAGAGGGAGGTACTGCCATTGCCACTATATTAAAAGATACTGGTTTCATTATTGAAGGTGCTAATAACAATATTGTAACATTTGATGTAGTGTTCGATAAGTTAGAGGAGCGATCATACTTCTATGACCTTTTTAATGTAACAGACAGGGAAACAATATTTGATGGTGAATTAATATGCTCATTTAAAGGCCATGATTTATAAAGTGACAGCACTACCAATATCATATTATAAAGTAAACATTGTCAAAGTGGGTACTTCTATAACAGCTGACAGTACAATAATAACGGTTGATGATACAACTATAATAATTTGACTCATGAAAAAGATTTTAATAGTATTTGGTCTAATAATTTCGGCAGGAATTTTTGCACAGCCGTTTTTAATTAATGTAGGTACGTCTCCAAATTCAGGTGATGGGGATAATTTACGTGATGCATTTATAAAGGTCAAT
>Ga0172381_10003820_pt1 | contig 15767 bp, 32 predicted proteins | sample Leawel6488metaG_FD_119754 | JGI IMG/M metagenome (GOLD analysis project Ga0172381, IMG submission 119754) | Leachate microbial communities from a municipal landfill in Southern Ontario, Canada - Leachate well 64-88 metaG | ecosystem: Engineered > Solid waste > Landfill > Unclassified | place...
ATGGATGAAAAATCTGTTTTAGGTGTTTTAGATAATATAGATATATTATTAGAGGAATATTTTTCTAAAAAAAACGAGATATGGGAACTTGAAGTAGCAAAGAGAAATATTGATGACTGTATAAAAATAGCCTATAATAATCGCTTAGAAATTTTAAAGGATAGTTAGCAAAGGAATAAGTATGAATCGTTCATATGTTATAGAGAACTGCCAAGAAAACCCCGTCCGCTTGCGGCGGGGATGAATTGGCAAAATAATTGCAAAAACCACTTGGCAAATTCTAAATATGATAGTATATTACAGGTAAGATACTAATAAATGGAGTGAATAAATTGTATAAGACGCAATCAAACCAAATAAGACAATTGAGTAAAGATCAATACAATCTTTTAAGAAAGATGTGTTGGCATTCTGCTCGTCTTTACAATTTTGGTTTGTATAGTGTTCGTCAAAACTTTTTTGAAACCAAAACATATCTACCTTATCCACAAAACTATCATTATTGCAAGACAAATGAAAATTATCAAATATTACCTTCTGTAATTGGACAACAAACCCTTAAAGTTGTCGATAGAAGTTTCAAATCGTTTTTTGGATTGTTAAAAGCAAAGAAAAAAGGTAAATATCAAAACAGAATTTCAATCCCAAAGTATCTACCAAAAGAGGGGTATTTTCAGTTGGTAATCCCTAAAAATGGTTTTCAAATTAAAGGAGATAAAATTCATATAGGCATTTCAAGACAATTAAAAGAAGAAACTGGGTTGAAGCATATCGTTTTAGATTTTCCAACACAGATAGAAAAAGAAAGTGTTCAGGAAATAAGAATAATTCCACAACAGAAAGCAACATTTTTTAAAATGGAGGTAGTATATGAAGTAGAAGAACAAAATTTAAATCTTAATCAGGATAATGTTTTAAGTATTGATATTGGTTTATCCAATCTTGCTACTTGCTACGATGTTTCAAATAATAGGGCGTTCATAATGGACGGGAGAAAGCTCAAATCAATTAACTATTACTGGAACAAAAAGAACGCAAAGTTGCAAAGTATTAAGGACAAACAAAATATCAAGGGTTACACAAAACAGCAATTCCTGTTGAAGAGAAAAAGAGAGAATCGTATTAAAGATGTGATGAAAAAAACAGCTAAATATATTCTTGATTACTGCGTTGAAAATAATATTGGAACAATCGTAGTAGGACACAACAAGGGATGGAAGCAGGAAATAAATATAGGTAAAAGGAACAATCAGAATTTTGTACAAGTTCCTTTTGGATATTTGATGTCAATGTTGGAATCCAAGTGTCAAGAATATGGATTAAGATATCTTGAGATACAAGAATCTCATACTTCTAAATGTTCAGCAATTGATAATGAAGAAATTAAACACCATGATGAGTATGTAGGGAAAAGAGTAAAAAGAGGTTTGTTTAAATCCAAAGACGGAATATTGATAAATTCAGATGTAAATGGTGCTATCAATATAGCCCGTAAATCAAAAGTAACGGGAATGCGAGAAATCGCTAACTCATTAAAGGGCATTGTGGCGTTCCCTAAACGAATAAGGATTGCAAATGAGTAATCAACCTTCGTTTGAAGCCACGGGGCTTGCCCTGTGGAGTGTCACAGAAGATGAGAAAAAGGAAGTTAGTTTAAGAGATATTGAAATGTTAATAAAGGAATACTTTTTTCAACAAAATGATGCTGTAGAAATTGGATTGACATATTCTCATATATCTGATATATTAGAAAGAGAGCATACTACTAGATTAGATGCTTTTGATAGAGCTGAAGAATTTCATTAGGATATAAGACATAGTGGCGAAAATGGTAAAAGCAGTAGTCTGCAAAACTACTATATGAAGGTTCAAATCCTTCCTATGTCTTTAGAAAGGAGAAATAAATGTAGATATTATTCATGGTTAATATATAGAAGGAATAAGTAAATGCTAAAACAAAAATCCATAGGATATTTATTTATAGAATTTTATAGAGTATACAAGCAATGGTCAATTCTAGTTGCTCAACAAAAATTGAATAATAAGGATAATTCAAAATGCAAGTAAAATTATTTTGGGAAAGTCATTCTTGTAATTTAGAATATGATATGAATAAATGGTTTAACAATAATCCTGCTTATGAAGCTAAATTTATACAACAAACAGAAACAAAATCTAATGGAAGAAACATTTCTATATTTTATGAAGAGTCTAAGGAAAACAAAAATGAAAATTAAAACTATAAAAGCAGTATGTATAATGGCTAATATAAAAGAAATTATAAATGATATAAATAATTTTTCAGAATCAAGTGATTTTATGCAATATTCAGAAGCCTATCGTCAAGGATATTTAGAATGCTTAGATGATATTAAAAATGAAATAGCAAAGTTAGAGGAGAATCCAAAATGAAAGATAAATTTAGAATAAAGTTTTGTGATTATGGATGGATAGTAGAACATTCAAGGTTAGGTATTTTTTGGCTTCAAGTAGGAATGTTTACCTTTAGAAAAAAGTCTGATGCTGAAAAAGTAGCAAATGATTTAAGAGAAGGAATTTCTAATAATGTATTTTTTGATGATGATGAATAAAGTATGAAATACTTAAAAGAAACAAGTGAGTATTATATTAAGTTACAAAAATTAGAAGACCTAATGAATGAGCTTAATATAAGTATAAAAGCAAATTATGATTTATATATTTGTATTGATGGACATAGGTTTCAAGTATTTGACTTAGATAATGAAAGTCAAGTTGATATGTTTCCAAGAACTATTGACAACTATGTAATCTCTGTAGTTGAATAAAGGAATAAATAAATGAATGAAACATGTAAATTATTAAAGAAGTCTTTTTATGAAGATGAATGGTTTACAAATAGTTTCCGAGCCATAAGAAAAAAAGATAATTTAGAATTATGGTATGCAAATGGATGGCCATTTTTTGATGGACATAAAAACAATATTTATATTCCATTTATATATCGATATTTTCTTTGGAAGCATTTTAGAAAAGGGCAAAGTAAAGTTGCAACTGAAAAATGGTTAAAGGAGAAATCATAATGAGCCTACTATTAAATAAGTCAACTGATATTAATTGTATAGTTAGAAGTGGTTTTTGTGGAAGAGGATTTTTTGAAAATGAAATAGTTGTAGGAGACTATTATATTCATAAGGATGATTTTTGCAGTTTAATAGAATATTTTTTTACTAATACTGATTTAGAAGAAAATGACTGTAGAAAAAAATTGTTGAAGAAACTACTTGACATGAAGAAGGTAAAAGGATATAATAGTAGTAATGAAAGATTTAGTATAGAAGGAAAATAGATAATGTCACAAACATATGATAGTCTAAGAAACTTTTTTAATCGAGTATATTCAAATCCAACTCGCACTGCTGAAAATACTTTGATAAAATCAGGATTTCAAATAACTGATGAAAGAACAAAAACTATAGTAGAACCTGAAGAATGGAATATAGATAACTATACTAGAGGACAAATAAATGATGCTCTTGATTATCTTATAGAAGAATGGGATTATGCTATTAAATATGATGAGACTAATAGTATTGTAAAAGAGTATGTTATTCTACATGATGATTCAGATAGAAAATATTCTGGAATATCTTCACTTGAAGAAGTTAGGTCTACTCTAGTACATCTTAGAAAAACAGAAGCTAGTAAAGCATTTACTATCTATGCAATCATAGATGAATCAAAATTATAAAGGAGAACAAATATGAAATTTAGTTACGGATATCAGAATGGACAAAATAACATTAGGTATGAAGTCAATGAACAACACATTATAAGTAAAAAAACTATACAATCTTTGCCAAATAAAGAAAATCTTACTTATTTTTTTTATAAAACTAAAGAAGATAATGATGACTTTGAAACAATATATTTATGCAATCTTGATCAATTAAAAGAACGTATAAATAAGCTAATTGAAAAAAATGATAATAAACTTTCAGAGAATTTTTATACTAAGCCATTAGAAATCTTATTGGAATATATTGAAAAGGATAATTAAGATGACTATAGATGTTTCAAGAGATGAATTAGAAATACTTATTTCTTCTATGGATACTGCTACAAGACAACATTGGTTTATGTTTAATAAAAAACACACTGAAATAAATGTTCTATATAATAAACTAAAATCTTCTCTAGATACTGAAATAGGTTTTAATCTGAATAATATTATTAAGATGATTCTAGAAAAATTTCCTCATGTACATATTACAACTGAAAATGAACCATTGAATAATGGAACTTTTATCAAAATAGATAATAAAAAAATCTATTATAGTATTGAATATCAACAGTTAATTGTTAAAATACTTCAAGAAATATTATGGCCTAATAATATTCATAATGTTTATTTTTCATATGAGGAAAATTAAGTGGAAAAGATACTATATATCATATATCTTATTATAGGAGCTATTTCAATTATAGCTGATTATAATAGTAATATATGGGAAAGAAGTAAAAAAGAATCATGGGGTATAGTAGCAATAAATGTATTTTTTTGGCCTATTTATCTCTTGTATAAGATTTTTTTAAGGATATATTAAATGAATAGATATACAGTAGAAATTATATCACCTAGTAAACTCATGAAAGAAAAATGGATATTCATGTATTTTGAAATGGAGCATTGCTTATTTTTAGATGGATATGTTATACTAGAAAGAGATTCAACTAAATCTAAAAAATGGGATATAGTAAGACAATATCAAAGACTAGGAAGACAAAGGGATCATATCAATAATATTATTAAAGAAGAAGATATTACTATACCTGAATCAGTTATACAACAAGTTAAGGAAGAATTTATAAGCACACTTAAAGTATCGAAGTGGAATAGGAGCTAACATGATACAATATACAAAAGAAGAAATTGATGATTTAGTAGATGAGTGGCATGGCAGTGAAACTAAAATGTCTTTACATGAATTTCTCGGAATGACTGAAGAAGAATATAATAGATGGATACTTGATCCTAAATCATTACAATATCCCATTAAAGAGGAAAAACAAATGACTGAATTAGAAGCAGTAGTAGAAGCAGTTAATAAACTTAATCTTTTAACAACTGAAGCAGGATTAGATACTAATGAAGCAATAAATGAGGGAAGCTTTTCTGTCCATACAAATGGTGATATGATTAAAGTTGATTTTCTTGAATTAGAAATTTGGGATTCTTTTGATGATATGCATATGATAAATGAAAAAACTGGAATAGAATTATCTTATTTTGAATACTTCAAGTATCGAACACAAATTCTTATAAATGAAATAAAAGCATTTGGAAAAGTTCTAAAAAAGAATATAAATAATAGTGATAATAAAGTAATGAGTGTGGATTAAATGCAAATTGATTATCATTCTTTATATCTAGCTTATATTCATGTTTCAAGCGAACTAAAGAAAGTTCAATTTTATAGTTTTATTGATATAGAAATAGCGCCTACAAAAGAAAACTTGATTAAAGAAGTTTCATTTATGGGTATAGTAATTTGGAATGAAGAAATTGAAAAGTCTAAGGTACAATATGAATTAGATAATTATTATTATTACTATAGATTTCTTGTAACAGAAATTCAAAAAATACTCATGGGAAAAATAAGAAGTTTTGTATCCCTTGAACCATATAGTCCTGATGTTTTTCCATTATTTCAAGATTGCACAGTAGATAGAAAAGATTGTCATGCTTATAACAATGGTAAATGTATGAATGCTTTTCAATGTAAAGTAGAGGAGAAATAATTATGATAGATTTTTTTAAGTCTGCTGCTATGATTCAAGTATTAAATAGAAATGATCGAAACAATGCAACTTATAATGAAGTACCGCCATATGGTTATAAAGAAGCAAAAAATGAATCTGGAGAAATAATAGAATATAAACAAAATACTATTGATTCAATAATAAAGCATTTTATTTTTAATGAAAATGATGATATATATTATAATGATGTTCATGTGCATACATTATGTAATATTATAGAACAAAGAATAGAATACTTAAAATCTGAAAGGATAAATAAAGATGTTAATGAATGATAATAAAGAATTAGAAATAGCTTATTATGATCTTTTACAACTATTGTATGATATGGGGCTTCGGCCACAGTGTTTAACAATAAAAGTATCTGACTCTAGATATAAGATAGAAGAGATACGTTTTATGGGTGAGTTAGTATGGAATACAAAAAAAGATAATAATAGATTAGATTATTCAGCATATGGACAAAGTGATTGTTTTAGATATCTTAAAAAACAAATTAAAAAAATATTGACTGAAACAATAGAAAAGAGGCTTGCATAATGAAAAGAACAGTTATTAAAGAAATTGAAAATTGTAATGAATGTCCTATCTTAATACTGTTTAATGAATCTATTAAACATTATTATATATGTGAAGAACTTGATAAAACATTTTCTATTGCACTTGATACAGAAAAGTGTATAAAGGTTGAAAAAGAATTAAAAGAATGGTTTAAGAATTGTCCTAAGTGGCTTGAATATAAAGAATAGAAATTTAATCATACTTTCCACTTGATAGGATTTCAAATGCTTCTTCAACATCATCTTCATTTCTAAAATAGAAGTCCATTATCTTACTATTTTTATCATCTGGTTTTCTATTGAAAAAATGTATGTAATAATTCATTTCTCTTTTACTCATAAAAGCTTTTGTTTCGATAGGTTCTTTATCACCCAATGCTTCCATATCAAAATATTTTCTACTTAGTTTATCATCTATCATGTAAATGTTAGCTATACATAATTTATTACTCATTTCCATAAATGAAACTTTTCCTACTACTCCAAATGTATCATCCCATGATCTAACTGAATCTTTTATATATATCATTTTATATTCCTATTCATTCCATTTCTTTTTTGCTTCAACTTCTACACCCCAGCGAGCAAAATAACCTTCTGGAAGTCTAAGTTCACCATTCTTTATTGATTCAAATTTGAATGGGCGATTTCCTACCTTAGTCATAAACTCACCTTCTTTTCCAAATTGCAATCTTCCTACTTTAGACTTATTTTTATAACCAGGATATGAATTATCTCTTAAACTAGTTCCTACTAAATATGCACCTTCTCCACCTTGAGGAATAAAGAGAATTGAGTCTTGATCAAATTCTTCACCTAGCATAGTAATATCTTTTTCAAGGTTTCCCTTATCATCAATATCTACTACAAAGAAAATAGTTTCTTTTACTTCCTTTTCATCTTCACTTTGATAGTTTTCTATATATGATCCTATCATAGTAGTAATAGAATATCTCTTAGCCATGAGTTTTGCTAAAAGAGATTTATTTCTTTTTTGATTATCTACCTTTACATATTCGCCCCTATATGCAGTAATAGTTGCACAATCATGAGTTTGAATATGTTGTAAGGTTCTACTTAATCCGGCCTTTTCTAAGATTATCATGATATATCCTTTCAATCTATAATATAATCTATTCTATCTAAAATGTCAATACCTATCCTTATATTAGTAAAGAAAACTATAAAAAACTACTTAACATATAGTAAGCAAATTAAAGTAAAAAATCTTTCATTCTCCTATTGCTTAAAAACTTCTTTTATAGTATACTATAGAGAGGAGAAAAATATATGTCATACTATAGAAGTGAAACAGCATTAGATAGGCTTAAGAAAGTTGGACTATGGATTTTAGGAATTGGAGCTATTGGAGCTACAATAGTATTTTTACTTATTGCTTATTATGATCTTTTTGAATCCATTATTATAATAAAAGAAGGCAGTGATATAACAGCATATCCAATTTTATATGGCATTTTAAGTATTTTTGCTACTGGATTAACTGGTGCAATAAGTTTAGGACTATTATCATTAATTGCATATATTGTTGAAGGTGATAGTGATATTAGTGGCTTTATAAAAAATACTAGAAAAAAAATTAAGAATAGTATATTTGATTATGCAGATAATATAAGAAGAAAAAAAGAAGCCTTAAAAAGAAAAGAAGAAGAAGCCCTTAAACCATATATGGATGAAGTAGAAGCATTCTTAGATAAGTTTAAGCAATTAGAAGATGATGATAAAAAGGAAATAGTAGAAAAAGCAAAAGAAATTCAAGATCAAAGTAGTGGTTTTAATAATATAGGTATTGAAAAAAAATATCTATATGGGGAGATGATTCCTATGTTTGATCATAGAAATGATTCTAATTATCAACTCAATAATAAGCTTCTAAGAAAAGGATGGAAATAATATATAGAGATTTTCTAATATGTATACTAAATCATACTAAAAAATATTTTAATTATTTTCAATTTTTCTCTTGACAAAAAAGGATTTATGTAGTATACTATATGTAGAAAGGGGAAAGAAATGGCACAATGGATGTATAAGATGGATGTTAAGAATGAATGGAAAGCTACTAAGGAAGGTAGAATGACCATTCCACAATTATCTTCTATTGTTCTTAAAAAGCTCAAGGCTTTTAAGATAGAAGGTGATTATGAAATAGAATCCATCATGGAAGAATTTGAATTGCTTGCTTCTAATGATGAAGCTTCAATTGATAACTTTGACTATATATGGGAAAAGTTATATGATTGGGCTGATACTCCACTTGATAATCAATGGAATGGAAAAAAGAATTGCTGGATTGAAATTTTTTAAGGAGAAGAAGAATGAAGATTCAAAGCATTTCAAGTGAAGAGCTTCAGGAAGCAATGTATGATGGAGGAAATGGTATTTGTCTTGAATGTGGGGAAACTACTACTGGAGTAGAACCTGATGCAAGAGGATATCGTTGTTCATCATGTAACAACTATTCTGTCTATGGAATTGAAGAAGCCATGCTCATGGGCATGCTTGATATTATTGAGGACTAGAAAGGTTTATAAAATGGATAAAGCAATTCGTTCTAACCTTCATTATCTTTTTCATAAGAAGCTTTACGATGAAAAGATTGTTTCTTATATTGCTATAAGTATAAGCTATTATTATTTTCTTAAGAATGAAGAAAATGTAAAAGCAATGGGAATTGAAGTTCTTTCTTATGGTATAAAGAATATTGAATATAAGAAAGGTATTCTTACCATTCATACAAAGCGACCTGGAGTTTTCATTGGATATAAAGGCCAAAATATTAATGTCCTTGAAAAGTTTCTCAAGGAAGAGAAGCTAGAAATTATGTTTGCTTATAAAAATAAAATTTATGCTCGATCCATTCCTATAGAAAAAATTAAAACTAAAGAAATAAAGCATGATCTAGAAGATGATCTTACTGGCTTTGGAAAGTGGAACTATTAAGTTTTAAGATTATATAAGAGTAAAGGATGATAATAGTCCTTTACTCTTTTTTTTGATTTGTAACTAATATCTTAAAAATCTATAGCAACCTTAGAGCTACCTAACTCATAAAACTTATCTTCATCAACATCATAGTATGCCCTTGAAGCAGCCATAATCATTTTATGGGCTTTATTATTTGATATTTCTTCGCCATTAAAGGTAGCAGATTTTATAGACCCACTCTTATAGCGTTGTGTTTCTATACCAATAAGTTTTTCAACTGATTCACCGTCAAAATATATTCTATGTTTATCACCTTTCTTCCATTCTTTTCCACCTATACTAAGTAGCTTTTTTACTTTATCACTATCTTCTTTTTCTCTTAGTATAATCATCTTATCTACTCCCTATCTGCTTTATTTCTATTGCTACTTCTGTTTCTCCACAATCAAATACATATCTAGTACTATTGCTATTATCAAAACTTTCACTATAAACAGTTCTAACTTTAATGTATGGAATTTTTAGTTCGCCCTCACTTGAAGTATCCATATATATTCCAGACTTCTTTATTTTAAGTGTCGATAAATAAAGATCATCATGTTTATATGATAATACTATCATTCCAAAACTATCACCAGAAATATATACTTTATCAATATACATTTTTGTATTTGAATCATTACTTAATAGAAGGGCAATTTCTTCAGCGGCTTCCTTATAACTATATCCCATATTATCTCTCCTTTTGTTTCAAACCCTACGCATTAGGTAGTAATTGTATACACTTTTGTAATAACACTTGAATCTTCATACCCTGACTTATATGCATAAAACTTAACAGTAGTAGTAGTCGAAATTGTAAGTGAAGTTGAATACTCTGTACCATTTATTTTACTAGGTGTAGTGGTATCAGTAGTATACATGATTATAGCATCTTCTATATCACTTGTCAAGAGGACAGTTTGTGCTGTTGCATAAGTTCCTGTATCTACGCTTGCTTCAGGATCGGGCATTTCTACTAAATCTTCGCATATAATCTTTACCTTTACATTTACATTTTTAGTCATTTCAGTTGATACTTCAAAATCAGAATTAGTAGTAAAAAATACTGGTTCTGGCATATAACAGAAATATCCATTAGTTTGAAAGTCTACTACTCCAAAGGTAACATTGATATAATTATCACTATAGACCATAATGTACTTAATATTTGAAAGTCCAGTAAAATCAATAGTCTTTGAATTATTATTAAGCACTAAATTATATTCAGCACTTTGACCTTTTTCAAATTCTAATAGATGACTGTAATATATCTCTGCTTCTGCTTCATCGGAAAGTTTAGTTAAAAGTTTTATCATTCTTCTATATCCTTTCTATATTAGTAATCGTTTTTAATAATAGTTATTTATATATTTTCATAGTATCATAATACTTCTGATAGATATCATTATATTCTTTTTCAAAATCTTTATATTCTTTTGTTAATTGCCAATCATATTTATCACCTTTTCCATCATTGATAAAGTCATTTAAGGCAGAATTTCTTCTTTTGTTATATTCTGGTATAGTTACTTGATTGAACTTTTCAATATATTCTTTCATAAATTCTTTGTTTACTTTTTTCAAGTCTTCACTTGATATACCTAAAGCCTTCTTTATACAAGTAGAACCAAATCTAAAAATATCTCCAGTATCTAAATCTCTTACTACATACATATATAATATATGTTTTCTATTACAAAATTCACAAACATGTTCACCTTCTTCAATACCTAAAAATTGATATTTAGGAAGTGTTTTTAGTGTAACTGTTGATTCATGCATTACTTTTTCATGTGTTGCACTTCTTACATTAGTTATATCAATAAAGGTTCTAAATACTATATCATCTAATTTTAAGTTATATTGTATATTTGTTCCTCTTAAACAATAAGCAGCAAATGTTTCAGCAAAAAGTTCATGATAGTTTTTTGTTGCATAGTAGGATGGAGCTAATGTTTGAAGAATATCAATACCAGTAACTACTGATTGAGCAAACATATTATATGCCATTTGCATATCTTCATCAGAATATACTCCATAGTTTTTATACATTTCATTTTCTCGAAGTATTCGAGCATAATCATTTAATTGTTGAATTATCATAGTTCCATAATTACTATCTAAAGTAGTTACATATTCTACTAGAAGAGGAAATTCATATAATGACATTGAGAATGTTTTATATTTATTATAGTCTTTGATATTTTCAACATCTTTTCTTGATCCACCATTTGAAATAATAGCTTGAACATTGTGTTCAAAGTTTTTTCTTTCATCAGTTATAAATGTATGAAATTTTTTCATTTCTTCAATGAGCTTTCTTCTCTCTATTAGAAGCTCGCCAGATTTTAAGTCATCATAAAATTGTATCCATTGTTTTTTTCTTGCATCATCTAAAATATGAAAAAAATAATGATGGCCTATTTCATGAGTCAATCCTTCAATAAAACCATCTTTTCTTTGCATTCTACCTTCATATATATCTATTTCTTTACTAGAGTTACGATAAACAGCACCAGTACCAAAATCTACACCTGACACTACATTTTTACTTTTTGAATTACTAGATATTGGTAAAATATTTATAGATTGTAATCCATATAAAGATTTAGATAGTTTTTTAGATTTTATAAGCTTAAATGTTTCTTTAATATAGGGAATTACATTATATGAATTATTTAATAAATACTTTGAAGAATCAATATTTATTAAAACATTATCAATTTTCATTGTATCCTGAATAGATAGTTCATATCCATAATTAAATTCTTTCTCTATTATGTCAAAGAATTCATCTATTTTTTTCTTAATAGAATTGTATTTGCTTGTTTTATTAAGTCTTTCCCAAAATTCAAACAAAGTCCCTGGTTCAATCCAACCCCTATAAATATTATTTTTAATAATAGATTTTGACTGTTTAACACAATTAAACTTAATTGGAAACATAATATTGAAAACTATGTTATTTTCAATCCAATACTCCAAGTCTGCATAATTAGTATGTAGATTATACCCCATTTCATTTTCTACTCTTTTAACATCAAGTGCTGTAGGAATAAATGCTTTTGCAAAATAATTATAGTATTTTTCAATTTTGCTTTTTACTTCTGGTTTTAGATTATGATCTAGATGGATAGTTCCATATCCGGCTATATTTTTCATTACAGAATCAAAAAAATATCCTTGAAGCCAAAGAGTGTATTGATATAAGAATTCTTTATATTGACCTACCGTTTTTATCCTTTGAACATTTTTAAGCCATACTAAAAATTCTTTATGAATAAAGTCTATATCTTCTTTAGTATGGATTTCTTTTAGTCTTTTCATGTATATCATATTAAAGACCTAATGAAACTAGCTTTGTATAATACTCATCATCTTCTTCAATATGATCTTCTGCTATACTTTTATAGAATAATTGTTCAGGAGGAAGTACACCTTTTGTATCTAAATATCGTTGTATCATTTTATAGGTATTTTTATGTTCATGTTCTATTTCAATACCTTTTCCTAATTGATTAAACTCATTCAATTTAATAGATTCCTTTTTTAACTTAATCATATTATCCTCGCATTATTTTTGTTTTAGTCATACTATGCCATCGAGTTTCAAGTTTTTCTCTTAGTTCACTTGCTCTTGATAGTAATACTTCTCCACTCATTTCAACTGGCATTGAACTTACAGCTTGATTTCTTAAGTCTCCAAAATATTCAAGTAAATAAATTTGGCATATATCTATAGCATCCTTTTTTCTAAATAAAGGAATTTCATTCCAGTCTAATGCTTTATCTGCCCATTTAATTTGTAATGTTCCTACTGTTGAAGTATATCCAGTTATCTTTCTATTTATTTCATCAATATCAAAATGAAATGTTTTAAGATTATTTATTTGAGCTTGTCTTTCTAATTCATTTAATCCTTTTACTATAGCAAAACCATAATCATTTCCAGTATTCCACATATTCCTACTAAAAGAAGATTTAGTTGAAAAATTATATTCATTGACTAATGGGCTTCTAGTCCATCCACCTGATCCACCTATTCTTATATTAGGATTTATTCTAACATCTATAGCAGTAAATGTAGTTTCTCTTGGAAATTCTACATTTATATAAGTTCCTACTTCATATACTGATTCTGTTATTTGAGGAAAAAATGTAAAATAATAGTCCATAGCAGGATCAATAATAATAGTATTTATATCTTCTCTTGTCAATCCTAAATCTTCAAGAGTAACTATTGGATATCCTATTCTTGACATTATTTTATTAAAATCTGAATCCTGTATATTTATCACTTTATTTCTACCTTATTATATTAGTAAGATATTTAAGAAAAAGGTAAATATTATTTAACTATGATTTCTTAAAGTATAATATTATTTCACTTGATTGTTTTTTTAAGAAATGTAATTTTTTATTATAAGCTTCAATTCGTCTATCAATAGTATATCCTTTTTCCTTATATAATTTACAAACATCTAATTCCATCTTTTTATCAATAACAATTCCAATATATTTAACACTATCTTTAATAGAATAATGTATCATGTTTCTAAACCATTTATTTATCCAATCTTCATATGAATCATATATTTGTTCACTAGATTTATTACTATACAATTCTTTTTTATAATATGGGGGGCATGTAAATATTGCATCATAGTTTTCTATTGGAGTAAATAGAGATGCATCATAGTTATAAAATAATTTTTTATTGGTATCAATTTTTACTTCATTACATGTTTCATAGATATTTTTAACTCCATTATAAGTATTGATATCAATATCATTATAAATATAGTTTATACCATATGCTCCTAATAATCTATGCCCCCATCCACCACAAGGATCATATAGTGTTTCAATATTATATTCCTTAATAAAGTCTCTTATGTATTGTGGATTAAAATGCGAATAGCCATAATGAATTCCAGAAATTTTGAAACCTCTTAATATCTCATTTGTAGAAATATCAAGTAGACTTTTCTTAAGGTACTTTATTCTATTTTTTAATATCTTATTTTTTATTGAATCATCTTTCCATAGTTCATTTTCTTTATTAAAAAAATGAGGATGAAAATAATATATAAATGAATGTTTTCCTACCATTTCATTTTTGAAGTATCTTTTTATTGATTGAATAGCCTCATCTTTAGTAACACTATATTTCAATTCTCTATTTATAACTTGAATGAAATTTATAAACTTTGTAATATCTTTCTTATATATAATACAGTAAAGGAGATTATTTTCTTTTAATACTGATATCTTTTTTTTATCCTTTTCTTCCCATGTTTTTACCGCACATTTATAATAAATAGATTCTTTTGATTTTTCTTTCCATAAGTCTAGTATTTTATTATCATTTTCATTATCTTTATTAAATTCATGCTCTCCATGACTCCAATGTGCATTTAACTCTATATACATTTTTAATTCAGGAATATAATAATCACAACTATATGGATATTCTTCACTTCTATATTGTCGTAGTACATTTGGATATGTATCTTTTATAATAACGTATACTTCATCTTCTATTTTTGAAGAATTCCAAGTATTGTTTTTTGATTTTGTAATATATTCTTTTTGAAGTTTTTCTTTTGTAGTAACTCCTCTTCTAATATTCTCACATGCTTCTTTACTTCTTTTTGCTCCTATATGAGATTTTTTTATTGCTTCTCTAGTATTAGGATGCATCCTTCTTCCTTTATGATTTTCTGAAATTTTCTTTTTTGTTTCTTCACTATGTTTTTTTCCATACATAGGATTATTTTCAGGTTTTGATAATCTTTCTTTTCCTAATTTTTGTAGTAATTCTCTAGTTTTTTCACTATGAGGCTTTTGAAATTTTGCTCTTAAAAAATGGCCACATTCTCTTGAGCATGTTTTATTAAATCCTCGATTATAAGTGTAAGCAAAAGAAACATCTTTATTACATATAGGACATTTAGGAACTTCATAAATTTCATTGACTAAACAATATAGTCTTGCTATTCTGCTGGTATTTATATTAAGGATATTTGTTTCTTTTTCAATTTGTTTCCAAGTAGTTTCATATATATTACTTAGAAATAATCGTTTAAGAGGATAACCGTTTTTATCAAAAAATGCTTCTTTTACACTAGTGATAAGAGTTTTATTATATACCATAAATATTTATTTCTCCTATTTCTAATATAACACACTTTCTATAAAAAGTCAAGTAGTCAAAATAAAAAAGACTAGGAAAATAAATTCCTAGTCTTATTAGTTTTAGTTAAGTTTTAACTATGCATCAAGGCCAGTAAGAGTCATTCGTACAAGGTACTTATTCTGAAGTACAGCTTGATCTTGGAAGCTGTAAAGACCCTGTTCAGTTACAGCGTTCTTATTCTCAAGTCTCATTGTTGCATACATTGGTACGAGAGTACC
>Ga0172381_10003821_pt1 | contig 15767 bp, 16 predicted proteins | sample Leawel6488metaG_FD_119754 | JGI IMG/M metagenome (GOLD analysis project Ga0172381, IMG submission 119754) | Leachate microbial communities from a municipal landfill in Southern Ontario, Canada - Leachate well 64-88 metaG | ecosystem: Engineered > Solid waste > Landfill > Unclassified | place...
AGGCAAAAACGAAAGAAAAAATCAAAAAATCGGGATATTACGAAATGTAAATATGAATTTTTGAACCTAAAACCCTTAACCTGAGTGCATTTCAAAAAATCACACACTTTTTCCGTAAGCTCACCTGCCTCTTTTTTTATTACAAAACTGTTACAAAAACCAATTCTGTTTACAACAAATATTTTGTAGTAATTGTTTAAAATCTTTTGCTATGGTATTATTGGTGTTATGAAAAAAATCAAAGTAACAAAAATGCAGGGTTTGGGAAACGATTTTGTAATTCTGGACTATGAGGAATATAAAAAGTCCGGCATGGCAATGTCTGATTTGGCAAAGAAACTTTGTGACAGAAATTTTGGTATCGGGGCAGACGGCATGATTATCCCGAATTTAACTCCGAATGAAAATGCTCAAATCGGTTGGTATTTCTACAACTCCGACGGCACCACCGCCCAAATGTGCGGAAACGGCATCAGGTGCTTTGCAAAATACGCCAAAGACAATAAACTTGTAAGTTCAAATAAATTCAAAGTGGAAACTCTCGCCGGAATTATTGTCCCAGAAATTTTGGAGGACGGAACGGTAAGAGTTAACATGTCAAAGCCAAGGGGAAAATGTAAAAAAGACAAACTCACAATTGTTGACAGAACTTTTGAAATAAATATCATTTCCATGGGAAATCCGCACTGCGTAATTTTCACGGAAGGAAAAGAAAATTTGCTTGAGATGGCAAAAATTTACGGGCCAAAAATAGAACGCCACCCGCTTTTTCCTGAAAAAACCAACGTTGAGTTTGTAAAAATCATTTCAAGAAACGAAATTGATTTGCTGGTATATGAACGCGGATGCGGAATAACTTTGGCTTGCGGAACAGGTGCATGTGCAAGTGTTGTTGCAGGAATTTTAAATAACTTAACAGACAATAAAGTTAAAGTGAATTTGCTCGGTGGGGCGTTAACGATTGATTGGCAAGGTTCTTCAGAAGATTTAGAAAAAGATGTTTTCATGAGCGGGCCTGCAGAATACAGTTTTTTTGCTGAATACATATTGTAATTTTTTTGTTTATGTTAATATTTTAATACCGCCGAAATATAAAAGGAGAATAAAAAATTGAAGAATTACGAATTATTAGCAATATTCAAGCCGAATCTGGATGCTGAGGAAGTGGAAAAAAACCTTTCAAAAATTGAAGAAACGATTGCAAGTTACAAAGGCAAAATTCTTAGCGTGGATAAAATCGGACGCAAAAAATTGGCATATGATATACAAAAATTCAGAGATGGATTTTTTGTATCTCAAATACTTACAATTCCTGCGGAAAAAGTTACCGAATTCAAAAGACAGTTAAAACTCAACGAAAGTGTACTGAGAATTATGTTTTTGGAAGTCGGCAAAAATTGTGCAGTAAGATAGATTAGGGTGGACTTATGACAATAGCAAAAGCAGTAGTAACGGGAACTATATACCGAGCACCGGAAAAACGTTTTACATCAAACGATGTTGCGATTTGGACGTTTGTTATGGATATCGGAGAAAAAGACGAAACGCTTATCAGGGTTATTTCAAAAAGAACCGTCCTTGACGGGATTGTTTCAAGCCTCAACAAAGGCGATAGAACTTTGGTTGAAGGCAGACTCCAGATTGCGACTGCGAAGATGGATGACGGGTCTGAAAGAAAAATATACGAAATAGAGGCCGGTGCAATTGAAAAAATGGGCGGCACTTCAGCAGCTCCCAAAAACACCGACAATGGAGAAATCGTCAAATTCGCACAGGAAGAATTTTCTGACGAATTGATAGGTGAAGACGAAATACCTTTTTAAAGTGAATAGGTAATTAATAATTTAAACAATAAGGAGAACAAACGCAAATGGCACGAGACAGAGATCAGGACAAGAACAAAAAGCACAAGAACTGCAGTTTTTGCGTTGACAAAATAGACTTTGTTGACTACAAAGATGCAGCTAAAATAAAGAGATATTTAACCGAAGCAGGTAAAATTATCCCGAGAAGGATTACTGGAACCTGTGCAAAACACCAAAGAATGATTGCCGCCGCCGTTAAGCGTGCAAGAGAAGCTTCTATTATAAGTTACGTTTTTGACTAGGGTCTGTTGCACAAAAAGTAAACACGTCTGCTGAACTCGTTTCAGCATCTCATGAGCGAACGACAATGCGACCCTGCCTCTTGTTTTCTTTGCGAGGAACGAGCTTAGAAAACAGTGTCGGGAAGATAGATTTTGTTTACAAAATCATCTCCGCGGAAACAAGTTCAGGGCGACGTTTCTCCGGAATATGTGTCAACAAATAGGGGATAAATATGGATAACAAAGTTACTATCAGGTCAGATAGAAAAAGCGATTATAAATTTAATTATAAAGGTGAAGAGGTTGTTTTGAAAGCAGGCAGTATAATAAGTATTGCCGACGGTTTAACCGATGTTGTTTTGCCGACCTGTGCGATGAAAATTATAAATAACCTTATAGTTATAAAAGACGACGTGAAATAAGGAACGGCAAACGATAAAGAGTAAAAGAGCTGTTATGAAATCAACTCATCCGGCCGCGTTGTTTATCGCATTTAGGTTTTTTGAAATTTGCGAATGAATTACGTTTGCTTTGTTCAGATAAGCGGTAAGTTTTTCATAGCGGCTAATCGTTTCGCCGTAAGGGACCTGCATTTTTATTAGTTCATCAACGCTCAGATTTATATTGGAAAGGTTTTCCAAAGCCTCTTTAAGAGCTTGGCTGTGGCAGAATTTTTTTGAAATTTTTGTAAGCACTTTTTTTGCAAAATTCTTTTTAATTTTTGAGAGCGGATTAAGTTTTTTGCCGGAGGTAAAATTTATTGCAGAAGCAATTTGCCCGGATATTTTTGCACTAAGCCCCAGTTCGGAGTATTTTTTGTTTAATTCTGCCAGTTCTTGTTCAATTTTTTGTTTTCTGTCTTTGAGGTCGGAGATTTGTATTTCATAGCCCAAACTTTCCAGAGCGTCCACTTCTGAGCTGATTTTAGACAAAAGCTCTTCAAGAATTCCGATTTTATGTTCTATTTTAAACATCTCGTCTGAAATTTCCTGATATGCATTATTTTCCAATATGTTTGAATCGTAATCATTAATTCTGCTGCCGGAAGCGGGAGTTTCTTCTTTTTTGGGTTCAACTTCTTTTTTATAATTTGACGCAAAAAAGTTGGCATCGGATGGGTTGTTCAATGCTGCTGCAAAAATATTTTCGTTATTAGGGCGTATTTTCCCGAATTTTACATCCATACCATATATAATAACCGAATTTCAATCCATTTTGACCCTACGTGCGGTGGATATTCAAAGCGAATGAACGGGGACGGGGAAAGATTTGATTTAAAAAACCGGCCTTCTGTTTGCCTTTCGCTTTTTTTTTGGTATTATTGTGGTAAAAGTGAGGATGCTATGTTAGATATTAAATTAATAAGAGAAAATCCTGAAAAGGTTAACGAACTTTTAAAGCGAAGAAATCCCGACTTGTCAATTGACGAGGTTATCAAAATCGATACCCAAAGAAGAGCCATGCAAACTCAGACGGACGAGCTTCGTGCCAAGAGAAAGACCGAATCGCAGCAAATCGGCGAACTCAAAAAAAAGGGCGAAAACACCGACGAAATTCAGGAGGATATGAGAAAAATCGGCGATGAAATAAACGCTCTGGAAGAGATAGAAACTGAACTTGACCAAAAACAAAGAACTCTGCTGCTTAATATTCCTAACATACCCGACGAAACCACTCCAATCGGCAAATCCGAAGACGACAACAAAATTGTCGCAGGATGTGGAGAGCCGACAGAAGCCGAATTTGAGCTAAAACCTCACTGGGATTTGGTTGAAGAAAAGGGATTGGTGGATTTTGAAAGAGGGGTTAAACTCTCGCAGTCAAGATTTGTGCTTTACAGAGGCAAAGGAGCAAAGCTGGAGCGTGCTATCATAAACTTTTTCCTTGACGTGCATACTCAAGAACACGGCTATGAGGAAATTTTGCCTCCTGTTTTGGTTAATTCTGCTGCCATGACGGGAACAGGCCAGTTGCCGAAATTTGCGGAGGATATGTATAAGTGTGAAAACGAGGATTTGTACCTTATTCCGACCGCAGAGGTACCTGTTACAAATATTTATCAGGGTGAAATTTTATCAGAAGAAGATTTGCCCAAGTGCATGACGGCATACACCCCTTGCTTTAGGCGTGAAGCCGGTTCTGCCGGCAAAGACACCAGAGGACTTATAAGGGTTCACCAATTCAATAAAGTCGAACTGGTAAAACTTACAACACCCGAAACAAGCCACGAGGAACACCTTAAGCTGACAAAAGACGCCGAAAAAATCCTTGAACTGTTGGAGTTGCCTTACAGAAGGGTTGAATTATGCACTGCAGATATAGGTTTCTCGGCAAATAAATGTTTTGATTTGGAAGTCTACATGCCTTCTTATAACGGCTATAAGGAAATTTCCAGCTGTTCTAACTTTGGGGATTTTCAGGCAAGACGTGCGAATATCAGGTACAGGGAAAAATCTTCCGGCAAAGTTCAGTTTGTCCATACCCTGAACGGCTCCGGACTTGCCGTTGGAAGGACTTTTGCGGCAATTATTGAGAATTTTCAGCAGGAAGACGGAACAATAAAAATTCCAAGAGTTTTACAGCCTTACACGGGATTTGATGTTATTTAACGAAGGAGTCGAATGGTTGAATGGTCGAACGGTTCAATTACCAATTACCAATTACCAATTACCAATTTCCTTTTCCCGTTTTTATGCTAAAATGACATGTATGCCGAAGTGGTGGAATGGTAGACACGCATGCTTCAGGTGCATGTGAGTGCAAGCTTGTGCAGGTTCAAGTCCTGTCTTCGGCAATTCATTTGATACTTTGACAACTCGGTTATATTATGTGTTTGTCTTTTGTTGCTTTGAGTTCTTTTATTCTTTCAAGTCTTTCTTCTAATCTTTTTTTATTTAAGATTTTTACATTTTCATCGGTGTTTTGACCCATTTCAGTTATTAAATAATTCCTCAGTTTTTTCGTTTTGGGATACATTCTTCTAAATTCTTCCATAAATGCTGTATATAGGTGATTGCTGCGTTTACAGGTTTTGGCTCTGTCTGCCCTCCAGATTAGTGAGCCTAAGTTTTTCATTTTTTTAATTCCGGCAGCATAAATATTATAGGAAAAATTGTTCTGAAATTCGGGATTATCTTTTGTGAATATCTCTGAAACAGATTTTTTAAGGGGAACGGCTTCATACATTAAAGCAACCGAAGGATTACCGGTTCCTTCAATCAAAAAATCATGCATAGCCGCTCTAACTTCATTTTTTGAATCTTTAATTTTTAAAAGTTCGTAGGCCTTATTAATATTCATTTCTATTGATTTTGGATTTACTCTCATTTTTTAGTCCTTTCTTTTTTATTATGCATGCTTTAAAACCAGTCAATAATTTTTTTGCCGGCTTTGAAGATAAATTGCAACAATTTGTTACATTTTTATTCGAAATTTTCAACAAAACTTAATCGCCCCCTTCACACTTGACTTAAACAAACGTTTGATTTATAATGTGGGTGAGCATGGCAAAGAAGAGGTTAATGTGGTTACAAAATCAGAATTGAGCAAAAATACCGAGCAAAAAATTATTGCGGTTGCAAAAGAACTGTTTGCAAAAAACGGGTTTGAAGGTGCAAGTATTCGAGAAATTTGCAAGCAGGCGGGTGTGAACATCAGCCTTATTTCTTACTATTTTGGCGGAAAAAAAGAATTATACGAGAAAATTGTCGCAAATATTGTTGAAAAAATTATTAACTATATGAAATTAAACATGAAATTTGATGAACTGCCGACGAGTTTTGATTATTTGTCCAAGCAGGAAAAAATTAAATTTCTGTTTAAGGCTCTTAATTTTATCATTGACTATTTTTCTTCTGACAAAATTTCCGACAGTGAACTGATGATTTTTTACAGAGAGCAAATAACGTCAGGTGTGCCGCTAAATGCTATGGGGTATAATATATTCAGAAAACTTTTGGCTTCAATTCTCGAAAAGGATGAAAATGATAAGGAAGTTATATTCAGATGTATTACAATTATCGGTCAAATCCACTCGGCAAGAGTTTTGAAACAATTTTCGCTAAAGATGATGAATCAGGAAAAGTATAGCCAAGAAGACACTTTACAGTTTAAAGATATTGTGATAAGCCAGACTAAAGCAATTTTAAAAGATATAGGAGTTTAAATGAGAGAAGGAAACGGTAAACCGAAAAATACAAACAGAATTTTTATTACTATGGTTTTAATTTTAATTTTTATTGTTCAAACACCCGCAATTGCATTTTGGGGAAATAAACCGCTGCCTCCTATAAAGGTTCAGGAAAAGATTAATTACGTAAACATCAACTGGTGGGACAATTTTTCCGACCCTTATTTAAAATGCTACATTGTGCAGGCAATAACAAACAACCATGATGCAAGAAAAGCGTCATGGAAGGTTGAAGAATACAGGCAGATGGTGAAACTTCAATTTTCCCAAGAGCTTCCTTCCTTATCGGTTGGCGGAACTTACGTCGGGGCACACTTCCCCGATACAATAAAAGATGTAAAAAGCAATATTTTTGCAATACCTTTCATCGCCAGCTATGAAGCGGATATTTTCCTGAAAAACCGCGACAAAACAAAATCAAGCAAAAAATCTTACGAATCATCTAAATTTCAGGAACAAAGCATTTATATTTCACTCGCTTCAGATGTTGCCACTGCATACATTAATGTAATCAAATTCGACAAACAAATTGAGCTTCAGCAGGAATTGGTCAATGTAAAAAAAGAAGAACTGTCCCGTGATGAGGCAAAATACAAAAGAGGCACAATTTCCGCTTCGCAATTGAATACTGCCCAAAAGGACTACAAAACCGCACAAAGCGGACTGGATGAATTTCTTAAATCGAGGGACAAGGCATTAAATCAACTGGCGGTTCTAATCGGTGATTCTCCCGATAATATTGCAAATTTTAAAAGAGGTTCATTTGACAATTTGGAATATAAAATTGCAATTCCGAATGAAATCTCGTCCGATGCAGTTTTTTCACGTCCGGATATTTTGGCGGCAGAGAAGGATCTGGAAAAAGCCAAAATTGATGTCAGGGTCGCAAGAAAAGAATTTTTACCCAGAATAAACGTAAACGGGATTTATTCTCTAAGCAACGTGGGTTCGTCGGGTTTTGGAAGCTGGAATTCGACTATCGCGGCTATAGCCGCCAGTGCAACAATGGACTTATTCAAAGGCGGGATGAAGGTGGCCAATTTAAAAATCAGCAAATCCAGATATGAGCAAATGTTTGAAGCTTACAGACAAACGGATTTGACCGCATTAAAGGAAGTTAACGACAGCCTGATAATGATTAAACAGGATTCGGCTATCGATAACAACGCAATAAAAAACTTAGGATTTCAGCGGGATAACTACCGCCGTTCAGACAATAGGTACAAAAGCGGTGTGATTTCTTATCCGAACCTGCTGTCCGAACGTGAGCAGCTTTTGAATACGGAACAAACTCAAATCAACACAAAAACTACCCGTTTGATTAACTATATTACTTTGTACAAAGCAGTTGGAGGAAATTTATAAATGAAAAAAGCACTAATTATTTTCGGATTATTATTAATCATTTTTGGAGGGATTTATATTTTTAACCACCGTCATAAAAAAAATCTCAACGAACTGACTTTATTTGGAAATATTGAAATCCGTCAGGTGGATTTGAGCTTCAGAGTTGAAGGCAAAATTAAAAAAATGATTGTCGAAGAAGGCGATTATGTTAAGAAAGGCGAACTTCTGGGGTATTTAGATGATACAAATTACAAATCGACTTATGAAAAAAATATGGCCGATATTCAAGCACTTACGGCGATAAGTGCAAATACAAAATCTCAATATGAAAGGAACATTCCTCTGTGCAAAGACGGAACAACCTCAAAGCAGGAATGTGACAGTTTGAAAAATTCCAAAGACAGCACCAAAGCTTCACTTGATGCCTCAATTGCATCAAGCAAAGGAGCAAAGAAAAACCTTGATGACACAAGGGTTTATGCACCCGACAACGGAATTATCATGACCAGAATTCAAGAGCCGGGAGCCGTGGTTGAACCGTCTCAGCCCATTTATACAATGGCAAAAACCGAGCCTGTATGGGTTAGAGCATACATTCCCGAACCGAATTTGGCTAACGTAAAATACGGGATGAAGGCCAAAGTCCTGACAGACACAATTAATCCTCAAACCGGAACTCCCCGCGAATACACCGGATGGGTCGGTTATATTTCGCCGGTTGCGGAATTTACGCCCAAAACTGTTCAAACAGAAGACCTGAGAACCGATTTGGTTTACAGAATAAGGATTTATGTTTACGATATTGACGAATATCTGCGTCAAGGTATGCCGGTGACCGTAAAAATTAAGTTGAAAGGTTGAATGGCCGAATGGGTGAAGGGTTTTCCATTGAGATTAAAAATTTAAAAAAACGGTTTGACGACTGTGAACCTGCAATTGATAATTTAACTTTAAATATTGAAAAGGGCAAAATCACGGGACTTATCGGGCCGGATGGTGCCGGAAAAACCACCCTTATAAGACTCATTGCGGGGCTTTTGACACCAACAGAAGGTGAAATAAGCACTATGGGGCTTAATCCAACCACCCAAAAAGATTTAATCAATAAAAAAATCGGCTACATGCCGCAAAGATTCGGACTTTACGAAGATTTGAGCGTAATTGAAAACCTCAATCTTTATGCTGATTTAAGAGGAATACCAACAGACGAAAAAGAGGCAATTTTTGACAAAGTCCTGACAATGACCGATTTGAAAAATTTTAAAGAACGCCTCGCAGGTGCGTTATCAGGCGGGATGAAACAGAAATTAGGTCTTGCATGTACGCTTTTGGGAACGCCGGAACTTCTTTTGCTTGACGAACCCTCTGTCGGGGTCGACCCGATTTCCAGACGTGAATTAATCAAGATGGTCAAATCTCTTGCGACCGAAGGGATGACAATTCTCTGGTCAACCGCATATTTGGATGAAGCACACAGTTTCGACTCCTGTCTGGTGCTAAACGAGGGGAAAATAATTTTTAATGGGCAGCCGAGAGATGTGAGCGAAACAACACAAGATTTTGAAGAAAAAGTCATAGAGCTTATGGGGGGATTTAACCCAAAAACTTCCGAGCTGGCCATGAAGTTTGAACTGAAAGAAGATAATATTGAGTACGTTATTGAGGCACTCGATTTGGTTAAAAAATACGGCGATTTTTACGCCGTTAAAAATAATACCTTTCACATAAAAAAGGGCGAAATTTTCGGGCTTTTAGGCCCGAATGGAGCCGGAAAATCAACTTCTTTTAAGATGATGTGCGGGCTTGCAACACCGACGGAGGGAACTGCGAAAATTATGGGTCAGGATATTTTACAAAACCCATCCAAGGCCCGCTCTTATCTCGGATATATGGCACAAAAATTCTCGCTTTACGGCGATTTGAGCGTACTTCAAAACTTAAGATTTTTTGCGGGAGTTTACGGACTCAATTTCTTCAAAAGGAAAGAGAAAATTGATGAAATTGTCGAAATTCTTCATTTTAAGAAGTATTTAAATCAGGATGCAAAAGAACTTCCGTTAGGTTATAAACAAAGGTTGTCACTTGCCTGTGCGGTTATGCACAATCCGCCTGTTTTGTTTTTGGATGAACCGACATCAGGCGTTGATCCCGTAACCAGACGTGAATTCTGGCATCACATAAAAGCTCTGGCAAAAAAAGGTGTAACCGTTATGATTACAACTCACTTTATGGACGAGGCTGAATTTTGCGACAGGATAAGCCTTTTTTATCAGGGCGAAGCAATTGCAACCGGCTCACCGGCGGAGCTTAAAGCTATGGTGTCACCGACGGCGACTATGGCGGATGCGTTTGTGGGATTAATTGAACGAAAGGAAGCAATAAACGGTAAGGTAAACAGATGAGAATTTTAAAAGCACTTATAAAAAAAGAATTTTACCAGATAATAAGAGACCCGAGCAGTATCTTAATCGCTTTTGTCTTGCCTTTAATTCTGCTCATAATTTATATGTACGGTGTAAACCTTGATTCAGTCAGACTAAATATGGGACTAAAGGTCGACGACCCGTCACAGCAGGTTACAACCCTCATTGATTCTTTTAAAAGCAACAAATTCATAACTCCTTTTGTTTATGATAATCCGCAAAAAATGTATGACGACCTGACAGGCTCAAAGCTGCGTGGACTGGTGATTATTCCGAATGATTTTTCAAGTAAATTAGACAGAAACGAAGCTGCAACCGTACAGCTTATAACTGACGGCTCTGAGGTGAATCTGGCTAATTACGCACAAAATTACACAGGAACAATTTTGGCTCAATGGCTCAATTATTCAAGCAAATACTCAAGAAAAATTCCGCCGTCATTAATCAGTATTGAGCCGAGGTATTGGTACAATCAGGATATAAACAGCCACTACTTCATTCTTCCCGGCTCGCTTTCTGTCACAATGACGCTCATAGGGATGCTTTTAACCGCACTCGTGATTGCAAGGGAATGGGAAAGAGGCACTATGGAAGCACTTCTGACAACGAAGGTAACAAGAATTCAGCTGGTGCTGGGTAAATATATTCCGTATTTTATTTTGGGAATGACGTCGATGGGTTTTTGTGTTTTTATATGTATTCAGGTATTTCAAATTCCATTTAGAGGAAGCCTGTGGGTGCTTTTCGTATTTTCTGCTTTATTTTTATTTACGGCAATGGGGCAGGGGCTTCTTATTTCAACCATCCTGAAAAATCAGTTTACAGCGAGTCAGGCAGCTTTAGTCGTCGGGTTCTTGCCTGCGTTAATGCTTTCAGGACTGGTTTTTCCGATAACTTCAATGCCTATTCCGCTTCAATGGCTAAGTTCAATTATTCCTGCAAGATACTTTGTAGCCTGCATGCAGAGCGAGTTTATGGCGGGAACTGTTCCGGAAATTATAATCCCTAACTGCATATTTTTGGCAATAATCGGATTTCTTTTGTTCATTCTCGTATACTCAAAAACGCAAATGACTTTGGAAGGCGAAAATTGAAAATTTAAAGAGGAAAAATGTTCAGACGAATAATATCACTAATTAAAAAAGAATTTATTTTAATTTGGAAAGATCCAAGAAGCAGGATGTTGATATTTGTGCCGCCGATTTTGCAGCTGCTTATTTTTGCCCACGCAGCAACAATGGAAGTCAGAAATATTGATATGGCAATTTTAGACAAAAGCCAAACGCTTCAGTCAAGGGATTTGATAAGCGAATTCAAGCATTCAAGGTGGTTTAGGAACGTTATTCTTGTAGAAAATGAAAATCAGGCAGCAAAAATGGTAAGGACAAGAAAAGTTCAGCTGGCACTCTCAATAAATAGCGACTTTGCAAAAAAACTGATGCAAAATCAGCCGACAAGCGTGCAGGTTATATTGGATGGACGCCAAACCAACGTTGCCTCAATTACCAACGGCTATGTTAGTGCCATTGTGGCACAATATGAAGCGGAACATTTTCCTCAACGGACACAAAATGTTCCGAGGATTAAACTTGAAATAAGAAATTGGTTTAATCCCAATTTAATTTTTCTTTGGTATACGGCGATTTCACTGATAACGATTTTGGCGACTTCAATTGCCCTTGTTCTGACAGCATTATCAATAGCAAGAGAAAGGGAAATGGGAACTTTCGACCAATTAATCGTGTCACCTTTAAGCTCGTTTGAAATTCTTATGGGGAAAACGACCGCACCATTGATTATTTCTGTTATTCTGGCAAGCTTAATGGGCGTTTTCGCAATGATTTTCTTTAAGGTTCCTTTTATCGGCTCGCTTCCGTTGTATTATTTTTCAATGGTAATATATTTGTTGTCAATGTTGGGAATAGGGCTTTTCATTTCATCAATTTGCAAAACCCAACAGCAGGCAATACTTGGGGCTTTCACATTCCAAATGCCCGCGATTTTGCTTTCCGGCTACATTTCGCCGGTTGAAGATATGCCAATGTTTTTTCAAAGTTTAACTTGGCTCAATCCGGTAAGGTTTTTTCTTGTAATAATGAAAGGGATATGTTTAAAGAATATGCCGGCGGAATATGTTTATCAAAACCTTATTCCGCTGGTTTTCATCGCAATTTTAACCCTGTCCGCCGCAAGCTGGATGTTTAAAAGAAATCTGGACTAGACTCGACCTGAGTTTTTATGAATAATTAAAGACGGGTTTCAGGGCAGAGCCCTGACGCTTTGGCCCTTTGTTCGCGTGTTTCTCTTTCTTTTCGTACTTTTCTTTCTCTTTTCATCGCAAAAAAGAGAAAGAAAAGTACAAATAAAACATTTTAATGCTGAGACTAATGCACAAGTCCATTTTTTACAAAATGTCCTTGAGCAAAGTCTCATGACGTCTAGTGTCGAATAGCTAAACGGCACTCCTCGTGCCGATTTAGCCATTCTCACTTTTGTAAGGTCGACCACTGCACAAGTAAGAAAAAACAAATTTTCTATACTTTTGCAGTGGTCTCATTCTATAAACAGCCATTTTTAGACAAAAAAATAGCTGCTTATAGCAGCTAGTACTTCATAATCTTGGGAGGAGATTTGGGGATAGTTGTACCATGCATGATATATCAAGGCATGCCCAATTGTTACATGCATGAAAGAAAATTGTAATAAAAATTTACAATCAGTTTAAATTATAATTCTTTTTTGTATGCAAATTTGAAAAACGGCATGAAAACATGCCGGATTTTTAACGAAACTTAAAAAATTACGGAAATTACCTTTTAGCCGGCTTTTTCTTTTGAGGTTTATTAAGCTTTTTGGTATGAGAAGCAGCAGACTGGGCGTAAGATGTTTGGACACGTTTTACGCTATAAACCTCCGGCAATGCCTGCAGGCTGTTAATCACTTTTTTAAAAGTGTCAATATTGTCCAATTCAATCCCTAATTCGATAATCCCGAGTTTACTGCTCTTTGATTTAACATTTGCAAAATTGATGTTTGTATTATTATCGGACACAGCGGCTATAATGTCCTTTAAAAGCCCCATTTTGTCCATAGTTTCGACCCTAATGGTCGTATTATAAGTGCGGCTGGTATTTTCGCCCGCCCAATGAATTTCCATAAACCGCTCAGGCGGAATTCCGTCCAGACATTTACAATCCAGACGATGCACAGACACTCCTTTAGAGCGGGTTACAACGCCCACAATAGGCTCGCCCGGTATGGGAGAACAGCACTTCGCCAGAGAGTACAAAAGCCCCTCCAGCCCGATTATATCCTTCTCTGATTTCTTCTTGCTGCGTTCCTGCCCGAAAGATTCGTCAACTTGCTTTACTTGAGGTTTTTTAAGTTTATTGATAATTTTGTTCAACGTTGTTTCGCCGTAGCCCAGAGCTGCAAAAAGGTCCTCTGCGGACTGGTAATTCATTTGCTTCGCAATTTTTTCAAACTCGCCTGTTTTTATATTTTCGTCAAAGACCGCTTTTGTCAACTCACGTTCCAGATTTTCTTTGCCGGAATTGATGTGGTCTTCGCGGTTATTCTTCTTAAACCACTGTTTAATTTTTGAAGAAGCCTGTTTTGTCACAACAAAATTAAGCCAGTCAAGCCTCGGAGCGGGTTGTTTTGAGGTCAAAATTTCTACTATATCTCCGTTTTTGAGTTTCGTATCAAGCTGGGCAATCCGGCCGTTTACCAGAGCTCCAATGGTTTTGTGTCCGACATCTGAGTGAATACGGTAAGCAAAATCAACCGGCGTTGCACTTATGGGTAAATCAAAAACGTCGCCGTTGGGTGTGAACACAAAAACCTGATCCGAAAATATATCCAGCTTAACGCTGTCCACATATTCTTCGGCTGTTGTCAGGTCGTCGTCATACTCAACGAGTTTTCTCATCCATGAAAATTGAACATCAGAGTTGTTATCAGCTTTTTGAGGGCCTTTTTCTTTGTACCGCCAGTGTGCCGCAACCCCGTATTCTGCGACTTCATGCATTTCCCAGGTTCTAATCTGGACTTCTAAGGGTTTTGAGCGGGGTCCTATTACGGATGTGTGCAATGATTGGTACAAATTCCCTTTCGGCATTGCTATATAATCCTTAAACCGCCCCGGAATAGGCTTAAATTGAGAATGAATTAACCCCAGAACTTCATAACATTCTTTTTCGGTATCTACGATTACCCTTACAGCCGTGATGTCGTATAAATCGTGAAACGCAACGTTTAATCGGTTCATTTTGCTGTAAATACTGTAATAATGTTTTGCCCTTCCCGTAATTTGTGCGTTTATGCCGCTTTTTTTAACATCCTGTGAAATTTTTTCAATCAAAAGGTTTACGGTTAACTCCCTTTCGGCCTTTTTTTGAGAAACCAGCTGTGCAATCTCGTAATATTTGTCCGGATGCAAGTATCTTAGGGATAAATCTTCAAGCTCTGCCTTAATTTTTCCCATCCCCAAACGGTTTGCAAGCGGAGCAAAAATATCCAAAGTTTCCTGTGCGATTTTTTGCTGCTTGTTTGCGGCCATAAAGTTCAGGGTTCGCATATTGTGCAGCCGGTCAGCCAGTTTCAGGAAAATTATCCTGATGTCGTTTGCCATAGCAACGAACATACGCCGAAAATTTTCCGCCTGACGTTCCTCTGTAGATTTGAACTGCAATTTGCCGAGCTTTGTGACACCCTGAACAAGATTTAGGACATCTTTTGAAAAATTTGCCTCGATTTCCTCGGGTTTTGTGTCGGTGTCCTCCAAAATATCGTGCAAAAAAGCCGCAATAATAGTGTTTGTATCAGCCTTTAACTCAACCAAAATTTTTGCAACTTCGACAGGATGAATAATATAAGGTTCTTCGGAAATTCTGTACTGGCCTTCGTGCAATTTTTTCGCAAACAAATACGCCTGTTCAATTTTCTCAATGTCTTCTGACGGGCGATTTTGCACAATTAACTGTTCTTTAATTTCCGAAAAAATAGGTTTTTCTGCCATGATATAATTATTATACTCGCAAATCCTTATTTTGGCTAGTGGGGGGTAAAGAGGAAACGATGAACAGAAAAACATTTAAAAATACTGAAGACGGATTAATTGTCAGACTTAAAATCATCCCGAATTCGAGTAAAAACGAAATTATTTGGGATAATGATGTTTTGAAGATAAAAATTACGGCCCAGCCGATTGAAAACAAGGCAAACAAGGCTTTGATAGAATTTTTGTCAAAAACTCTCAAAATTGCCAAAAGCAGAATAAAAATTCTCAAAGGCGAACTTGGCAGGGAAAAAACACTGCTGATAGAGGGATTTGACAGTGAAAGGCTCTTTTACGAAGTGATTAAGGGAGTTGATAAGTCGATAAGTTGAAGGGTCGAAAGGTCGAACGGTTGAATGGTCGAAGGGTTCTATTCCCAATTACCAATTACCAATTCCCTTTTCACTTTATTGTCATCCCGCACCGGTTAGGGCATGGCGGTTGGCTTGTGTTATTCATTCTGATGCGGGATCTGGATTTAAGTCACTAAGTTGAATGGTTGAATGGTTGAGAAGGTAAAAGTAGGTTGGGCTTTGGCTGACGAGACCTTAAGAAATTTTAATGAAACTTGAAAGAAATGTAGTAATATATTTTAAGTAAAGGAGACATTAAAATGAAAACGATTTTTACAAAAGAACAAATTAGGCAAATTCTAAAGGAGAA
>Ga0172381_10003823_pt1 | contig 15766 bp, 21 predicted proteins | sample Leawel6488metaG_FD_119754 | JGI IMG/M metagenome (GOLD analysis project Ga0172381, IMG submission 119754) | Leachate microbial communities from a municipal landfill in Southern Ontario, Canada - Leachate well 64-88 metaG | ecosystem: Engineered > Solid waste > Landfill > Unclassified | place...
ACAATTTCAGTGACAGATTTAAAGTTACAGAAATAGGCTTAAATCAGGTAAATGTTCTCTCATATGTAGCTGTTGAAGCAGTGAAAGTTATGAGTGTAGCGTATGTTGACGACAAAATGAATAGAATCGTCATTAACAAAGGACGCTCAATGGAAGAAAATTCAAGGGTTCCAGCCGAATACATTATTAATGTTGAAGATACAGGAACAGAAAGAAGGAAAAATTCAACAGATATTTTCCTTGATGAAACTGAAGCTAATGAAGTTGCTCTCGGTATGAACCAGCAGTTCAAACAGGAAGCAAAGATTATTCTTGATATGATTACCAAAGTATATCATGAATATGATAACATAATGGACATACTTAAAACAGGTAAAAAGTCCAGGTAAACATTTATTGTTTAATTTCTAAAAATTTATTAACGTGGCTAAAGAAGAAGCAAAAAAGAAGGAACATCCGTTTGTTGATATTTCTACCAGAATAAGGGAAGAAATAAAGAAATCAGCAAATGCTAAGGCTGTTGATGCTCTTGTAGCAAAGAAAGCTGAAGAAGAAATTGCAAAAAGGGTTGAAATACTCGACAAAGGGCTTGCTCTTTGGAACAAGACTAACAAGGAGATTGAAAAATGTCGTGAAGATGTTGTCAATCATATTGAGACTGATTCTGGTGAAGTTATTCAGCAGAAATCTTATTCAGATGCTAAGTACAAGGAAAAACTTAGTCTCAAGAAAAGAAGTGCTGATATTGAAGTTGCTCTAATGCTTGCATTTGGAGATAACCAGGATTACAGCAAGCTTAATGAGCTGGTTAAAAGTGTAAAGCCTGATAAGGAATAGGATGAAAGGTCAACTACTTATACAGATTCCTACATCTATTGAAAGAGCTGTTATAAGCGAAGTTGATAGCAAAGAAATAGAATTACTTTCAAGGATACTGGATCTGTTAGATAAGAGAGAGGCAATAGAAGAATCTCGTTTTTTAATTAAGTTCATTGAAGAATGGCATTTCAACAATAAAAAACATCCATTTATGCATAGTAATGGTTGTGGGTGTTTATATTGTACCAAAACACGGGAATATGCTAATTTAAAGCTTGCTATTCATAGAACAAGAAGACGACTTGATAATTATTGGCAACTCTATCCATCAGAAGATTTGAAGAGAGATGAGCGTATTTTAGCACAACAAGAACAAAATCTTAGAAATCTTTTAATAGAAAGAGCAGAATTGAGAGATAAACTATATGTAACTAGAAAGGGGTTACCTTTGTAACCCCTTTTACTTACCTTAAAATCTTACTTATGACAAGAGAAGAATATTACAATAGAAACAGAGGTTGTGAACATCAGGTAGTTGCAATTTTAACTATAATAATACTATTAATTTCAATTTTATTATGAACAAAATAATAGAAATAGGAAATGGAGTAGTTGATATATCAAAAGTAACAGCTGTAACGCCAATTTATTATGATGAAATTGAAATAAAGGTTAAAAAAAATAAAAGTAGTAAACCTATGCAATTAGGTATTAAACCTAAATTAAGAAAACTTTATTACTTTTCTATATGTATGGGTCATCATTGGGTAAAGATAACACCTTTAAAAAACCAATTTGATACCTATTCTGGAGGAAGGTATTTTTGTGAACAAGAACATAGAAAATTCATAAAAACTTTTCAAGACTGGCATAAAAAAGATAACGAATGAAAAGAAAAAGGATAACAAAACCTATATTGATTAGGTCTACATCGTCTATCACTAATTATGCAATTATTAAAAAATCCCACAAAAGAATAAAAAAGCTTAAACACAAGGATGATTTTATGACAACTAAACAAGGAATAAAAATCTTTATAGATAGGAGCGTACGTTAGAACTATAAAATATTATCGTGGGTAGTTTATAACAAGAAATGTACAATCCAGTATTTTGAGCTTGTTGTAAATTAGTAATATTTTAAGTTTGCTTAAACAACCCTTCTGTCACAATGCCGTAGCAGACGTGCATCATTCAAGCGAGTACAGAAATACCTGAACAGCGAAAGCACAAAGATTCAGGTGCAAAGCAAATTAAAATGAGAAGAGAAACAAAAAATATACTGTTTCTGTTTGCTTTTATGTTTTCTTTATTAATAGGTCGCACAGATTATGTGAATTTCAGTAAAAGCTTGCTAACTGAAATAAGCTCAAAATTGAGTAAGCCTAATATTGAAGGTAAACTATTAGCTGAACAACACAGTATGAAAAGAGTTCTTCCAAATGAAATGTATGTTAAATCATATCTTGACTTTAATAAAGGTATGGCTTTAAACAAAGATTACATAAGGAAGAAATTCGTAGACTCCCCATCACAAGGAAGTATAACAACTACGAACATGAATAGGAACAGAGATGGTCCTGCTCCCAAGAATAATAATTGACATTGATTTAGCCAGCCTTAAATGTGCTGGCTATTTCCTTAAATCAAACTAAATAAAATGACAAAACTAACTACTAAACAAAAGGATAACCTTAAGAAGGTTTGTCTGGTTTTATTTGAAGAATATAGTAAGGTAAAAATTAGAAATAACGGTAGAGTTATTTTTAGTGGTAGAAAAAAATCTAATATACCTAGAAGATCTAAATATAATTATACATTTTTAATTGATCATTTTTTACCTCAAAGATTAGCAATGTTTAAATATGATAATATTGATTTTTTAAATGTTATCATCGAAGATATAACTTCATGTAGGATGAGAAATGAAGATGTTATAGAATACTATTACAAGGAAATAGTAACTATAAAATATCCTTTATTGTTTCACGGGGTAAGATTACCAAAAAACATGGAGATGGAAGGAAAAGAAGGATTAAATATACTTGATTTTCCTATAATAAACGAAAAAACAAGGATAAGAATACACATTAAACCTATACAAGAAAATCCTTATTACTTTGAAATAGTTGTTGTATTAACAATATTAGTTACTGTTATTTTATTAATTATATTTAAATAACATAATATGATTATAAGGAGAAAATTAGTATATAAAATAGATTTACTAGATATAACTAATACTGATTTAGATTTAGAAAAAATAAACTCAGATATAAAAAATTTAAAAGAGATTTGTAAAGAACAAAAACATCATTTAAAAATATATGATGTATCTGAAGATTATCTGGTAAAAGCATCTAATATTGAGCACTTTTTAAAAGACTTTGTAAAAGGAGATACTAAAAGAACAAAACAAGTAACAAAAATACCAAAAGAAGTTACTAGTTTATTGTTTATACATTCTTATTTAACTGAGTTAGAAGCAATTTCTATATTCAATTCTTTACATACTATTGTTCCTAGATATAATTTTAATAATTTAAGAAATATAATTACTTATAATTTTCAAAGATTTCTTGGCTTTGAATTTACAGATTTAAAAAATCTAAATTTTAATTTTTCTGAAAACAAATTATATCATTGTATATTTATACTTAAAATTTCAGGACAAGTTGAAATTGAAAATAGTAATTTAAAAATATTATCTGTTAATAAAGGTTATAGATATTTTAATGTTTTAAATCCTTATATTCCTTATAGTGATTTTAAAAGATATTCTTTAAAAAATGAAAAACCTGTATCAAATGATTATTCTTTTATAGATATATTATTTAGTTATATACCTACAAATTTATCTTACTATAATAAGTATATAAATGGAATATTAGATATAAATAAAGAACATTTAAAAAAATATTTTAATTTAGAACAAACAGTAGAAATAAAAGAAAGAACTACTTTAAATGAATATTTTCCTTTTAGTTTAGAAGAAAATTCTGTTAGTTATTTTAATAAAATATTTTTAGAAGATATATTAACATTTAAATCCCTTTTCTTTAATTATTATTTTAATACTAATAGAATAGAAGGGTTATATCTTTATATTATATCTACTTTATTTAAAGATACTCAATTACTTAAACAAATCAAAGAAAGTCTTAATTTAGCTATAAAAAATACAAATTATCCTATTATAAAAGACATGAGACTTAGAATGATTTCTTTAAATACTAAATATAAAGAAGAATTATTTTCTGAAGAATCTATAAAAGGACTACAAGTTCTAACTCTATTTATGTTTTTTACTAATATAGTAGGTAAATCAATAATAGAAAGTAAAGGATATTTTCATACTTTTTCTTATAATGGTATCTCACTTCCTTTAATATCGTGGTTTAATGAAACAAGTATTGTAAATTTATTTACATGCTTTAGGAACCTTAATGAAGAAGATGCTATGTTAAATATAACAGAAGGATATTCAAAAGCAATAAATTTTATTTATGATAACTTTAAATTTGCAAAAAGAATCTATGAATTAAAGAATCCTGAAAGTACAAAAAATGACAAAAAAAATTCGTTTATATATAAAAGTATTAAAACTGCTATAAAAACTAAAAACAGTATAGAAAAAAGCAGAAAAAAAACAACGGAAGAAAAAATTTGCTTATTATATCTTGTAAATACTGAGTTACTTAATTATATTATACACTCTTTTGAAGAACCTACAGAATCAATATTAAGTAAAATAGTAATTATTAAAACTAACTTGAGAAGAAACATTTCACAGTAGAATTCGTTAAATATAAAGCAAGTTTTTCGCTAAATTTGTTGAACCAAAAATTAATATATGAAAAAGCTATTTATGGCTTATATATTATTTTTACTTTCAATAAGTTGTTCAGCACCAATTTACAATCAATTTCCAATAATAAATTACGAACCTATTAAATATGACGGCACCCTATTAGCAATAATGAGGGTAGAAAGTAATTTTAATCCATATGCCATTAATATTAAAGAGAATGCGGTAGGAATATTACAGATAAGACCTGTTATGGTAAAAGAGGTTAATAAAATACAAAAGAAACTTAATAAAAAAGAATTCTTTACTCTTGAAGACAGGTATGACAGTTTAAAAAGTGTTAAGATGTACTACATAGTACAAAAATATCACAATCCTACATCAAACCCTAAATTAAGTGCTAGGTTATGGAATGGAGGTACAGTTAAATACCTTGCCCAAACAGAAAAATACTGGGATAAAGTAAAACAATTTTTATAAAATCTGGATCATGGTTATGTTTAACAACTAACCTTAAAAATTATGTCTAAAATTAAAATCACAATTAATGAAGCTTTACAACTAAAAGAACAAATACAAGAAAAATTATCCAGAAACCAAACTATTTTCAAAACAGAGAATAGTGTTCCTGTAAGCAGAAAGAGGAATTATAACCTAAAGAAGCTTATTACAGCAGATGAGGATCTTCGAAGGAAAATGGTAGCTTTAAAACTTCTTATACAAGAAGCTAACCTAAAAATAACTGAAGGTGAAACAAATAGTTTACAACACTATGTATTTTTACTTTCAGAAAAGAAAAGGCAAATAGATAATGTTAAAGCGATACCTACTTTTGAGGGTCCTTTTGCTGTCAAAGATAAGATAATAACTTATTCCGTTGTTTTTAATAACAGGGATAAAGAAGATTGGTTAGATAAACTAAGTAAAGAATACCGAGAAATTTCTAATAAACTTACGAAAATTAATAGTAGTTTAACTATAGAATTACCTTTTGACCCTAGTAAAATATGAACATCATAGTGTTAGGTAGTAATTGTAAGTTTTCAAGTGATTTATCAGTAAAACTAAATCAATTAAAGGATTCTTCACTCATACTTAGGTATGATGTACTGTCTAATTTTAAAAAGAATGTGCCTCTTTACAGCAAAATTGTTTCAGAAAATAAAAATATTTTAGAAGAAAAACAACTAGAAGATTCATTTTCTGTAGGTAATTATGCTGGTGATGTAGAGGTTTCTTTTTATGATTCTAGTATCAATAATAAAGAAGTTGAAAAAAATATTAAAACACTTACAACTATTTTTAATTCAATAAATCCATTTGATACTGAGTATAAAGATTCTTTTTTATATGCCTCTTTAAGAGACAAAATAAAAGAATGTATTAGACTTAGTAGCTCTGTAGAAAGTACAACATTAAATATCATTAATGTTTTCTCAGGGATTATGAATAAAGAAATGTTGGTACACGTTTTATCAAATTTACCTACTTCTTTAATAATAAAGGTTAAAGGAACTAAAACTTTATTCCCTGATTCTTTTGAAGAAAAGGATCTAAAGGAAACAACAAAGATAAGTGACAGCTCTATTTTGTTGGAAGTTAATTCAGTTGACGAATTATTGAGAAACAACTTTTTTAAAGAAGCATTTAACTTAAAAAACATTAAAGAGAAAAAACAGAAAGAAGAAACAAAAGCTTGCTGTACAGAAACTCCAGGTATGAGAGCAGAAGGCATGGTAGTTGAAATGCCTAATGATTTTGCTTGGAATATAAATATGGCAGCATAAACAAAAGTAAATAATAAATATGTCCAACTTCGGTTTCAAATTACCAGATCAATTTATTGATAAGTTTAGCTCTGTAGAACCTAATTTTGGCTTCAATGGGCTTGGTAAAATAGCGTATTTACGTACCTATTCAAGAAAGATATGTAATAAATGTCTTTCATATTCTATAACAAGTAATAATACCTGTGAAAACTGTAATAGTGATGATATCAGAAATGAACATTGGCACGAAACAGTTCGCAGAGTTGTAGAAGGAACATATTCAATGCAAAAAGATCATATAAACAAATATGGTCTTGGGTGGAATGAAGAACAGGCAATAGAAAGTGCCAAAGAAATGTATGAACGTATGTTCTATATGAAATTTCTTCCAGCAGGCAGAGGATTATGGGCGATGGGTACAGATCTAATTCACACAAGAAAGTTACACGCTGCATTAGCAAACTGTGCTTTCTATTCTACAGAAAATATTGATACATTATATGCTCGACCTTTTAAGTTTATGATGGATATGTCGATGTTAGGTGTAGGTGTAGGATTTGATGTAAAAGGAGCTAATAAACTTACAGTAAAACAACCGAAGGGTACTTTTGTGTTTATAATACCAGATAGTCGTGAAGGATGGGTAGACTCTCTTGAATATTTGCTTAATGCTTATTTCAAAGGAGATTCTCTACCTACCTTCGACTATTCTGTAATAAGACCTGCAGGAGAACCAATAAAAATATTTGGCGGTACATCTTCAGGACCTGATCCTTTAAGGGAATTACACGAACGAACAAAAGAAAGACTAATCAATAAAATAGGTAAGAAACTAACAGTAACTGATATTGTTGACCTAATGAATTGGATAGGATGTTGTGTAGTGGCAGGTAATGTTAGAAGAACCGCACAAATATCTTTTGGTGATCCAAAGGATAATGAATATCTTCTACTTAAAGATTACCATTGGAATGGTAATGAATATGTAGGCTCTAATGCAAAAAGAGCTTCATATGGATGGACGTCCAATAACAGTATATTTGCTGAAGTTGGGATGAATTATAAAGAGGTTGCTAATCAAACATCATTAAATGGTGAACCTGGATATGTTTGGCTGGAAACAGCAAAAGCATATGGTAGATTAGTAGAACCTGTTAATAATAAAGATTTCCGTGCAGGAGGAACAAATCCTTGCGGAGAACAAACTCTCGAATCTGGAGAATTATGTTGTCTTGTCGAAACTTTTATAACGAAAGCTGAATCTCTACAAGATTACAAAAGAACCCTAAAGTTTGCATACCTATATGCAAAAACTATTACATTAGGAACAACACACTGGGTTGAAACTAATAGGGTTATGCTTCGAAATAGGCGTATTGGTACGTCTGTTAGTGGTATAGCTCAGTTTGTGGATACCAAGGGTCTAAATACACTCAAAACCTGGTTAAATGAAGGTTATGAGACAATTAAACATTATGATGAAATATATTCTGATTGGCTAGCAATACCAAAGTCTATTAAAATGACTTCTATTAAACCATCAGGTACTGTTTCATTATTAGCTGGAGTTACACCAGGGGTTCACTACCCAGAAAGTAACTATTATATAAGAAGAATACGTCTTAAAAAAGACTCTAACATAATATCTTTTCTAAAGAAATCTGGTTATACTATAGAGAATGACTTAGTAGATACATCTGCTGTAGTAGTAGAGATACCTGTATCAATAGAGGGTGTAAGAACTACATCACAGGTAAGTATATGGGAGAAAGTAGCATTAGCTTCATTCATCCAGACTTACTGGGCTGATAATCAAGTGTCTTGTACTGTAACTTTTTCAGAAAATGAAAAGGATCAGATAGAACATGTACTAAATTATTTTCAATATAGTCTTAAAGGCATAAGTTTTCTACCTAAAATGGAAAACAGTGTTTATCAACAAATGCCTTATGAAGAAATAACTAAGAGTAAGTATGAAGAACTTATAAAAAAAATAAAACCCATAAATACTAATGTTAATGTTTATAAAATAGAATCCTCTCCTGAATTATACTGTGATGGAGATTCTTGTCAACTCAAGTAATCTATTAGGTATACTAAAGATTAAAATCTATTACTTTATAATTTATTATGTATCTTGAAAAAGATCATAATTAGTGATGAATGTTATAAAAGCATAATACATAGTATTTATTTAAGGTCAGTATTTATTGCTGACCTTTTTACTCCGAGGTGTTGAAACTGGTAGACAAGACAGACCTTTGTCTGTTGAGCAGTAATGCTCGTATGGGTTCGATCCCCATCCTCGGAACAATTAACTTAACTTTCAATCAAATGAAACAGAAAATCAAAGAAACAATAACAGTCGCTATCAATAATGTCCTTAAAGGAATAGGAGATCAGCTTAAAGGTGATACCAAGGATAGCAAAGAAGAAATAATAGACAGGAATATAAATATTGCTATGTTGTCAATAGATAAGAAGCTGAATACTTTCTTTACAAAGGTATCAGAAGCTCTTGTACAAGAGGATAATCTTGACAAAGGTGATATATATTCTATTCTATATGAAATTTCTGAAGATGAATAAAGAAGAAATATTCTTTTCTGGTATAGATTATACTAGTGAGATATTTATACGTAGAGGTTTAATTTATTTTAAACGTACTAAAAGTATCTTCAGAACTGAACCAGGTGCCCTTGTTTTAAGTTTTTCAGACGATTTTTTCGTCTATGACATAGATAAGGGTACCTGTGTTAAACTAGAGTCTAAACCCTTTTATGACCAGCTTAGCTTATTTTATAAAGCAGGTATATCAAAAGAAGATGAGACTCTTATATATAACAAAGCTATAGATAATAACTTTGTTTTATTTTGTCTATTTAAAAGTCATAATTTTTAATATGTTTACACTTAATAATAAACATAAAGCAATTTTAGACTTAGATAAAGAAAAATATGATGTCAATTTCCAATGTGATTCTAACAGTAAACTTAATACTGTTGATGTAGAATATGCAATGGAACTAAATTTAAAATCTACTACCCCTAGGGTAATAGTAAATGGTGATGACACATATCCGAGATCTAATGTAGAATTTACTCTTGAAATAACTTCAGTTGAAGGAGAAGTAAAGAGAATTACATTAGTTGCAGATATTGCTAAACATTACAAAAAAGATAAAAAAAGTTTTATATTAGGTAAGGATTCTTTAAAAGAGCTAAGTGCTTGTATATTAATTTAAAATGAAATTAATACTATTAAAGAACGTAGTAGGAATAAAAAATCGAGGTTTAGATAATGAGGAAAATATAACTCATGCTTATAAAGGAGATGCTGTTAACGTAGCTTATAAAAGACGAACACATTATATATGTGAAAAAGAAGGCGTAGAATTTATCGTCTTTCCAAGCCAGGTTGAACATATCTTAGAAGATATAAGAGAAGATATAACATTCGATAATTATCAAGAACCTTTATATAATATAGATGATTTATTTTATTCAGACTACACAGAAGAACCAGAAATATTCTGGTAATATTTGTACTGATATAAAATTAGAAGAAGCTTTAAGTAGATTATCAAAGTACACTACTCTTGCGTTAGACACAGAAACATCAGGATTAAAGATACATTATCTAAAAATATTGATGTTACAGATAGGTACCCCTGATGGGGATCAGTTTGTGTTCGATATGAGAGGAACGTCAGTAGAAGGCATTAAGAAGCTATTAGAAGACCCGAGAATACTATACCTAGGTCATAACATTAAATTTGACTATAATGTCTTAAAACGCTTGAAAATAGTGTTAAACAATGTTTATGATACTATGGTGGTAGATCAGGTTATATTTAATGGTCTCTATTCTATTTCAGATATATCTCGTTCAAAAAGATTCTCTTTGGCAGGTGTTTATAAGTATTACTTCAATACTAGTATAGACAAAGAAGTAAGACAACAATTCTATGGTATAACAGATAATGAATTTACAGAACAACAAATTCAGTATGGTGCATTAGATGTTGTATATCCTTTTGAGATTAAAAAGAAACAAGAGGAACTTATAGAAAGATATAACTTACAAACATGTGTTGATTTAGAGAATAAAGTATTATTGTCTTTAGGAGATATTGAGTACAATGGCTTTAATCTAAATAAACAAAAATGGTTAGATTTAAATGCTAAATATCAAATAAAAACAAAAAAGACTATAGAAGAACTTGACAATCTTATATTATCTTGTAATAAAAATAAGATAAGAAAATATGTATGTAATGCATATCAAACAGATTTATTTGATTCTGCTTTTGAAAACAAAAGAAAAACTATAATAAACTGGTCAAGTGATAAACAAGTCTACGAGATTTTAAATTCAGTTTTTGATATAAATCCTATTAATAAGGATAATAAAGCTAGTTCGAGTGCCAATGCTATTAATCTATTAGATAAAAGGTACCCAATCACAGATTTAATATTACAACTACGTAAAGAAGAAAAAGCTGTAACTTCATTTGGTTTAGACTATCTAAGAAAGTTTCAAGAGTTTGATAATAGAGTAAGAACTACCTATAACCAGATTGTTGAAACGGGTAGAATAAGTTCACGTAATCCTAACTTACAACAGATACCAAAAGAAGATGAGTTTAGGGAGGCTTTTGATGCTCCTGTAGGACGTAAAATTATAACTGCTGACTATTCAGCCCAAGAGGCAAGGATAATGGCAGATAGAGCACACGATGAATCATATATTGAATTCTTCAGTAAAGGAGGAGGAGATATACATAGCTTCGTAGCAACTAAGATGTTTAGTGCTTCGTTTGGTAGAGAATTTATAGTAACTTCTACTAATGAAAATAAAAGCTATAGACAAAAAGGTAAAACCTTAAACTTTGCTATAAGTTTTGGTGGGTCAGCATACACACTGTCTAGAAGTTTAAAAATCAGCGAGTCTGAAGCACAAGAGTTAATAGATGCTTTCTTTAAAGGATTTCCAAAGTTAAAGAAAATGTTTGATGAAAATAAAAAATTTGCTTTACAAAACGGTTATATTCTTACTAACGATATTATTAAAAGAATCAGACACTTTAAATATTGGAATACATATACAGAATTGTTAAAGAAAAAGAAATTAACTAACGAAGAAAGAACTGAATTACACAAACTTAAAGGAAAAATTGAGCGAAGAGCTTTGAATACTCCTATTCAAGGAACTGCTTCTGATATGATGAAGTTAGCTTTAATTTATATAAGACAAGAGTTATTGAAAAATAACATAATGCCTTATGACCTTAACGCTGAAATAAAATTAGTTAATGTAGTACATGACGAGTGTAGTACTGAAAGTACAGAAGATAAAGCTAATTTAGCTTCAGAAATACAAAAACAAAGTATGGAGAAAGCTGGCAGAATGCTAATTAAAAGCATAGAAATGGTAGCTGAACCTGCTATAAAAGATCATTGGGATCATTAACATTACAAAAACTTACTATAATTACAGATTAATTTATTAAAATTCACAATTATGGTAGTTGATGTAAATACAGAAAAAATATACAAGTTAAATATCAGTGCAGATGTATACATTCTATTGTATTTAATATACAAAAAGAATTTTATAACAGCTAAAAGATATTTGACTAAAAATAATGTCCTTACAGAAACTGTTTTGCAAGACCTAGTTGATAAAAGGTTAATACATAATTTAAATAAAAACAACGAATTGGACCTTACTAAAATACAAGTAAGAGAAAACTTTGTTGAGAATGCCATAAAAAATCCAAGTTTCTTTGAAGAATTCCTGGAACATTTCCCTATAAAAACTGTTCGTACAGATGGACAAACAGACTATTTGAGAACTGATTTAAAAAGATGTAAAGTCTTATACAATAGGTTAACAAAGGGAGATAGAAACTTTCATAATGATATTATAAAATACCTTGATGAAGAGGTTAAGTATAGAGAGAATAACAACCAAATGCATTTTATGAAACGCTTACCTAAATGGTTAGCTTCAGAAGAATGGGAAATATGGAAACTTAAACTCAAAGATACTAATAATACTATAAATGATAGTTTAGGTTATGGTCAATACTTAGAATAATATGTTACCTTATAGACACATATCTGAGGCAACTGATGATATTGTGAAGTATATTCACGAGAGAAAGGTTGGTCAGGTAAAATCTTTACGTACAAGGTGGGATAAATTTAATAATCAATGCATGGGTGGTATTGAACCAAATACTATTTATACTATAGCAGGTATATCAGGATCTGGTAAGTCTTCTTTTTTAAACAGTCTAGAAACAGATTTGTTTGATTTAAACCCAAAAGAAGATTTCATAATATTATCTTTCAATTTCGAAATGCTATCTAGTAAACAAGTGGGTAGGAAACTATCTTACAGACTGAATAAAACAACACAACAGTTATATTCAGGTTTAACAGATGAAAAATTATCAGATAATGATATAGAACAAATCGAAAAAGAAGCAGTGAAAATTAAGAAATATCCTATCTATTATGTAGATTTGCCTGGTAATGCAGATGAAATAAAATCAACTATATTAGAATTTTCAAAACTAGATTTTGTAAAAGACAAATGGCTAATTATAACATTAGACCATGCTTTGTTAGCTAAAAGCAGACAAGGCGAAAGAGAAAGAGAAACGTTATCTAATTTACAGTATACGTTTATGGAGATGAAGAAGTATAATAGAAACACTATCATACAACTTAGTCAAATGAATCGAGAGATTGAAGGTGCTGAGAGATTGTCAAATCCCTCAATGCATTTCCCGAGTAGACGTGATATTTTTGGTTCTGAGGCTTTATTTCAAGCTTCTGACTATGTAATAGTAATGCATAGACCAGAATTATTACAGCTCAAAAGTTACGGTGTAGGAAACTGGCCTGTGGCCAACATGATATATCTTCACTTTTTAAAAAATAGAGAAGGAGAACTTAAAGTTCTTAGCTTTATTAACAATCTAAAATTCAATAGGATTGATGAGTATGTTAAGGAATCTACTAATACTCCGAGTCTCACTTTATTTTAATTTTAATTTAATCTTAGGCTTATGTTACCAAATGCAAGAAGAATTAATTTCGTAGAAAGCGACTTTTCGTACCTGACTCCCAGAACCATTGTCTTCGTCAAAGAAAAGCCCAAATCGCTCCTGAATGACAAGGGTCAGTTCCTTGTTAAAATTGATGAGAAAACCCCCTATGTGGAAGAACTCGTTAAGAAAGCTCAGGATCTTAACCTAACTGTTTCCGGTGATGGTACTGCTCCCGTAGGACCGTCTGGAGATGTAAGGAAGGCCAACAATGGCGACTTCCTTTCTTTTGGAACCTCTTCACGTTTCGACATGAATTGGATCAAGCGCGCAGGATATGTGTGCGAAAATGGTTACAGACCTGTCTATACCATGACAAAAGACTGGAAGAAAATCAACGAAGCCCTTCAGGAATTCGCTGATAAGAAGAAGAATGTTAAACTTAACGATGGAACAAACATCCGTTTCCATTCAAGGTTCTGTGTTGTTGATGGAAGAGTCTATCGCTACGACACTGATGACATTGCTGTTAATATTCCCGTAAAAGTTCTTAAGGAAATCGTCCTTGAACTGGGTATTATTAACGTAAGGATTTACTAGTAGTTTCTTTATTAGAAAATAACGGTATTCTTTACAAATAGATAGTTGGGGGTACCTTTAGGTACTCCCAGCTTTATTTAAATAAAAGTTATGGCAAATAAAATTTTAATTTTAGGTCAGCCTGGCACAGGTAAAACATCTGCTGCTAGGAATTTAGACCCAGCCACAACTTTTATTATTTGTCCTGATGAAAAAGCTTTGCCTTTTAAAGGATGGAAACTAAACTACAAAACTGTTCTTAACGAGAGCGGTAAAGTAGATTTAGCAAAAACAAATTTTTACAGAACTAGTTCCCCTCAGATTGTCAAGGCTATGTTAAAAGCCATTTCAGACAATAAACCTGAAACTAAAGTTGTACTTATAGATACTCTTACTGCTCTTATGATTTCTGAAAATATGAAACGTATTGGTGAAAAAGGTTTTGAAAAGTATAATGATTTTGCTTTTGATACTTATAGTATCATTAAGATGATTGACGGTTTGAGGGATGATCTCACAGTTATTGTTTTAGCTCATGTCGAAGAAAATTACGATTCAGAAGGTCAACTGCGTGTATCTTTTATGGTTCCTGGTGGAAAGCTACTTAAGGAAAAGATAAAAGTTGAAGGCATGTTTACTGTTGTGTTGTATACAGAAGTAGAAATGAAGGATAATAAACCTTTATACCACTTCGTTACACAAAACAACGGAAAAAATAGCTGTAAATCACCTGAAGGAATGTTTGAAGATTTTCGTATAGACAATGATTATGTATTTGTCTTACGTAAAATGGACGAATATGAAAAGGGTGGTACTAACTAAATATATATATTACAATGTTATATAATATTACTGAAGACTTACAGAAGAAAAATGTAAGCAACCGCTTTATGGATGTAGGTATCAACGAAAACGTAGAAATGATTAACGTTGAATACAAACAGACTGAGAAAACAGAATTCATCGCATTTTATTTTGAAGATGAAAACAAAGCTCGACTTTCACATACAGAGTGGAAAGTGAATCAGCTTAAACCACTTGCTCAGATGACACCGGAAGAAGCAGACTTGTATTTAAGACTTATCAAAGAACAAATGAGACGTATAAATGCAATTGTGACTACTTTCATACCTGAGGAAGAATTCAGGAAAGTAAAAGCTGACTCATTTGAAGAATTTGCTCAGGCAACCATTAAAGCTCTAGGTGAATCATATAAAGGAGTAAAGATAAGGATCAAAGTTGTTTATGATCGTAGAAACTTTACTGCTCTACCTAGATATACTAATTACACTTGGATAGAGAAAATGACTATTCCTAAAGAAGAATCAGAAATAAAAATCTTTACAAGTGATAAATTGACAAAGACTATGCCTCGTCGAATTGAAGGGGCAGATGAAAGTGTCACTAACATTTTGAATAAAGATGAAGGAGTAACTCCCAGTAATGAGATACCCTTCTAATATATAGTGTCAAGGGGTCTGCTAATAACAGGCCCCTTTTACTTTAAAATTAAATCAAACTAAATGGGAAAAACAAGAAATTTAACAGACAAATCTCTGAAAAACTTTCTAAAAAGAGAACCTCATTCTCTATTAGAAATATCAGAGCATTTTAATGCATCTCCTGTATTAATAAAGAAGATGCTATTAAATCTCAAAGAAAACAGTTACGATATTAAAGAAGATTCTTCTAATTTATACAGATTGAATACTGATTTTAATAAAGGACCTG
>Ga0172381_10003824_pt1 | contig 15764 bp, 16 predicted proteins | sample Leawel6488metaG_FD_119754 | JGI IMG/M metagenome (GOLD analysis project Ga0172381, IMG submission 119754) | Leachate microbial communities from a municipal landfill in Southern Ontario, Canada - Leachate well 64-88 metaG | ecosystem: Engineered > Solid waste > Landfill > Unclassified | place...
CAAGCCAGAGGATTTAAGAATACCGATAATTTCATCACATTGATTTTTCTGCGTTTAGGAAAATTGCATTTTGATCTGCCACCCGTAATCGGCTTAAATCCACGCTAAATGGAGAAGAGCCAAAAATAATGCAAACCGGTTACAAAATGTGACCGCTTAAAGCAATTGGAACACGGCGGGTTTTTGGTATAAAATATAATTATTGCAATGATCGTTGGATATGGGGAAGTTTAATTTTGATAAAAGCGATTTTGAGAAAGTGAAAAATAATGCCGAGATTTTTTATAATTCCATTGGCGAGGTTTATAGTCCTTATTTCAAAGAAAAAATCGCGTTTAACGCCAAGGGATGGGAACATTTAAAATTCAAGAGGCGCGAGAAGCCGCGATTGCCGCAAGATCAATATATGCGTTTTAGGTTGATTTCTTTGGCGGTGGAAATTATTAAAAGTTCGCATACCTTGCAGGGAATTTGGGAAACATCAAAATTTGAAAGGATTCGGATTAACAGCAGAACTGAAAATATTTTTAAACCGGTGAATTATTATGAGTTTATCGCGGTCATCAAGCGAAACCGCGTGAAACTCATTTTAAAGCGGATTAATGGCGGGCAAATATTTTTTTGGAGTTTGATTCCGTTTTGGGGAATGGATAAAAGCACGATGAGTCGGATATTGCATGATGGGTTTCCGGATGAGGATTAACAAAAAACACCGTTAAACGATGTTCTTTGTTGGCGCTTGGTTACAGCTTGAAAGCCGTGAGAGGGCGAACCCTCCAAGCGTCAATTTGATTGTATCCAATTATTTCAATCTGTCAAGTTTGGCAAATAGCGTTTAATTTTTAATTGCAAACTTTTTAAAATGATACTTACCGCGGTACTTACAACGGTACTTACCAAATTTATGAAATTAAAAGATAAAAATATTCGCAAGATCACGCGGGTGGGGCGGAGCAGTTTGGCGGTCACTTTGCCGCTGGAAATGGCGCGCGAGTTGGGTTGGCGCGAAAAACAACGCGTCGTTGTCAAAAAAATTAAAGGCGGCCTGGTTATCCGCGATTACCGCGCCAAGGATTGATTATGTTTGGAATAAAAAAATAGATTGACTATTGTCAATCGGTTTGACAAAAGTCAAATTTAATTGTTAGATTATAAGAGTTACCATAAGGACTTGAAACCAACGGGACATGCTGCTATAGCGGGCAATTTCGGCGGCGGGACGGTTGGACGGAAAACCCAAGCCGGTATGCAATCGCTCTTGCATCGCTTAAAATAAACAGGGCTTGCCCTGCGTAGCTTTAGCGAAGCAGGGGAGGAAAGTCCGAACACCCAGTTTTGCGCAAGCGGGACTAAAAGTAGAGGGCAATTCCCTTCAGCCGTGAGGCAGAGGTGCGAACAGTGACGTTTTCCCCTGAAAAGGGGAAAACACCCTGCGTAGCTTTAGCGAAGCAGGGCGAATCCTTGCGGAAACGCGAGGGGTGAAACGGCTAAATCCTTACTCGGGTGCAAGAACAAGCCCCGCCGCGGGCGGGGTAAAAAGTGGTTCGCTTGATGCCATAGAGCAATTTATGGCACAGATAAATGGTTGCTTGGCTCTGTCAATTCCGACAGGGTGAAACAGAATTCGGCTTATTGCCGGCTTGGGTTTTCCGTCCGTCCCAGTGCCGATATTGAAACCGCCCTTTTGGGACGGTCCCAAAGGGGACGCGGAACCAAGGGGACATGCTCCTAACAGCGGGCAATTTCGGCAGCGGGACGATATGGCGAATTATTTTTTTAATGGGGGATTGCTAAATGTTGAGAGCCGGGGGATTGCGCTGCCTGCGGCGATTTTGGCGATCGCTTCAGTCGCCAGCCGGTTATTGGGGGTGGCTCGCGATTGGTTGTTGGCCAACCGGTTTGGCGCCGGGCCGGATCTGGATGTTTATTTCGCGGCGTTTCGCGTGCCGGATTTCATTTACAATATTTTGGTTTTCGGGGGGATTGTGGTGGCGTTTTTGCCGCTTTTTTCGGATTATTATGTCAAAAACAAAGATGAGGCGTGGCGTTTTGCCAATAACACTTTGAATGTGTTTTTCGGTTTATTGGTCGCATTAAGTATTATCCTTTTTATTTTCACTCCGCAATTGATGGTGCTGGTCGCGCCCGGTTTTTCGGCAGAGCAGATGATTAAAACCGTAATGTTGAGCCGGTTGATGTTTTTGAGTCCGATAATTTTTGGAATCGCTTCAATTTTTTCGGGAATTTTGCAGTATTTCAAGAAATTTTTGGCTTATAGTTTGGCGGCGTTGTTGTATAATTTGGGCATTATCGCCGGAATTGTATTTTTGGCGCCATCGTTGGGAATTTTTGGCGTGGGAATCGGCGTGATCGCGGGCGCGTTGCTTTATTTGGCAATCCAAATTGTGCCGGCGATCGGTTGCGGTTTTCGCTGGGCGCTGGTTTTCAATTTGCGCGAAACATCGCTCAAAGAGGTTTTTAAATTGATGCTACCGCGCACCGCGGGAATTGCCGCCAATCAGATCAACCTTGTTGTGCCCACAATCATTGGGTCAATGCTGGCGGCCGGATCAATCGCGGTTTTTAATTTGGCCAACAATATTTATTCGCTGCCGGTGGGGATTGTCGGGGTCTCGTTTGCCACGGCGGCGTTTGCATCGTTTTCCCAATATGCCGCGGCCGGCCATATGGAAAAATTGGCGCAAAAATTTTCCGAGGCCTATCGGCAAATCGGTTATTTGGTAGTGCCGGCATCATTTTTAATCTTTGTTTTGCGCCGGCCGATCGTGGATTTTTTGTATTATCACGGCCAATTTACCTATGAAGCCGCGCGGCTGACTTCGGCCTCGCTGGGATTGTTTTGTTTGGGGATTTATTTTGCGGCGCTGATGCCGTTGATGTTTCGCCTGTTTTTCGCGTTGCGCGATACGGCATCGCCGACATGGACCACCGTGATTTCGGTGGCGGCTAACATTGTTATGAATTTTTGGTTTGTCGGGGCGTTGAAAACCGGAGTGTTTGCCGCCGCCGCGCGGAATATTTTTGGCTTGCAGGGGATTGCCGATATCTCGGTTTTGGGATTGGCGCTGGCATACGGCGTTGCCAATGCGCTGCAATTCGCGTTGTTGGCGTTTTTGCTTTATCGCAAAAATGCCGGTTTGGTGCGCGCGGGAGAAATTGCCGCGTCGTTTTTAAAAACGCTTGCCGCTGGTATTTTTATGGCGGTTGCGGTATATTTGTTAATTGGCGTGATGCCTTTGGCAACCCCGATTCAGTTATTTTTTGGTTTGGCGGTTGCGGGAATTTTCGGAGTTGCGGTTTACGCGCTGGCGACATTATTATTGCGGTCGCCGGAAATTATCAGCGTCAAAAATATGCTTTTTAAACGGCGCGCTCGGCAACTTTTTAAATAAGATGGAATACGATCAGTCAAAAATCAGAAATTTTGTGATCATTAGCCATGTGGATCATGGCAAATCAACGCTGGCCGACCGGTTTTTGGAAATCACCGGCACGATCAAGAAAGACAAATTGGAGGCCCAGCATCTTGATATGATGGATTTGGAAAAAGAGCGGGGGATCACCATTAAGATGCAGCCGGTGCGAATGAATTATAAGGGCTATGTGATGAACTTGATTGACACTCCCGGCCATGTTGATTTCGGTTATGAAGTGAGCCGCAGTTTGGAGGCCGTGGAAGGCGCGATTTTGTTGGTGGACGTGGCGCAGGGAATTCAGGCGCAGACGCTGGCGAATTTGGATCTGGCGCGCAAGCAAAATCTGACGATAATTCCGGCAATCAATAAAATTGATTTGCCCTATGCCAAAGTGGAAGAAGCCAAAGCCGATCTGGCCACTCTTTTGGGTTTGAAGGCCGAAGATATTTTTGCGGTCTCGGCGAGAAGCGGTCTCAATGTGGAGCAGCTGCTTGAAGAGGTGATCAAAAAGGTGCCCTCGCCGCAGGGGTCGCTTGAAAAACCGTTGCGGGCGCTGGTGTTTGATTCCAAATACGATCTTTATCAGGGCGTGATTGCGTATGTTTGCATGGTGGACGGCCAAGTGAAATATAACGACAAGATTTTTTTGATTCAAAACAAAGTTGACGGCATTGTCAAAGAAACCGGATATTTTCTGCCGCAATTGGAAAAATCCGCGGATCTGAAATGCGGCGAGATCGGTTATATCGCCACCGGCGTCAAGGATCCGGAAAAGGTGCGGGTGGGCGAGACGATCACTTTGGCCACGGCCTACAATGAAAAGACCAGGACATTTTTGGTGCAGCCTTTGCCGGGTTACGATGAGCCCAAGCCGATGATCTTTGCTTCGGTCTATCCGGAAAACGCCGACGATTTTGATGATTTGAAAGTGGCGCTGTCAAAATTGAAATTGAGCGATCCGTCGTTTATTTATGAACCGGAAATGAAGGAATTTCTGGGCCGCGGCTATCGGTGCGGATTTTTGGGCACTTTGCACGCCGAGATTGTTTGCGAACGGTTGTTCCGCGAATTTGATTTGGATTTGATTATTTCTTCGCCGTCGGTGGTTTACAAAATTAACGATAATCGCGGCGATGAGCAGACAATCTACACTTCCAGCGACTGGCCGGATCCGGCCAGCATCAAAGAGACATTTGAGCCGTGGGTGAAGTTGGAGATTGTCACTCCGATTGATTACTTGGGCGCGATTTCGGATTTGGCCAAGAATTACCAAGCGATCTATTTGAACACCGATTATGTGGGCAATGAAAAATTGTTGCTTGGTTATGAAATTCCATTGCGCAAAATCGTGAGCGGGTTTTACGATGACCTCAAGGGCGTTTCTCAAGGTTACGCGTCAATGAATTACGAGCCGATCGGCTATCGCAAATGCAATTTGGTCAAGCTGGAAATTTTGATCAATGGCGAGAAGGAAGAGGCGTTCGCCAAGATCATTCCCGAAGAGGAAGCGTCCGCCGAAGGCCGCAAGATTGCCGCCAAGTTAAAAGACAAATTGCCGCCGCAAATGTTTTCCTTGCCGATTCAGGCGGTGCTGGGCGGCAAAGTGGTGGCGCGCGAGACGCTGGGCGCTAAGCGCCGCGATGTTACCGCGCCGCTATACGGCGGCGATGTAACCCGCAAAAACAAACTATTGAAAAAGCAAAAAGAAGGCAAAAAAAAGCTCGCCCTCCGCGGCCAAGTGCATATCCCGTCCAAAGTGTTCATGGATATGTTCAAATCAAATTAAAAGCGTAAAACCGAGAAACTAAAACAAAAAACGCCGGTGTGGCGTTTTTGTTTTAGTTTTAATAAAAGGCGACGGCGACGAGGGACAAAACCGTGCTCAGCGCGATAAAGACGATCAGTATTCGCCAGATGTTTTGGATGATTTTTTTGGTTTTCATATTTATTGTTTTGAGGTAAAATGAATTATCGTTTGCCACAACTTATTTATCGGATATTTTTGTTGTTAAGTCAAGGATATGGCAGAAGTTATTTATCGGGGTTGGCGTTGTTCGTGTTTCCTCGCCGCAAATTTCACAAGGATTCACCTTGCCGATTACGGCTAAGGTGAATCCTTGTGAAATTTGCTATTTTCTTTGAGTTTTAAGGTAATGCTATGGCCATAAAAATTCCGCGGATCAAAAAAAAGAATTCTTGGCAGGCCAAACTGGCGCGTTTGGTTTTGGGGTTGGCATTGCTGGCGATTGTCGCGTTTTTGGCGGTTTCAAACTGGCGGATCTACAACAACCGTCGGGCGCTGGATGACCAGGTGGCAAAATTGCGGGAGCAGGTGCAGGTGTTGGAAGAGCGGCGCGCAACGCTCAAGGCGGGTTTAAACGCCGCGCAGGGGGAGAGTTTCCAGGAAGAAAAAATGCGAGAGCAGGGCTATAAAAAACCCGGCGAAGAAGTGATCGCGGTCTTGCAGGATGCGTCAAGCAGTGCTACAAAACAAAGTGAGCCGGTCTCCGGCGACCGTTTCTGGACGGATTTGTGGGAGAAGATAAAGAATATAAAATGACAAATTTCTAATTTCTGAATTACTAAATAAATGTCAAAATGTCTTAATTTTAGAATTTGTAATTTTTCAAATTTATTAGAAATTAGAAATTAGAAATTTTGACATTGCCCCTCCGCGGCGGGGCGTTCCGCGAGTGTCGTACAGTGGCAGTACATGACCTTCCCAAGGTCGAGACGAGGGTTCGATTCCCTTCACTCGCTCTATCTCAAAGACCACCGAGAAGGTGGTTTTTGTATAAAAAAATGTTAATATATTAAAAATAACCAAAAATATGGAAAAAAATATTAACATAGAACAGCCGGAGATCAAGCTTGGTGAAGCAATACCTGAACTTATCGAGATCCGGGAGCGTGGTCGATCGGCATCGACGAAGTTGGCCTACACTGTGCGGGGCATTATTGAATCGGAGCATAAGTCAAAAAATATACCACAGGAAGTTTTTGATTGGATGATGGAAAATAAAAAAACATTGCTTGATGCATTGACGCCGCAGGAAGATAGAAAGCCATTTGTTATTGTATCAAGCGGTAACGAGAATGCAGCAATGTCAATATGTGTAAATTACGAAGTTTATTTTCACGGGCTTAAGCCGGAAATGATTATTGACGGTGATGATTTACAGGATTTAAACCGATGGGACGAGTTAGGCAAAATTCAGATAGAATTGGAAAAGCAATTTTATGGATACGATACCTTAAAAGGAAGAGAAAATGCGGAGGATGTTAATCCCAATCCACAAAGAGCAAGGGAAATGGTTGATGCTTTATTGAGAAAATATCCTTTGTAATAGCAAAACTTAAATTAAATGAGAAAGTATGAAGCAGGTTCTAACTATAGCATGGCTATTACTTGATTAGTGTAATTTTGTTCTCTTTTGGATTGGAAATCGTTACCAAGCTGATGCTATTCCAAACAGAGGAGGGTCCGGTAGCTCTTGGAAAGAGGTTCTAACTTGGTTCATTATCCTGCTCATTTTTAAAATATGCATTTTGATGCCGGTTGATTTTCGTTTTTTTGGTACAATTAGTTTTATCGGGGTTAGGTTTTTGAGAGGGGAGTTGAAATTTGGGGTGGTTTCTATTATTATAGAAATGAGGTGATAATTTGGTATTGATAAACGAAAGTATGAACAAGAAAGAGCAAATTTGGCGGGAAATCTTGCAAAAGGCGATCGTTGACCGCCGTTTTGAGTTCACTCAGATGGCTTTGGCCGAAAAACTGAATGTGTCATTGAGTACGGTTTTTAATGCGTTAAAGGTTCCGCGGGCGCAGGGTGCGGTCAAGGTTACTGGGCGCGATTTTTCTTTGGTTGATATTGAAAAACTTTTGTATATTTTTGCCACGCAAAGAAATTTGGAAAAAGAAATAATTTACCAAACCAATGTGCTCGCGGGGGCAAAAGAAATTGAGGGTTTGATGCCGGCCGGCGCGGTTTTTACCGCGTATAGCGCCTATGGCCAGAAATATGGGGACGCGCCGGCGGATTACGCCAAGGTTTATGTTTATGCCGGTGCCTGCGCGTTGGATGAAATTAAAAAGCGATTTCCCAAACAAAAAGGCGAAAGCAATCTTTTTGTTTTGAAAACTGATCGGTTGCTTGAAAGCTATGGCGCGATTGCGCCGGAGGCGCAAATATTTTGCGACCTTTGGAATTTGAAGGATTGGTACGCTAAGGATTTTTTAAGCGCGCTTAAGATTAAAATTATACGTTAACGCTATGGAATTCTATCACGAGATTATCACGCAAAAAAGTTATATTTATTTGCAGGAATTGCGCAAAAAATATAATTTTGTCCTGATCGGCGGCTGGGCGGTTTTTTTGCATACCCGCGCGCTGAAATCAAAAGACATTGACATTATCGTTGATTATCCCGTGCTGGCGGCGATGAAAGAGTCGTTTGATGTTGCTAAAAACGAGAGGTTGAGAAAATACGAAATAAAAACCGGCGAGTTTGATGTTGATATTTACCTTGATAATTATTCCGATTTGGGGTTGAATATCGCCGCGATCGCGGCGAATACCGTTTCAAGGGAAGGATTTATTGTTCCCGGTCCGGAAATACTGCTTTTGCTGAAACTGCACGCGTGGCAAAATCGGCGCGGATCGGCCAAGGGGCAAAAAGATGAATTGGATATTTTTTCGCTGGCGTTTTTGCCGCAATTTGATTGGGAAAATTATAAGCGGTTGGCGGCGGAATTTTCTTTAAAGGAAAGCAATCTTAATTTTATTGAATTGTTAAAAAAGACCAAAAGCGTGAAAGAGCTGGCAATCAGCGATCACAAAATGGCAAAGATAAAAAAAGAAATCATTGCCAAATTATTGCATAAATAATTATGGTTTCTGAATTTTATTTACTCGCCAAAACACCTTTGGGGTGCTATTTTTGATTGTGTCAAAAAATTTTGACAAATAATAAAATTGTGATATAAAAATATTAAGATTTGAGGTGATTTAAGTGTTTGACTTGAGATGTGTTTGGGCGCTGGCGTTGGTCGTTTTGATCTTTGCCGGCGTGGGAATGGGGCATGAATTTCGGGGTGCGCATAACGCCGATGGCGGGGATTACCTTGGGGGCGATTCGCTTTCGGGGTATGGCGCTTGGGTTCCGTCGTCGTGGGTTGAGTCGGGATATAATTACCGGTATTACGGCGATTATACTCCGGAAAGCGTGATGGATATTTTGAATGACAATTGGCGCGGCCGCGATTTGGACGGTTATGTCTGGCTGATGGGCCAATATGGACTGGATACCAACAAAGTTTTCACCGCGTACGGCGAATACCCGCTCGGCATCTCGGTGAAAATACCCAGATTCGGGTGGAGATCGTATTATTTTGGATATGGATCATTCCGTTTGGTGGAGGAATGATTCAAGGCATACTCTAATTACGAGTGTGCAATTTTTTTATAAATTTGCAGAGATTAGATCTCTGCAAAAATATTCCATTTGGAATATATTTTGTTTGGGATAATTGAAAAAAGGGGAGAAAGGGAGTAATTTGAATAAGTGGGATTGGGTAAATTAAATCAATGGTTAAGCGTAAAATTAATAAAGAGAATAAGGCGGGGGGCGGGTTGGTGGGGTTGGTGAGGCCATACGGTTGGTTTGTTTTTGGGATAATTTTGTTGACGGTGGCGGCCAGCGGGCTGGGGCTGGCGGTGCCGAAGTTAATTGCGGCGGCGATTGATGATTATGGTGCGGGCGGTTTTGATGTTATGGCCTTGGCCATTCAGTTCTCGCTGGCGGCGGTTTTGATTTTTTTGTTCACCTATTTGCAGGGCGTGGTTCAGACATACGCGGCCGAATTGGTGGCGCGTGATTTGCGGACAAAGGTGGTGGACAAGCTTGCCGAACAGAATTATTCATTTGTGGAGCGAGTGACGCCGGCGAAACTTTTGACGAATCTTACTTCGGATGTGGACGCGGTGAAGTCGTTTGTGTCGTTGGTGATTCCGTCGCTGGTATCGTCGGTGTTTTTGATTGCAGGCGCCAGCGCGCTGATGTTGAGCATTGATTGGAAGCTGGCTCTGGCGATATTGGCGGTGATGCCGCTCATTGGTTTGGCGTTTTATCTGGTTTTGGGCCGGGTGCACAAACTGTTCACCAAAATGCAGGAAACCATTGATTGGTTGAACCGCGTGATTAATGAAAGCATTTTAGGTGCGGCGGTTATCAGGATTTTGAATTCCCAGAGTTATGAATATAAAAAATTCAGCGCGGCCAATGAACAATCAAAAAATATCGGCTTGATAATCATGAGATATTTTGCCGGTTTAATTCCGGCGGTTACATTTATTGCCAATATCGCCACGCTGATTATTGTGGGGTTGGGCGGCCATTTCGCGATCACCGGCGCGATGACTATAGGTAATTTTGCGGCGTTCAATAGCTATCTGGCGATATTGATTTTTCCGATTATCATGATCAGTTTTATGAGCACGATTATCGCGCAAGCCGATGCGTCTTATGTTCGCATTAAAGAAGTTTTGGCGGCGCCTGATTCCAAAGAAGTCGGGAAGTTGATAACGGTATTGCGCGGCGATATTGATATGAAAAATATCAATTTGATTTATGGCCAGAAAACCGCGTTAAAAAATATAAACATCAAGATTAACGCCGGCACGCGCAATGCGATTATCGGACCGACCGCGGCGGGAAAAACCCAATTGATATACATTGCGGTTGGCTTGTTGGAACCGGCAAGCGGCGCGGTTTATTATGATGGTAAAAATATTGACGAATACGATAAAGCCGCACTGCATCGCCAAGTGGGATTGGTGTTTCAGGACAGCATAATTTTTAATATCAGTTTGCGGGAAAACATTGCATTTAACACCGAAGTATCCGAAGCGGATATTGAGAAAGCGATCGTTGCTTCCGAGCTTAAGGGATTTATTGATACGCTACCCAAGAAATTGGATACCATTGTATCCGAGCGGGGAACGAGTTTGTCGGGCGGACAAAAGCAGCGCATTATGCTGGCGCGGGCGCTGGCGTTAAATCCCAAAATTGTTTTGCTTGACGACTTTACCGCACGCGTTGACAATGAAACCGAACAAAAGATTTTGGCCAATATTCGCGGCCAATATCCCGGGATTACTTTGGTGTCGGTGACGCAAAAAATTGAACCGGTGAAGGATTATGATCAGATCATTCTTTTGATGGAAGGCGAAGTTCTGGCTCGCGGCACACATAAAAAACTGATGGAGTCATCGCCGGAATATGTGCAAATATATAATTCCCAGCGCAGTACCAATGAATATGAATTACAATCTTAACCGGCCGAAAAATAAAAAAACGAGAGGCGCGATTGTCCGGGCGCTAAAAAGAATGGCGCCGCTTTTGGCGAACGAAAAAGCGAATATTGCGCTGGCGATTTTCGCGGCATTGGTTTGGGCGGTTGCGGCTTTGCTTGATCCGATAATTATCGGCCGCGCGGTTGATGTGTATATAAAAAACGGAGATTACCGCGGAATAATTATTTCCATTTGGCAGTTGCTGGCGGTGTATTTGGCGACGCTTGCGGCAAGCTATTTTCAGACGCTGGCGCTGGGCGGTGTGGGGCGGCGGGTGCTGTTCGGTTTGCGCGATGATCTTTTTGCCAAATTGCAGGAATTGCCCGCGGCGTTTTTTAACCAGAACAAATCCGGCGATTTGATTTCCCGGATTAACAATGACACCGACAAATTGAATCAATTTATTGGCCAGGTCTTGATGCAATTAATGAGAAGCTTATTTATCGTGGCGGGAGCCGGAATTTTTTTGATTGCTTTGAATCCGCGTTTGGGAGCGGCGGCTTTAATTCCGGCGGCGATTGTTTTGATTATTACGCGGCTGTTCGGGGCGTGGGTTGAAGCCGCCAATCTCAAAAGCTTGCAATCGGCCGGGCAAATGAGCGCCGAGATTCAGGAAAGCTTGGCGAATTTCAAAGTGGTGGTGGCGTTTAATCGTTTGGATTATTTTCGCGACAGGTTTAACGGGGTTAATAAAAATAATTTTTCCGTTTCGGTCAAGGCGGGGATCGCAAGTAATATTTTCAATCCGATATACAGCGTGGCCACAATTATGGCCCAACTGGTTGTTCTTGGCTACGGGATATATTTGATTGGCGCGGGCCAATTTACTGCCGGGTTGTTGGTGGGTTATCTGTTGTATCTCAACAGTTTTTACGGTCCGTTGCGCCAGTTGGCCACGGTGTGGCCCACCTTGCAGCTGGCGTTTGCGGCCATTGACCGCATTTCGGAGGTGCTGGCGTTAAAATCCGATATGAAAATCGTTGAAGATAAGTTTGGCGGGGAAAAAACCGATCTGCAATTGGAATTCCGAAATGTGTCTTTTACCTATTTGGAAGGGAAAACGGTTTTGGAAAAAGTTAATTTGAAACTTCAAAAAGGCAAAACCTATGCCTTGGTTGGGCCGACCGGCGGGGGAAAAACCACCACGGCCTCGCTGATGGCGCGGCTTTATGACGCCACCGCGGGCAATATTTTGTTTGAGGGCAAAGATATTCGTTCTTATTCGCCCGAGGTGCGGGCGCAAAAAATCGGTTTCATTTTGCAAGAGCCGTTTTTGTTCACCGGCACGATCCGCGACAATATTATTTATGGTAATTCTTATTATGTTGGTTGCTCCGATGATCAATTGGCCGCGGCGCTGGATGGCGCGGGCTTGTCGGGATTGATCGCGCGGTTCGGCCAGGGATTGAAAACCAAAATCGCCAGTAGCGGCGACACAATCAGTTTGGGCCAGAAGCAGTTGATTGCGTTCATTCGCGCGGTTTTGCGCAAACCCGACCTGCTGATCTTGGACGAAGCCACGGCCAATATTGACACGGTGACCGAACAACTCCTGGAAGACATCATCAACAAACTCCCCAAAGACACCACAAAGGTGATCATCGCGCACCGCCTCAACACCATTGACGCCGCCGACGAAATCTATTTTGTCAACGCGGGTGAGATCACCCTGGCCGGCTCCATGTCTCAAGCTGTCCAAATGCTCTCCGGCCAAAAACGGACAAGCTGATTTGGATTCAATGCGATTGTTGTATTTGGCGTAATGCATTGCTTGCCGAATTTTTTTGTATTTTAAGGGTCTATCCCCTGCGTAATCGCGGGGGTTAGACCCTGGTAAAAGAGTCTTCTTTCTATGGGGCACAGTCAATTAAGCAATGACAGTAAATTTTACATTGGTATTGACAGGATATTTTACATTTGATAAAATGGTCTTATAATACCAAAAAAATGATTTCTCAATTTATTCAAAAATTAAGAACCGCCAAGGGATTGAATCAGGAGGCGGTGGCAAAGGAGATTGGCGTTTCGCGACCCACTTATGCCCAGATTGAACAGGGCGAGCGCGATTTGACCGTGCCCGAGGCAAGAAAACTTGCCGATCTTTTTGACTTGACCATTGATGATTTTTTGGCGGAGAGAATACCGGATATTGATATAAATATTACTGATAAAGAAAAAGCCGTAAAAGAACATATCTATATGCGCATTGATGTGCCGCAAAAAAATCTTAAGAAATTTAAGGAGGTTTTTCTTTACATATTAACCAAGGTGGGAAGCAAGCCGAATGTGGGGGAGAGTGTTTTGAATAAATTATTTTATTTCATTGATTTTGATTATTACGAAAAATATGAAGAGCAATTGATTGGCGCGACCTATATCAGAAACCATTTTGGGCCCACGGCGTGTGAATTTGTAAAAATAGTTGATGAAATGAAAAAAAACGGCGAGATTGAAGAAGTGAAAAGTAAATTCTTTCAATTTGAGCAAAAAAAGTATTTGCCGCACCGTTTGCCCGATCTTAGTTTATTGTCGGCGCAAGAGATTGAGCATATTGATGGCGTGTTAAGTCGGCTTTCAGATAAAACCGCGGCTGCGATTCGCGATTATTCTCATGGTGATTTGCCGTGGATTGTCCACAAAGATGGCGAAGAGATGAGTTACGAAAGCGTTTTTTATCGGGATGAAAAATATTCGGTAAGAAATTACGATGATGAAATTTAGCGAACAACCCCAATTTTCCAAAGAATTGAAGCGGTTGGCGAAGAAATATCCGTCGCTGGAAAATGATATGGTTGATTTTAGGAGAGTTGTTGAAACCGTACCGTTGGGCACCGGCAAACATTTCACGGTTTTAATTTCCCAAAATGGGATAAAAATCATCAAAGCCAGATTATTCTGCCGCTATCTGAAGGGCGCGGTCTTGCGAATTGTTTACGCTTTTTGCGAGAAATCGGAAACCATCGAATTTTTGGAACTATACCCAAAAAACGAAAAATCCTGCGAAGACGAATCAAGAATCAAAGAATATTTAAAAAATAAAATTTAAAATTATGAATCCCGATATAAATTTTCAACAATTATTTGATGGTATGCTTGCTGGAATTATATTCGGGTTTCAACTTGCTTTTGGTGTTATTGTAAGCTTAATTTTATCCATTTTTTAATAATATGGCAAAAATAACAAATCCAACAGTGAAAATTTATGAAATTTCAGGAGTAGTTGTCGCAAAAAGAAAAACGCAGGATAAATATACTCACGATGCGAGATTTATTAGTCTTCGTTCAATAAAGAAAAGCAGGCAAAAGACTCAACTAAAGTGATCTTCGCATGCCTTTCCCAACACCATGTATGTCACCGACGAAATCCATTTCGTTAACGCCGGTGAAATCACCCCGTTGGCACCATAGAAAATGTCGAAAAAATGCTCCCCGGCCAAAAACGAACAAGCTGGCTTAATCGGCGATTGAGTTTGTTTGATTCTGAAGTGCCTACACTTTTTTAGCGTCATTTAAAGCAAAAACAGGGTATTTTTGGTAAAATGTGATTGTCGAAAGCACTTTTTAACCAAAACCCTGTTTTTGTTTTCTATGAATATCTTAAAACAAAAAGCGGTCTTTTTTCAAGAGGTGTCGTATTTCGCGCAAAAACAAACGCAGAAATTATTCAGCTTCGGCTTGCAAACGTTTGCCCTCAAGCCGATCCAAAGCTTGCGCTCCAATGCCCGGTTGTCTTCGTTTTCATGGTATGCGGTAAAGATGAAAACTTGCCGGCTTGCCGGCAATGCAAAAATACCAAAAATATTTCCCCGGATTTTAAAACATTTGAATATTGTGAACCGCGGCGATATTATCGCCGTTGATTTTTCCGATTTCGGCAATGGAATTTTGGCGTTGATGTTTGCCAAGCAAACGCGCAAAGGCCGAGCAATCCCGCTATACTTTGAAACCTATATTCCCAAAAAAGATTTCCAGAATCCATTCATCATCCAAGCAATTCAACATTTGGAAAATATTCTGGGATTTAAACCGTATTTGGTGTTTGACCGCGGGTTTGCCTGTCCGGATATTATCAAGTTTTTGGATGAAAATGGCTTTAAATTCATTATCCGCGTCAAAAAGATCAAACAATTCAGCCTGGCCGGCGATGATGCAAAGTTCAAGGCCAAAAACGCTCCGGGAAACGATCAAATCGTATCGGCGTATTCTTGCGGTCCGCGGTTGATAGTTTCCGATCCCGACGGCAAAAACGATGAGCCGTGGTATCTGGTAACCAATGATTTTGAAAATTCCAGAGACGCGATCATCGATAACTATTACCACCGTTTTGAGATCGAAGAATTCTTCCGCGATGCCAAAAGATTGCTGGGCATGGAACACCTTAATTTGAAAAAAGAATTGAGTTTGGAAGTTGTTTTGTGGTTCGTGATTCTATCCGTCTGGTTTTTATGGACGCTGGAAACGCAAATGAATGACGCTGATCGGAAGCTGAAATCTTCGATGAAAATCAGTGTTATCCGCTACTGCTTGGAAGCGCTTTGGCGGCAGATTGAAACCAACGCGAGCCAGACGGATGTCGAGCCGTTTTGCCCCAATCAATTAAAATTTCCCTTCTATGAAAAAGTGTAGGCACTTCAGGGGCGAGAGATAGTGTCTGATATTGTTTATTGGTTCGTAAGAATCAATGACGATATTGGATATCGCGAGATATCGGTGACGGCCCAGCAGGCTTTGATTGAAAAAAGGATCAGCTGCAATATGGGTTTGTGCGAGTCACAGAAAATTGGAGGCATACTCTTATGGCGATAATTTTTATCGCCGAGTCCCTTGCTTCAACGATCCAAGAAAATGGTTCTTCTCCACTTTACGTGATGCGTATTCCTGAATTTTTCCGGCAACGGGGTTGGATTTGTTTCGCCGATTGGGTATATTTGAAATATATTAATCAATATTCCACATATGTCCAATCCGC
>Ga0172381_10003825_pt1 | contig 15758 bp, 15 predicted proteins | sample Leawel6488metaG_FD_119754 | JGI IMG/M metagenome (GOLD analysis project Ga0172381, IMG submission 119754) | Leachate microbial communities from a municipal landfill in Southern Ontario, Canada - Leachate well 64-88 metaG | ecosystem: Engineered > Solid waste > Landfill > Unclassified | place...
AGTAGTAGTGGCTCTTTTAATATTGGTACGGTTGGTACTCAGACTTGCAGTTGGCAGGGCGGTTCACGCGGAGGAGGTTCTTGCGCTTCAACTCAAAAACAGCAAACCTGTGGCCCAACAGGTTGTACTGGTGGGGCATGTACAGCTGGTCAAACCCAGTGTATAGCAGATTTGAGTTGTGGCACAGGTGATACTTGTACTACAGGTTATAATCCTCATAAAGAATGTAGCGGTACTACTTGCATATCAGTTAGTTCTTGTGGTACAGACGTTTGTCAAAATGATTCTGGTTGTGGTGGCGGTGGTGGCGGTGGAGGCGGTGGTGGCGGTGGCGGGTCGGTTGAGATCCCTAATCCCATAAATGCGGGAAGTTTTGAGGACATTATAGACAGTATTATAAATTTTATTTTTAAAATTGCGATAATTTTAGCTCCTTTAATGGTAGTTGTTAGCGGATTTTTATTCGTTACGTCTGCCGGAGATCCAAAGAAGATAACGCAGGCCAGAAGCATATTAATTTATGCGGCAGTCGGTCTTTTAATTGTGTTGCTTTCAAAAGGCATATTAGCTATAATCAAACAAATACTGGGGACGACATAAAGGGTAATTTCCTCTTGATATATTGGAATGGTTGTGATATTTTGGAATAAACGTTAATATTAAAAAGGAGGATAAATATATGAAAAAAGCTTTAATAGCATTATTCTTAATAAGTTTTATAGGGGGCGGAGTTTTTTCTTTGGTACCTTTGGCTAATGCTCAAACTGCCGGTGGTCCTCCGGATCACTGCGACATGACTAGAAGTACAGGAATAGCGGGCTGTCCTTCTTCGGGCGCTTGTCTTTTTGATAGCGCGACTAGCCCTTGTGGAGTCTGCTGTCTTATGAATGCGCTTTATACTATAACTGACTGGGTATTTATTATTACCATAGCTATTGTGATGTTATTCGTAATTCTAGGAGCTTTCACTTTTGTAACCTCAGCTGGAGATCCTGAAAAGACAAAAAGCGGAAGACTGTACATAACTTATGCTGCAATTGGTTTAGCTATAGGTCTTTTAGCGAGAGCAGTGCCCGGTATTGTTCGAATGGTAATCGGAGTTCAAGGTTAAAAATTTAAAAGGTCGAAGAATTGATTTTCTATTAATTTATATTTCTACTATGAAGAAAATTTTATCAACTTTAGCGTTAATTAGTTTTTTAATCTTTTTAGCAGCGCCTGCGATAGTTTCGGCCCAAACAGAAGGTCCTTCGGATTGCTGCAAAATGAAGAGAGTCTTAACAATAGAAGGAGTTACTTGCCCAGCAGGTTCTATCGTTGGTCCAAAAACTGGCGATGCGTGTCCGTCTATAGGTCCCGCTGTATCTTGCGGAAGTGGCTACTGGGGAGCATATTGTCTTATAAATACTCTTTACAATATTACTGATTGGGTTTTCGTAATTTTGATAGCTTTGGCTGGATTATTTGTAATTATAGGAGCTTTTACTTTTGTTACTTCGTCTGGGGATCCGGAAAAGACAAAGAAGGGAAGGGATTATATATTGTATGCCGCAGTCGGTTTGGCAGTAGCATTTTTAGCTAAGGCTGTTCCAGGCCTTGTCAAACTTATCTCCGGATTTTAGTTTGCTATTAAATTGATTTTAAATAATTAACCCCGTCTAGATAGGCGGGGTTGATTTTTTTATCAAAAAAAGGGATAAAATAATTGAGGCCCTCGTGGCGGAACTGGCATACGCGTAGCGCTTAGAACGCTATCCCGCAAGGGTTGCAGGTTCAAATCCTGCCGAGGGCACAATAAAAACACGCCGTTTTGCGGCGTGTTTCTATATTAAAAATAATATTTATTCTCCTTTTTTTACGACAATTTTTTTAATCCTTTCCTTTGTGACTTTAGGCACGCGGATTATTAGAATTCCGTCTTTCATTTCTGCTTCAACTCCGTGTAAATTGACTTCAACCGGTAAAATTATTTCTCTTGAAAACGGTCCCCAGTAGCACTCCTTGGTGAAATAATCACCACTTTCCTCCACGGGGTTTTGTCTTTCTCCCCTAATAACTACTCTATCGTCTTCAAGTTTCAGATCTAACTCTTCTGGTTTTACCCCGGCAATGGCAGATTGTATAATTAGATGGGAATCGGTTTGATAAACATCTACCGTTAGCTGTCCTTCGGGCTCTTTCATCCATTTCTCTTTACTCGCTAGTTTTTCTTTTTTTACCTTAGTTATAATTGACTTATCTTCTGTCAGAGATATTTTTTTTGTTTCTTTTTGTTCAATAGGTTCTTCTTCTAAAATAGGCTCTTCTTGAGGTAATTCCTCTTTTTTTTCATTTTCTTCATAAAAATCGTTTTTTATTTCCGGTAATTCCATTTCCTCGGTTTTTATATCGGTCGATTTATCCTTAACAGTTTTTAGCGTCCCTGTTTTTTTACCGGTTTTTTTAACTTTTTTATCTTTATCTTTTACTGGTTTTTTTGAAGCAGGAAGTTTGTCTGGCGGTAGTTCTTCTATATCTTCGTTTACTTCTACTCCCATGCCCTTTTTTAATTTTTCGAAAAATGACACCATATTATTTGATTAAGATATTTTACAAACGCTGGCCAATTTTTGTAATTTTTTAAAACCTAACGAAACAAAAATAGCCAAGCTGCAGATAATAATTAGTGGAATTAAAAAATTTAAACCGTCTTTCCCTTCCATTATATAAAAATTATATAAGCCATGCAACAATACGGATATTCCTATTCCCAAAAAGAACAGCAATTTTCTTTTTTTAGTCTCATAAAAAGATAAAGCCGTGAAAAAACCAATTGTTCCAGAACATAGAGTGTGCAAGAATGTCGCCCCTAAAAACCTAAAGAAAGAAGCAGAGAGAGTGTTAGATAGAATAAAATTATTTCCTTGCTGAAACAGAATAAGAATATTTTCTACAGCCGCAAATCCTAAGGCAGCGATTATCATATAAAGCATTATATCTATTGGTTCATCAAATTCGTGGTGTCCGAGTATTTTAAGTTTAACAACTAGGTATTTAGAAATCTCTTCTATCAATCCTACGACCAAAACGAAATAAAGAAGGGTGTCCAGGGGGTGGTTGAAAATTTTTGAACAAAATGATGAAAAAAAGCAATTTAATCTTCCTATGTCGTCAAACCCTATGGGTATACACTCAAAAAGGGCAACAAGCGGAGCTATTAGCATCCCGAGGATAAAAACAGTTAATATCATTTTGTTTGATTCTGGATGGACATCTTTGCGCAGATAATATAAGAGCCAAACAAAACTAGGCAAAATTCCAAATATAATATATAAAGTGTAGGACATTTTTATTTAGGCCAGTCCTCAATTATTAAACATTTTTTCTTGTTTTTCATCGGTAGTCCTTGATAGATTTCTTCGGTGACAAACGGAATGAAAGGATGGAGGAGTTTTAAAGAGGACAGCAATACATAAAATAAAATTTGTTTGGTTGTCTTATTCTCCTGTTTTTTTGCCTTTTCGATATATAAATCACAAAAATCATGCCAGAAAAAACTATAGAGCTGTCTGGCCGCTTGGCCAAATTGGAAATTATCCAGATGTTTATCGATTAAAAGTACAGTTTTATCCAGAGCTTTCAATATTTTTTTGTCGGCCGGAGTTGATTTTTTGGTCAATTTTGGTTTTTTATTGTCTAATTTTAAATTTCCTATCTGCATCATCACAAATCTGCTGGCATTCCATATTTTGTTGCAAAATTTCCTTCCCATAACTATATTGTCTTCAACAAATCTTATATCCTGTCCTCCCATTATCTGCCAGGCAGTTCCGAATCTTGTTGCATCGGCTCCGTATTTTTCAATCAACAAAAGAGGATCAATCCCAGTACCCAAGCTTTTTGACATTCTTTTTCCTTCTTTCGTTAAAACCGTTGCGTGGACATATACGTCTTGAAAAGGATCTTTTGACATAAATTCCATTCCGGAAAAAATCATTCTTGCCACCCAGAGGTTGATAATCCCTCTATCTGTGCTTAAAACATTTGTGGGATAGAATTTTTTTAAATCGTCGGTTTTTTCGGGCCAACCTAAAGTCGCAAAAGGCCACAAAGCCGAAGAGAACCAAGTATCTAAAACATCGTTCTCCCCCTTTATTGGGATTTTGTGTCCCCACCAAATCTGTCTTGATATACACCAGTCTTTTATATTTTTTAACCATTCAAAATAAACTTTCTCCCAGCGTTTTGGATGAAATTTCACTTTGCCTGATTTTACCGAACTGATTGCTTTTTTTGCCAACTCATCCATTTTTAGAAACCACTGTTCGGAAGGGATTAATTCTATCGTGCTTGAACACCTGTAACATTTTGGAATCTGATGAGAATAATCCTCAATTTTTTCAATAAGACCTTTTTCTTCTAAATCTTTTACTATTTTTTCTCTTGCCTCTACGACTTTAAGTCCTTGATAGGAAATAGGGACGTTTTTGGTGGTATGTCCTCTTTCGTCAATAACTTGTATGCTTTCTAAATTGTGCCGTAAGCTTATTTCGTAATCAGTCAAATCATGGGCAGGAGTTACTTTTACGGCCCCTGTTCCGAAGTTTAAATCAATCAATCTGTCTTCGATAATCGGTATAATCCTGTCGGTTAAAGGTAAAATAACTTTCTCTCCGACTAAATTTTTATATCTCGTATCTTTAGGGTTCACAGCCACTGCCGTGTCTCCCAACATTGTTTCTGGTCTGGTTGTAGCTACAACAATATGGCTCTTATTTTGGAGAGGATAGCGGATATACCACATTTTTCCTTGTTCCTCTTTGTATTCAATTTCAAGGTCGGATAAGCTTGTCTGACATCTGGGGCACCAGTTTACCACCCTCTTGCCTCGATAGATCCAACCCTTTTTATAGTAATTCAAAAAAGCAGTTTCAACGGCTTTAACGTATTCTTTATCCAAAGTGAAGCGGGTTCTGGACCAGTCACAAGAAGCGCCCATTTTTTTAAGCTGATCAAGGATTATATTCCCGTATTTTTCTTTCCATTGCCAGGCTCTTTCAATAAATTTTTCTCTGCCTAAGTCAAAACGGGACAGCCCTTCTTTTTTTAAATCCTTTTCGACAACATTCTGGGTGGCAATCCCTGCGTGGTCAGTTCCGGGCAACCAAAGAGTTTTATATCCTTTAAGTCTTTTCCAACGTATTAAAATATCCTGGACGGTAGAATTTAAAGCATGGCCCATATGCAAGGTCCCAGTGACGTTTGGTGGAGGCAGAACAATAGAATAAGGTTTTTTATTTTTTTTCGGAAGATTATCCGGATTAAAAAATCCTGACTTTTGCCAAAGACTGTAAATTTTATCTTCAACTTGTTTTGGTTCGTAAGTTTTTGTGGGCTCCATATTTATATATTATATCCTTAAATTGCCGTTTGCTTCAATTTTTTCTGAGTCATCCAAAGCTTCTTTTAGATGATATCTCGCCGTCATAGCTATCATTACACCATTATCGGTAGAAAATTCGTAGTCAGGAATATATAATTTGCTTTCAGGGATTTCTTTACTAAACCTTTCTCTAAATTGATTTCTAAGTTCTTTATTTGCTGAAACTCCGCCTCCAATTATTATATTTTTAACGTTGAAATTTTTAGCTGCCTTCATTGTTTTATAAATTAAAACATCAATGATCGCCTGCTGTATTTCAAAACACATGGCTTTAATATATTTTTTTGATTTTTTAATCTTAGGAGAACGATTTTTAAAATCGTATAGCACTGCCGTCTTTAATCCTGAAAAACTGAAGTCATAGTTTTTATGCGAAATCATCGGCCTTGGTAATTTTATAGAAAAATAATTTTTAACGTCTTTCTCTGCTAAGGATGATATTAAAGGCCCTCCAGGATATCCTAGCCCTAAGATTCTGGCTGTTTTATCAAAACATTCTCCGGCTGCGTCGTCGCAGGTCTCCCCTAATATTTTGTATTTACCAAAATCTTTCATTAAAATTAATTGCGTGTGTCCTCCTGAAACAACTAAACAGACAGCCGGGAAAGTACCCTCCGATTTATTATTGATGAAGTTTACAATAATATGAGCTTCAATGTGGTTTACGGGTATAACCGGCAATTTTAATTTTTTAGCTAAATCTTGAGCAAAATTAATTCCCTGCCATAAACAGGGTTCCAGACCAGGCCCCATAGTCACAGCGATATAGTTAATTTTAGGATTATTAGCTTTTTTTAGTATTTTTTTAAATACTACGGGCAAATTTTTCTGATGTTCTCTTTTTGCTAAAGAAGGATAGACCCCGCCATATTTTTGATGAAGCTTTACCTGGGAGGAAATAATATTCGAAAGAATTTTAAAATCACCATCCTTTATTTCAAGCACGGCCATACATGTGTCGTCACAAGAGGTATCTATCCCTAAAATGATTGATTTTTTTGAAATTTTCATTAGAATAGAGAAAGTTATATATCGTGGCCCCATCGTCTAGCCTGGTTTAGGACGTCGGGTTTTCATCCCGGTAACACCGGTTCAAATCCGGTTGGGGCCGCAAGTTGTTATTCAAAATGGATTTTTTTTCTGAACTCTTCTAAACTTTCCCTTAAAAGGGGATGTTTTTTTAATGTCGGATCTTCTTTCAATATCTCTTTTGCCTCAGCGCGGCTTTTTTCCACCAGGGAAATATCTTTCAGGGAACTCATCACTAAATCTGGAACTCCCCATTGTCTCGTCCCTAATAAATCTCCGGGGCCTCTTATCTCTAAGTCTTTCTCTGCTAACTCAAATCCGTTTTCGCACGAGATAAGTGCTTTTAATCTTCTATTTGTTATTAATCCTGGTTTATCGGTGAATAAAAAGCAATAAGATTGAAAGCCTGATCTTCCCACTCTCCCTCTAAACTGGTGAAGCTGGGCTAAGCCGAATTTTTCAGAACCCTCAATCATCATAACGGTTGCGTTAGGTATGTCCACCCCCACCTCAACAACGGAGGTCGAAACCAGGATATCAATTTTTCCTGATTTAAATTTTTTCATCATTCTTTCTTTTTCCTGTGTTTCCATTTTACCGTGGAGCATGCCTATTTTTAAATCAGGAAATATTTCTTTTCTTAGCTTCTCGTACTCTTGTTTTACCGCTTTCACGTCCATCCAGACTAATACCCGCTGTTCTATAATTCCCTCAGCATCTTCCTTGGGAGGTTTTGGCGGTTCTATACGGGGACAAATAACAAAGGTTTGTCTACCTTCTTTGACTTGGCTTCTAATAAAGTCATATGTTTCTTTCTTATCTTTTGGCTGAATGACTCTAGTGATTATTTTTTTTCTGCCTTGAGGCATTTCATCAATAACAGAAAGATCGAGATCGCCGTAAATAGTCAAAGACAAGGTTCTTGGGATGGGGGTGGCTGTCATTGAGAGCAGGTGAGGGATAAATTCTTTTTGTTTAAACAGTTGAGCTCTTTGATCCACTCCAAAGCGGTGCTGCTCGTCAATTACGACAAAAGCCAGACGGCTGAATTTAACAGGAGTTTTATATTTAGTTTTAGGATTTGTGTCTTGGATTATGGCGTGAGTCCCTATTAAAATATCAATTTTATTTTCTTTAACTTTTTCTAAAAGCTCTTTTCTGGGGATTTTTTTATTTTTATAATAGCTTTCCTTGCCCGTAATTAACCCGATGTTTACTTTAAAACTTTTCAAAATATTAGTAATCGTTCTGTAATGCTGCTTAGCTAAAATTTCGGTAGGGGCCATAAAAGCGGTTTGGTAGCCGTATTTAGCCACATTTAGGGCTGATATAGCCGCGACAATCGTTTTCCCAGAGCCTACGTCTCCTTCCAAAAGTCTATTCATCGGTCTCGGTTTCTCTAGGTCTTTTAATATTTGCCAAACTGATTTTCTCTGGGCATCGGTTAGTTTATATGGAAGGCTTTCAGTAAATTTTTTAATAAGTGGTAAATCTATAGGGACAGCTATCGCCTTTTCTCTATTTAATTTCATCCTTTCTTTTAAAACAAAAAGAGAAAGAGTGAATAATTCTTCAAAAATAAATCTTCTTTTAGATTCTTTGGCTAGTTCTAGAGAATCTGGGAAATGAATCTGCCAGAGGGCTTTTTTAAGAGACAGAAAATTATATTCTTTTTTTATCTTATCTGGTAGAGAATCAGGGATCTGGTTTTTAAATTTTTCCAATAAAGGTTTTACAATAAACCTTAGCCATTTTGAAGATAATCCTTCGGTCTCAGGGTAAACTGGAATAAGTCTGCCTGTGTGGGTTAATTCTTTGCTTTGAAAACCTTTTGGAATTTTTTCGTAAGCCGGACTGGATAAATATTTGGCACTTCCTTTTGCAGCCACCTTACCAGCTAAGCAAACATAGTCCCCCTTCTTAAAAGTATTTACAAGGTAGTGTTGGTTAAACCAAAGCGCTTTCAGTTTTCCTGTTTTATCTTCAATTACGGCTTGAGTCAAGATCATTCTCCTCTTAAAAGTCCTGATATTTTTTATCTCCACAATCTCTCCTTGAAAACAAAAAGGCCCGCCTTCTATGGCCTTTGCAATTGGGATTAGATTTGAAAAATCCTCATAACGATGAGGAAAGTGGAATAGGGCGTCTCTGACAGTTTTAATTCCCAGCTTTTTTAACTTTCTTTGATATTGAGGCCCGACTCTGGGGAGCTCCTCAATAGGAGTAGATAGCTGCATGATGTGCCCCCGGGAAGATTCGAACTTCCAGTCTTTTGGTCCGCAACCAAACGTTTTATCCATTAAACTACGGGGACGATAGTTTAAATTATCATAAAATCAGCTTAAATTCAAATTGACTTAAACGATTTTTATAAGTAGAATAAAAAAGTAATTGGAGGCGTGGCTGAGTGGCTGAAAGCAGCATCCTGCTAAGATGTTAGGGGAGCAATCCCTTCGAAGGTTCGAATCCTTCCGCCTCCGCATTTTTATGAAAATACGTTTCTATTTTCAGGAAATTAATAAAGCCAGCCAGGAAAGACTGGAGAAGTATTTGGGTGGGAAGAAACTTGATCGCTTGACTCATTTGCTCCAACATGGCAATTTAGCTTTGGCAAAATTCGTGCTGAATGCTAAATATCATAAGCATCATAATATTTTTGCGGTGAGGCTGGGGTTAGGGATTGCTAAAAATAATTTTGAAGCGGAGGAATTAAGCCAAGATTTAATTAAGGCATTTGATTTGGCTTTCGACCGATTAATTAATCAATTACGTAAGTTAGAAAATTTAAGACATAAATAAGAAAGGAGAGGTGGCTGAGCGGTTGAAGGCGGCGGTCTTGAAAACCGTTAAGGTAGTAATACCTTCGTGAGTTCGAATCTCACCCTCTCCGCCAAAAATAAGCTGGCATAAAAAAGTGCCAGTTTCGCTATTTGTAGCAATTAACCTTCTCGGGTATAATAATATTTTAGATAATTGTTTTAGTAAGATATGGACATCATTGAAGTTAAAAATTTAACGAAAAAATTTGGTAGCTTTAAAGCTGTTGAGGACGTCTCATTTAATGTGGCCGAAGGAGAGATTTTCGCTTTTTTAGGTCCAAATGGAGCAGGTAAATCCACCACTATTAAAATACTCACTACTCTTTTGAGACCCACAAGTGGGGAAATTAAACTTAATGGGTATAACCCTGCTAAGAATCCGGATGCCGTTAGGCATTCTTTCGGTATTGTCTTTCAAGATCCGAGCCTAGACGATGAACTTACGGCTTATGAAAACATGGAATTCCACGGAGTATTATATGATATACCTTGGAAATTGAGAAAAGAAAGGATTGAACAGCTGATGAAATTTGTTGAGTTATGGGATCGCAAAAATAACCTTGTTAAAGAGTTTTCGGGGGGGATGAAACGTCGCTTAGAGATTGCTAGGGGTCTGTTGCATCATCCTAAAATATTTTTTCTGGACGAGCCGACCCTTGGATTAGATCCTCAGACCAGGAATCATATGTGGAATTATCTTAAAGAATTGAACAAAACGGAAAAAATTACAGTCTTCTTTACTACTCACTATATAGAAGAGGCAGAGAATATAGCTCAAAAAGTCGCTATCATTGATCATGGTAGGATTGTCGCTTTAGGTACTCCTCAGGAATTAAAAGAAAAAAATAATTCTAATTCGCTGGAAGAAGCCTTTTTAAATCTTACGGGCAAAACCATACGCGACGAGGAAGCGAGTCCCGTAGATAGATTGCGTACAAGGAGGCGCGGTTGGGCGAGGAGATAATTTTAAAAATATGTCAACTATTTATATATTGTGGCTCCGGCAATTAAAACGTTATTTCCGTTCTAAATAAAGAATGGTAGGCTCTTTAGCTCAGCCCCTACTCTTTTTATTAGCTTTAGGATATGGCTTCGGAGCAGTTTTTCAAAAAGCCGGGGAAGGCAGCTATATTAATTTTTTGGCGCCAGGGGTTATTGGTATGAGTATTATATTCACTTCTATTTTCTCCGGCATGGAAATAATCTGGGATCGTCAATTCGGATTTTTGAAAGAAACATTAGTAGCTCCGGTTTCCAGATTCAATATCATGCTGGGAAGAACGCTGGGGGGAGCAACAGTCGCTACTATCCAGGGGATTATCGTGTTTTTTATTTCTTTTATTGCCGGATTCCATCCTTATAACTGGGCTTTAGTACCCGTTCTGATATTGGTCATGATGTTGGTGGCCCTTTTATTCACGGCCCTAGGAACTATGATAGCTTCTCTTCTTGATGATATGCAGGGATTTCAGCTGATTGTGAATTTTTTAGTAATGCCTTTGTTTTTTCTTTCGGGAGCTCTTTTCCCACTAGAAGGTTTGCCTAAAATTATTGATATTCTTGCCAAAATTGATCCACTTTCTTACGGTATAGATGCTTTCAGGGCGCTTCTTATCAATACTAGCCATTTTGGGTTAAGCACGGATCTCATGGTGCTGGGGGCAATAACTTTTGTTTTTCTGTCCCTAGGCAGCTATTCTTTCTCTAAAATTCAAATATAAATTTTTTAAATATTTTCCTCTGGTTTCGCGCGGACAACAACTATCCCGATGATTTCTTTTACTCCAGCCTCTTTTAAAACTTGAGCAGCTTCTTCCATTGCAGAGCCCGCTGAGTAAATATCGTTGACCAGAACGATATTTTTATTTTTAGCAGACTCTTTGTTGTTAACATAAAAAACATCTTTTAAATCTTTTCTATCGTCTCCACCAGTAAGCGCTTCTTTTGTTTTAACCAGATACCCTGAAATTAAAGGAATTTTAAAAAATTCAGACAGTTCTTTGGTAATTTCTTCGGCTTGATTGTATCCTCGCCATTTCAGCTCCTTTTCTGTCAGGGGTATCGAGATTAAACTAAAATCAGAAAGATCAGGTTTATTGTCCAATAGCTGGAAATGATTTAGAATCAAGGAAGACAGGGTTTTCGAAAGCTCCTTTATAAACGGTTCGTTTCTAAAACTTTTTATCAGTTTTTTAATCAGAGGTTTTTCATATCCTAAGGCAAAATATAAATCAGAAAGGTTATTTGTTCGGTATTTTTTATGGAAGCCGGATATTTCAAGGGTAGCTTTACAGTCTTCGCAAAGATATTCACCTTCTCTTTTGCAACCAAAACAGAATTTAGGAAAGAATATGTTAAGGATATAATTTTTCCACATAATTCTTTTTCTATTTACTATATAATATAGTATAATGTAGGAAACGTCATATTTATGAAATGGTCGCCTCTTAGATTAATTCCCAAAAAATTTTTAGGAATAGACATCGGCACTTCTTCTATTAAAGTGGTGGAGATATCTCGTTGGGGGGAAAGAAGGAAGCTGGAGAATTATGGAGAAGTGTCAGCAGAGATACTATATGAAAAGCCTTTCAGAACTTTTGAAAAAAGTACTCTTTTGCTTTCGGCTCAAGATGTCTCCAGGGCGATAAAAGGTATAGCCGAAGAGATTAAAATTAAAACTAAAAAGTGCATCATATCCATACCCGATTTTTCTAGTTTTTTTACTAATTTTGAACTACCGCCAATGACTAAAGAGGAATTTGATCAGGCGATAAGATACGAGGCTAGGCAGCATATTCCCCTTCCTCTGGCCGAAGTGACATTAGACTGGCAGATATTAAAAGGAGAGTTGTCAGACCCTAATAAATCAAAACTAAAAATTCTCTTAGTCGCCGTTCCAAACGAAATTATTAACCAATATAAAGAGATTGCAACCTTGTCACAGCTTGAGTTGGTGGCCATGGAAGCTGAGGTATTCGGCTTATCCCGTTCTCTAATAGGGGAAGATGACAAGGGAGTAGTTTCCATAATCGACATAGGGGCTCAAAGTACGACATGTAGTATTATTGATAAGAAAATATTAAAGACTTCACACAGCTTTGATGTGGGGGGAAATGAGCTTACCGACAGAGTTTCAAAAGCTCTTACCATTGATCATAATATTGCTTCTGATTTTAAAAAGAAGTATGGCGTCTTGGATCGTGAAAGCCTTGGCCTGACGGTTCAGAAAAATGTGAAAGACGTACTCTTGCCTTTAATTGATATAATTATAAGGGAGGCCGAGAAAATTTTTATAAATTTTCAGCAGACCGAGGGGAAAGAAGTTCAAAAGATAATAATTGCCGGAGGTACGGCTTTGACTCCCGGGCTTAAAGAATATTTCCAGAATTATTTTAAAAAAGCCGAAGTTGAGATAGCTAATCCTTTTTCAAATATTTTCTGTCCTCCGATTCTGGAAAAAACATTAAAAGAAATGGGGCCCGCCTATGCGATAGCTGTAGGCATGGCTCTTAGGGGTTTAGAATAAAATGGTGGAAATAATTCCAAAACAAATTGAAAAAGCTCCTTTTTGGCAGGAAGTCCTGCTCTATGTTTCAATAGCTCTGTTGGCAGTGATTATTTTAATTTGCAGTATTTTTAGTTATTCTTATAAAAAATCATTGGTTACTCTTAATGATTTAGAAAATTCTTTAGTCAGAGAAAGAACTCCAGAGAGGATCGTTGCAGAAAAAGAGGTTTTAGGGTGGGAAAAGAAGATAAACGATTTTGCGGTTTTGGGGGATAAACATTATTTTATATCGAGGTTTTTCACCGTTATTGAAGAAAATTGTCACCCCCGAGTTTGGTTTTCCAAATTTAATTTAGATTCTTTAAGTAACAGTTTTTCGGTATCAGGCTCTACAGATAACTTTGCCAGCTTGGGGCAACAGCTCATAATTTTTAAAAATAATTCAATTTTTAAAAATGTGACTTTGAGCCAGGTTTCTATTAATAAAAGTGGACAGGTTGAATTCGGCATGAATATAAACTTGGATCCAAAAATATTCAAATGAGCAGGATAAATTATCCAATAGTCATAGCTATTTTCTTCATTTCTTCCCTTATTTTAGGTTTGGCTGTTTTGCTTCCTAAGTATCAGGATTTAAGCGCGGTTTCATCAAATATAAAGAAAGAAAGACAAAAGATAAACATAGAAAAAGAATATTATTCAAATATCGTTTTTCTTTCAGAAGAGTTAAAAAAATACGAGACAGAGCTTTCTAAGGTAGGGTCTTCCCTTCCCGGAGACTCTTCCTTGCCTTCTCTTCTTAATTTTTTAGAGAGAGCCGTGTCTCAAGCAGGACTGGTTATAAACAGCATAAGTCCTTCATCTTCATCTCCTAGTTCTGATTTAAAAAACGTCAAAGAAGAGAGAATCAGTTTGTCGGTTTCTGGAGATTATTTAGCTTTCAAGAATTTGATTTTAATTTTAGAGAGATCGTCTAGATTAATCGAGGTAGAAAATATTTCTTTTTCTCATCTCAGGGCAAGCGATAAAGAATATAATTTTAGAGTAAAAGCGTATTCATATTAAGTATTATGGCTATTACGATTTTAGAAAAAAGAAAATTTCAGAAAAATCTAATTTTAGTTTTTTTGGGAGTATGCCTTATAACAGGATTTGTTCTTTGGAGAGGATTTTTTACCAAAGAAAGACAATCAGGTGTAGTAAAGGCTCCAGAGATAATAGCACCAAAAAAAGTGGAAATAAACTTCAAAATTTTAGAATCACCTTTATTGAAGGATTTTCAGGGGTTTGAAGAAATAAAACCTTTAGATAAATCGGCTCAGGTGGGCAGAGAAAATCCATTTCTTTCTTATTAATAAAAAAATGAGTCTAATCAGGCAGTTAGTCCAATTGAAAAAATTGGAACAAGATAAGGCTACTTCTTTAGAGGCAGAATTAGGGGGAGCCGAAAAAACCGAAGAGGATCTAATTTTAGAAAAGGGAATCGTCCCGGAAGATTTTTTGTTTAAATTAAAGTCAGAGAATTTAAAAATAAATTTGGTGGAGAAGGCAGTTGAGGCTGTTTCTTTGGAAATATTAGAATTGATCCCCGAAGACACAGCTAAATATTATAAGATGATTTCTTTAGAAAAAAGAGAAAACGTTTTAGATGTGGGGATGATCTATCCAGAAGATTTAAAAGCTCAGGAAGCGCTTAAATTTTTATCACGAAGGCAAAAATTTACATATCAGGTTTTTTTGATAACGCCGACAACTTTTAACAATCTTTTGAGCCGGTATAAAAGCTTGAAGGGAGAGGTTGGGAAAGCTCTAAACGAACTAGAGGTAGAATTTAAAGGGGAAAAGAAAGAAAGCTCATGGTCAGCGGCAGAGTTTGAGAGATTAGCAGAAGAAGCTCCCATAACTAAGATTGTTGCTGTTGTTTTAAGGCATGCCTTTGAGGGAGGAGCTTCAGATATACATATTGAGCCGATCAACGGCAAATTAAGAGTGAGGTTCAGGTTAATGGGAAAATTACATTCATCCATTTTTTTACCTCTAAAACTTGCTCCTGCAATGGTGGCCAGAATAAAGATACTCGCCAACCTTAAATTGGACGAAATAAGGATTCCGCAGGACGGCAGGTTTTCTACAAGAATAGAAGACAAAGACATTGATTTTCGTGTTTCTACCTTTCCGACCACAATGGGAGAAAAGGTGGCAATTAGGGTTTTAGACCCCACCACCGGGTTAAAAAGCCTAGTTGATCTGGGTTTAATAGACAGGAATTTTCAATTAGTTAAAAAGGCCATGGAAAAGCCTTATGGTTTGATTTTGGCTACCGGACCTACGGGTTCTGGTAAAACTACCACTCTTTATGCGATTCTACAGATTTTGAATAAGGAAGGGGTTAATATTGTGACCTTAGAAGATCCTGTTGAATATTTCATTGACGGGGTCAACCAGTCGCAGGTAAGGCCGGAAATAGGCTATGATTTCGCTTCAGGCTTAAGGCATGTTGTTAGGCAGGATCCTAATATAATTATGGTCGGGGAAATTAGAGACGAGGAAACGGCAGCTTTAGCTACCCATGCCGCCTTAACAGGTCATATTGTTTTATCAACTCTGCATACTTCAAACGCTGCAGGAGTCATCCCGAGACTTATTGATTTGGGGGTAAAGCCATATCTTATATCTCCTACTCTATCAATAGCCATGTCTCAAAGGTTAGTTAGGAAATTATGTCCTGATTGCAAGAAAAAAATCAAACCGCCAGAAGAAATAAGAGATCTTATCTTAAGCGAAGTTGAAAATTTTCCGGCGAATGTAAAAGAAAGTATTGAAATTCCAAAACCTTTGGAGATATATGCGCCTCAGGGCTGCAGTAAATGTGGAAACGAGGGGTATTACGAGAGAGTGGCTCTTTTTGAAGTCTTATCAATGACCGATGAATTATCTAAAATTTCCTTGAAAGAACCTTCTGATACAGAAATTAGCAAAG
>Ga0172381_10003826_pt1 | contig 15758 bp, 19 predicted proteins | sample Leawel6488metaG_FD_119754 | JGI IMG/M metagenome (GOLD analysis project Ga0172381, IMG submission 119754) | Leachate microbial communities from a municipal landfill in Southern Ontario, Canada - Leachate well 64-88 metaG | ecosystem: Engineered > Solid waste > Landfill > Unclassified | place...
CCTAGGGGCTGTCGCATTTGTCGCATTTTACGAATAAAAACCCCAACCCACGTGGTTAAAATTGAATCTTGTAAAACTTCAATTAATGTCATATAATGTTCTTAAAGACGCACTAACCTGGGTACTTAACCCGAGTTGCCCGCCATAATTTAAAACACAACTTTTAGTTGTGTTTTTAAATATAAAGTTTAAATTATTTTTCTTCTTTTTTTGGATAACCAAAAGTATATTTAAATATATCTGATTTTATAGGTCCTTTTAAAAAAATATGAGCTTCGCAAAGAGCATATTTTGTTGCTATTTTAAAATGACCATCGCGTTCTAATCTACGAATAGATACAAGAATTGGATAAGATTTTAAAAATCCAAATTTACTAATTTTGCTAGCACGTTGAGCATAATCATGGTCTTCGGCTAATTTTAAAGTTTCATCAAAGCCATTAATTTTTTCATGAATTTTTTTTCTAACAAAAATACAAAATCCTGGAATATGGGGCATTATAGAATGAGATTTTTTTAAATAAAAATTAGCTGCTTGATGAAAAAGTTTGTCTATTGTTTTTTCTGAGATTGGATAAAATTCACAGGTAGCTATTCCAAAATTATTTTTATTAAATTCAGATAAATTCTTTTTTAAAAAGTTTGGAGCAGGCAAAACTACATCAGCATCTAAAAATAAAATAATATCATTTATAGCTACTTTTGCTCCATTATTACGAGCTTTTGCTGGGAGTCCGCCATTAACTATTTTGGCACCATAAGAGGTTGCAATTTGGCGAGTTTTATCTGTTGAATCATTGTCGGCTACAATTATTTCAACTTTTACATTAATTTGTTTTTTTATAGATTCTAATAAAATTGGAAGGAGTTTTTCTTCGTTTAGTGTTGGAATAACTATACTTAGACTTTTTTCCATCATATATTTATTTAAAGTAATTATATCTCTTTAAAGTTTTATTGACTATATTTTTATACAATTGAAAAACAATTTTTTTTGAGTATAATATAATTTATAATAATTATCTATATAAAAAATGGAAAATCAAAAAAAATTTGCGTGTGCTATAAACTGTATGGATGGCAGAGTTCAAGATGCTGTAAAAAATTATATTAAAACAAGCTATCGGGTTGACTGGGTTGATCAAATAACAGAGCCTGGACCAATAAAAATTTTAGCAGAAGGTATTAATAAGCAAGTAATAGAAAACATCAAAAAAAGAGTTGATGTTTCTGTAAATCACCATGGCTCAAAAGTAGTTGCTATTGTTGGTCATTACGACTGCGCAGGAAATCCTGTGGGAAAAGAAGAACAAATAAAACAGCTTCACGAATCTCAGAAAGTAGTTGAAGACTTTGGTTTTACAGCTGAAATTATACTTCTCTACGTTGAGGGAGATTGGCAAACTGTTGAAAAGGTATAAAACACCGCAAATTTAAAAAAGTTAAAAATAGAGCTATCGCAGGCTCAAAAAGGCATATTACTGAATATGCCTTTTTGCTTACTAATTGACTCAAGGTTAAATTTTTAAAAATTTGTGGCGATTTTTAGTTATTGACAAAAAAGTCTTTTTGATGTAATATTTAGGTATTGTAACGTAAATTACAAAGCTCTTTTTAAGGAGAAACGGAAATGTTAAGCGAGCAAAAGATTGTTGTTACGGGTAATCTTAGTTTAGAAAAAGTTGAAAAATATCTTAAAAGAGTTTTTTGGCAAAGTTTGGGGACTTATTTGTCCGAACAAGAAAAGGACAAATTGGCAGAAGAAATAAAACTTCATACGCCAAGAAACTTTAAAGCTTTTGTAGATACTAAACTTATTTTTTGGAACGGTCCGGAAGGTAAATTGACCTTGAGGCCAGACGACCTAGTTTTCCAACTTTGCGACCCAGTCACAATAAAAGTTGGGAGCGATTCGGAAAAATCTGATTCGCAAGCTCCTCCTGAAAGCGACGACAGTGATTTCCTTCTATCTCCACTAGATGAATCACGTCCAAACGATGAAATCGAGGATCGTAAAGTACTTTTGGCTCGGTCAGTTAATGATTTGCATCTTTCAATTCGGTCGAGGAAGTGCATGAGACGTTTAGGTATTAATACTCTTGGAGATTTGGTCAAAAAAACAGAAAGCGAGTTATACAGTTGCAAGGATTTTGGACCAGTATCGATAAATGAGATGAAAGAAAAGCTGGCAATGTTTGGTTTAAAGCTCCGCGACGATTAGCGCTAACTCGGCGATTTGTTTCTCAAACCTCTGGTCAATTAAATTTGACGGAGGTTTTTTTATTACAATTTATCCGTCTCTGGCAATGGCAATTCCCCACACGTTTTTGATTCCGCTAGATTTTAATACTTTTGCGCATTCTTCCATTGTGAATCCTGTTGTATAAACGTCATCAACTAAAAATATTTTTTTATTCTGCATTTTTTCACAATTTTTTATTGCAAATGCATTTTGCAAATTTTTTGCTCTCTCTTCTTTTTTCAATTCCATTTGAGGCTTTGTATCTTTTATTTTAATTAGGCAATCTAAAATTACTGGAATTTTTAAAATTTTGGATAATTCTTTTGCCAATTCTTCTGATTGATTATATCCCCTAAGCTTTAACTTCTTTTTATTCAATGGAATTGGAATTAAAACCGAGTTGTTCCAAATTTCATTTGTATTTTTATTAGACAAAATTAAATGCTCAATTATTAACGAGGCTAATATTTTTGCTAAGTCTTTTAAATATGGTTGATATTTAAATTGATAAATTAATTTTTTAGTAAGTTGCTTTTCTTTGTATGGTAAAGCAAAAAATAGGCCTGCTAGTTTTTTGTCTTGGCAGTTTGGACATTTTCCAATTTTAAAATCTAATGGTAATCTAAGCGGGTTTTTATCGCATAAACAATAATTAAATTGATTAATATCTAAAATTTCTTTGCAATCTTGGCAAAGATAGCTTCCTTCTTTTTGACATCCAAGGCAGAATTTTGGGAAAAATAAGTCTAGAAAAAAGTTTTTGATTTTTACAAATTTATCCACAGTGCTATTGTTTTTTATTTAGTATATAATGGAATAATCTATGAGCCCAAATCCTTTGGAAAATTTTAATTTGGAAAAGTTGAAGAAGTTTAATATTTTTGCTAATCCAGCAAGAATGTTTTTCCCACAAAAAATGGTTGGAGTTGATGTTGGCACTGCATCAATTAAAATTGTTGAAATATCTCGTTGGGGACAAGGAAAAACATTAGAAAATTACGGAGAAATTAAATCTTCTTCACTTTATAAAGAACCCTTCAGATCTGTTGAAAGAGGAAGTTATTTGCTTTCTAATTATTTTGTTTCAAGAGCAGTAAGAGCTGTTTTAGATGAAGCAAAAATAAAAACAAGAGGGGTAATATTTTCAATTCCAGATTTTTCTACTTTTTGTGTTTCTTTTGATCTACCACCAATGACAAAACAAGAAGTTCCTGAGGCTGTTTATTATAATGCTCAGCAATATATACCGCTACCAATTACAGAAACTACGTTAGACTGGAAAATAATTAGCGGAACTCCCGGAGAAAAGCAATCTGGTTTAAAAATATTTTTAGTCGCTATTCCAAATCAAACAATTCAAGATTATCAAAAAGTTGCTCAATTGGCAGGGTTAGAACTTTATGCTGTAGAAGCAGAAGTTTTTGGACTAGCCAGAGCATTAACTTCAGGAAATAATAAATGCGTTTGCTTAATAGATATTGGTGTTCAAAGTACGACAATAAATATAGTAAATAAAGGAAATTTAATAAAAAGTTATAGTTTTGAGTTCGCTGGAAGTCAATTAACATATGCTATAAGTTCAACTTTAGGATTAGGAAATCTTGAAGCAGAAAATGTTAAAAAAGAAGGTGGATTAATTAATTCTCAGGAAAATGTGGCAAAAACTTTATATTTATTAATAGACCCGCTTTTGTTAGAAATAAAAAAGATTTTGTCTGATTTTTATATCCAAACCGAAAAAGACGTAGATGAAATTTATTTAACTGGTGGAACTTCAAATTTACCCGGATTAAAAGAATATTTTGCAGAAGTTTTAAAGAAAAAAATAGAAATACCGAACTGTTTTTCAAATATTTTGTATCCGCCCATACTTAGTAAAAAACTCGAAGAAATGGCTCCTAGTTTTTCTGTTGCAGTGGGGGCAGCCCTGGGAGGACTAGAAACATAATAAATTTGTAAAAATAAATAAAAATTAATTTACTTTGTTCTAATTTATAATTATAATGAAATAATAAAAAGATGGATTTTAGAACAGTTTTCCAACTTAGAAGTAAAAAAGTATGGTGGCTAGATGTCATATTCTATTTTGTTGTCTCGTTATTAATGGCTACAATTATTTGTTATTTTGTTTTTGTTATAAAAAATGCAATTCAAAAACAAGAAATTGAAAAATTAGAAACGGATTTGCTTTTGGTTGGAACGGATGAGCAAAAAGAGCAAGAAGCTCAAGTTATTTTATATAAAAAGAAAATTAATGACTTTACCAAATTAATAGAAAATCACGAATTTGCTTCCAATGTATTTGCCTTTATGGAAGAAAATTCTCAACCCAATGTTTGGTTTAGGCAATTTAATTTAGATGCAAAAAACAGTCAAATTCAATTAACAGGTGAAACAGAAAGTATGGATGCATTTAGTAGGCAGACAGCTACTTTTGAGAAAAATGAATATGTTAAAAATTTAGGTACATTAAATTCATCTGCTACAGAATCTTCAAAAATTAATTTTAATTTTTCATTAACCTTAAAACCCGAAATATTCAGTTATATATTAAATACAAAAAATAAAGAAAAGATTGAAAAAGAGGAAAATATTGTTGTAATTTCATCATCTCTTGCTGAAGTGACGAATTTATCGGAAGAAGATGAAACAGAAAATCAACAAGAAGGTGAAGAAATAGGAATTGAGACTGAAAAAAGTTCCGAAAAACAAATATTTTCATTTGATATTCCTTTAAATCCTGAGGTTATTGGTATGATAAACCAAGCAAATCACACAATTTTAATAAGTCTTCCCCCTGGAACTAACTTTAAAAACATAACTCCAATAATATTTTTTTCTGATAAAGCAACGGTTTACCCAGAATCAAATACTCCTCAAGATTTCTCTAACCCAATTATTTATAAGGTGACAGCCGAAGATGGTTCAATCCAAGAATATATGGTTACCGCAAGAATTTCTCAAGCACAACAGACTATTGAAAATCAAGAAAAATCGGGACTATCGGGCATTGTAAAAATGTTTTTAGTAATTGCAGGTGTGTCTTTTATGTCGATTATAGGTTTGACAATATTTTTATTAATTAAAAACAAAATAATTTCGGCTACAAAAAAATAATTATGCCACATATTGATAAGCCAATTATTATAGCTTTAACTCTTTTTATCATTTTACTTTTGATATTCTTTTTGGTTTTTCCAGAATATCAAAAATTTAAAGAATTAAGACTTGATTTGGGCATTAAAAAGGCTGAATATAATGCAGAATTTGATTATTATAATTCTATATCAAAAATATATCACGAGTTAAGGGCAAGATCAGAAGATATAAAAAAAATTGATAGTGCGTTGCCATCTGATCCAAGTTTAGGAAAATTAGTTTATTATTTGCAAGAGCAGTCATCTAAAAATGGGTTAATGTTAAAAAGTTTATTTTTATCAAAAGCCACCACTGCTACTGAAAAAAACTATATTAAAAATATTTCTTTTACTTTGAATTTACTTGGAAATTATTCATCATTAGAAAACTTTATATCTTCTTTAGAAAAATCTGCCAGAATTTTTGAAGTTGCAAATATTTCTTTTGGATCAGCGCAATCTTTAACATCAAATAATATTTTTTCATTTAGTATGCAAATAAATACACATACATATTAACCATGGCAGTAGTTTTTATATCACCAAAACAAAGACAAAAAATGTTTATCACGGGAATTACCGTTGGAGTTGGATTGTTTTGCATAATTATTACATTTATAATTTTTTTCTCGCAACCAAAAGTTGTCACTCAGGGATTAGTTTTAAACAAGCCAAAAGTAAGTATTAGTTTTAAAATTTTTGATTCGGATCAATTTTCCAGTTTGGAACCTTTTAAAGAAATGGAAACTCAATTTTCATATAAGGCAACAATAGACAACAAAGAAGAAGAGGGATATATTTCCGCTAATTCTATAGATGAAGCAAAGAGAATATTAGAAGAATTAGGATATAAAGTAAATCAAATAGAAGAAGCGGAAGTTGGCAGAGAAAATCCTTTTGAACCATACGCGACAATAGATGAGTCACAAAATCTTTTAGAATACATAATAGAAGAATAAAAACTGAAAATAATAAATATAGTAAAAATGAAACTATTACAAGAATTATTTGCAAACGGAATATTATCTGAAAGTAGAAGAGATGAATTGAAAAAAGAAATAGAAAAAACTGGTAAAAAAGAAGAGGAGGTTATTTTAGAAAATAAAATTATTTCAGAAAATGCTTTATTTGAATTAAAAAGCAAAATTTTAAGAATACCTCTAAAAATTATAAAACCAGCAGACGTTCCCTCTGATATATTAGATTTAATTCCAGAAGAAGCGTCTATTAATTATAAAATGACCGCTTTTTCAAAAACAGATAATTCTGTTCAAATTGCAATGGTTTATCCTGAAGACGCGTCTGCTCAAAATGCTTTAAGATTTTTAGCCAATCAAGAAAAATTTAATTATCAAGTTTATTTAATATCTCCGAGTAATTTTGTCAAACTACAAAGTCAAAGAAGAACGTTAAAATCAGAAACTAAAAAAGCTTTGGAAGAATTAGGAGAAGAAAAAGATAGCATTTTAAATGTTTTCAACAAAGAAGCAAATGCAAAACAAATTATAGCCGAAGATGCTCCAGTTATTAGAATGGTTTTGGTTATATTAAGACATGCAATTGAAGCTAATGCCTCTGATATTCACATAGAACCTAGCAGAGATAAATTAAATGTTCGTTTTAGATTAAATGGAGTTTTAAAATCAAGTCTTTTATTACCGTTAAAAGTTCATCCATCAATTGTCGCCAGGATTAAAATTTTAGCCGGTTTGAAAATTGATGAAAATAGAGTTCCACAAGATGGAAGATTTTCTGCAAAAATAAATGATAAAGATATTGATTTTAGAGTTGCGACTTTTCCTATTCTTTATGGAGAAAAAATTGAACTTAGAGTTTTGGATCCAAGTACAGGATCCAGAAGTTTTGATGAATTAGGTTTATCTGGAAGAAATTTAGAAGTTATAAAAGAAGCTATTAAAAAACCTTATGGATTAATTTTGTTTACTGGTCCAACTGGTTCTGGAAAAACAACAACACAATACGCAATATTAAGAATTTTAAATCAGGAAACTGTAAACATTGTAACACTTGAAGATCCTATAGAATATTCTATAGCTGGAATAAATCAATCTCAAACTAAACCAGAAATTGGATACACATTTGCTAGCGGTCTTCGTCAAATTTTAAGACAAGATCCTAACATTATTATGGTTGGAGAAATTAGAGACGAAGAAACGGCTAGTCTTGTTATGAACGCGGCTTTAACTGGACACGTTGTTTTATCTACTTTGCATACAAATTCTTCAGTTGGAGTAGTTGCTAGATTAGTTGATATGGGAGTAAAACCATTTTTGATTCCATCAACTTTAAGAATAGTTATTTCTCAAAGATTAATAAGAGTTTTATGTCCGGCCTGCAAGGTTAAAGTAAAACCAAATGAAAAAGTAAGAGATTATATTTTAGATAAAATTAAAAGTTTACCAGCTTCTTCAAAAGAAAAATTTAAAATGCCAGATCCACTTTTTATATATGAAACAAAAGGATGTGAAAAATGTAATAATACTGGTTATTCTGGTAGAGCAGGGCTTTATGAAGTTTTATCTATGAACGATGAAATTGCTGAATTGGTTTTAAAAAATCCAACAGAACATGCAATTTTTGAAGCAGCTCAAAGACAAGGAATGATTACAATGGAGCAAGAAGGAGTATTAAAAATTATTGCAGGCGAAACAACAATTGAAGAAGTTGCTAGAGTCACAACAGAACGTTAATTTAAATTGAATTAAAAAATATATTTATGGAAGACTATTTAGCATATTTTAAAAAACTTTTAGATACTGTGGTAAATCAAGAAGCGTCTGATCTTGATATTTCAGTAAATTATGTTCCGCACATAAGAATAACAGGACAACTCATTCCATTGGGACATGAGAAAATAATTTTACCAAAAGATTCTGAAGGACTAGCTTTTGCATTAATGTCTGAGGCTCAACGTAAAAGATTTTTAGAAGATAAAGAAATTGATTTTTCTTATCAATATGAAGATAAGGGTAGATTTAGAATAAATGTTTTTTATCAGAGAGGAACAATAAGTTTGGCCTTACGTTTTATTCCAACAAGAATAAGAACTATTGAAGAATTAAATCTCCCACCAATTTTACATGATTTTACTACTCGCCCACAAGGACTTGTTTTGGTGACCGGAGCAACTAGCCAAGGAAAATCTACAACATTGGCTGCTATGTTAGACGAAATAAATAGTACAAGGCCTGTTCATATAATAACAGTTGAAGATCCTATAGAATATACATATTCTGTAAAAAGAGCGATTGTTGACCAAAGAGAAGTTGGTATAGATACATTTAATTTTAATAATGCTTTAAGGTCAAGTTTGCGACAAAATCCAGACGTAATTATGGTTGGAGAAATGCGAGATTTAGAAACAATTTCTACAACATTAACAGCGGCCGAAACAGGACATTTAGTTTTTGCAACCTTGCATACAAATTCGGCATCTCAAACAATTCACAGAATAGTTGATGTTTTTCCAGCAGAACAGCAATCTCAAATAAGATTTCAATTTTCTAGTTCTTTGCTAGGAATAATTTCTCAAAGATTAATTCCACGAATTCAAGGCGGATTTATTCCAGTTTGTGAAGTTTTAATTTGCAATAATGCAGTATCTACTTTAATTAGAGAAAATAAAATTCATGAAATTCCAGCAGTTATAGAAACTTCTTCAAAAGAAGGGATGATATCCGCAAGTAGAGCATTAGTTGATTTAGTTAGAAAAAAGGAAATTTCTTTAAAAAATGCGATGGATTATTCTTTAGATCCATCTGAGGTAAAAAATTTGTTACGATAGAGTTATAAAAATAATGAAGTATATTTATCAGGCAAGAACCAAAGAGGGAAAAATTGAAACTGGTACGGTAGAAGCTTCTTCAAAAGAGTCAGCAGCTTTTCTTTTACAAAAATATAATATTTTTGTAACCTCAATAAAAGAAGAGAAATTTTCAATAAAATGGGAGGGGAATATAACTATTTTTGAAAAGGTTTCACAAAAAGATTTGGCTATATTTTCAAGACAACTAGCAGTTATGATGCAGTCTCGTGTTCCCGTAACACAAAGTTTAAAAAGTTTAGCAATTCAAATAAAAAAACAAGGCTTTAAAGAAAAAGTTCTTAAAATTTCTCAATTAGTAGAAGAAGGTAATTCTTTGTCAGACTCTTTTGCCGAATATCCAGAAATTTTTAATATTTTTTATATAAGTTTAATAAAAACAGGAGAAGCTTCAGGAAAAATTTCAGAATCTCTTTATTATCTTTCAGATCACCTAGAAAGAGAGTCAGATATATCATCAAAAATAAAAAGCGCTATGATTTATCCGGCTTTTGTTATAGTTGTTTTATTTGTAGTAATTTTAATAGTTATGTTTTTTGTGATGCCAAGAATAGCAGAGCTTTTGACTGAAACAACTAATGAACCACCGATGCTAACCAAATTAATGATAGGATTCTATAGTTTTTTAATGCATTATGGATGGATTTTAGTAGTTGGTTTTATCTCTTTAGTAGTTTTTATAATGTATTATTTTACAACTAAAGAAGGCAAAAAAAAATATGATGAATTAATATTGAAGATACCATTTTTGTCTGGATTTATGAAAAAGATATTTCTTGTTAGATTTGCTGAAAATGTTGCAACTTTAATTGGTGCGGGTCTTTCAATTAATAAAGCTTTAAATGTTACCAAAGATACTGTACAAAACTATGTTTATAAAAAAATAATTACAGAGACAGAAAAAAAAGTTTCTGAAGGAGAAAAAATAAGTTCGGTTTTAACAAAATATCCTGATTTTACTCCAGCCTTTGTTGTTCAAATGATACAAGTTGGAGAAGAAACGGGGAATTTAGACAAAAATTTAATGGAAATAGTTAATTTTTATCAAAAAGAAATTGCCAGAGCCGTTGAAATTTTTACAGCAATGTTGGAGCCAATTTTAATAGTTTTTTTGGGAGCAATTGTAGCCTTGTTAGCGGTAACTGTTTTAGAGCCTCTTTATGGGTCTCTAGGAACAATTTAAAATGATTAATAATATTATTATAAAAAAAATAAATAAACATTGGAATTTATTCGGATGGGTGTTATTATTTGCAGTTTTATTAAGATATTTAACAACCTTTAACACAGCAAAAGATAATATCTGGGATGCTTTATGGGTTTGTCCAATCACGGCTATTTCTGCAGGAATAGCACTTTTATTTAAAGATAAATTTTTTATATCTGCTACAACTGTTTGGATAATAGTGGGACCTTTATCAACTGTTTTAGTTAGTCCAGAAATTTGTTTTTCTTTTATTGGATTTCATCATTTTGTTTCGGTTTTTGCTTTAATTTTAGTTTTTTTTCATTGGAAAGAAATTTGGAATCCTAAGGGTTTAATATTTGGCATTACCAGTTTTTATGCATATATGATAATAACGTCTAATTTAAGTGGTGGAGAGGTTAATTTATTAAATGATGCTCCTTTTTGGCTTGGCATATTTTTATCTATAATATCGTTTTTAATTTTTTGCTGGAGTAAAGGAAATTTAAAAAATAAGTTATATTCTATTTTTGCGAAAAAAGGATTTACAATAATTGAGTTGGTAGTCGTAATAACCATTATGGCAATTTTAGCAACAATGATTGCCTCTAACGTTGTAGGTTATGTGAATAAAACAAAAGACGTTAAAATAAAAGAAGATATGGGTACTATTTTTACTAGCTCGGTTATATTTTATGGAACTAATTTTACTTGGGATGGTTTTTTTGAAGATGATTTTATAACAAGTACCATAACTTCTATTGATAACGTAATAGATGAAGATTCTGTTTGGTATAATTTAAATGATGATGACACTTCTTGGTGTATTTGTTCAAAACTTTTAGAAGTTGGTATTTCTGCGCCTTCAAAAACTTATTGCATTGATAGCACAGGATATAAAGGAACAACAGAAGATTTATGCGAGAATAGATGTACATCTGACAATGGAGTTTGTGAATAATAATTTAAAAATATATATGAAAAAAGGTTTTACAATTATTGAATTAGTAGTAGTGGTTGCAATCATTGGAGTTTTGTCTACAGTTATTTTAGCTAGCGTTACCCAATATATCAACAAAAGCAAAGACGCAAATGTTATTGGAAACTTAGCAATATTAGTTTCTGCTGGAGAAGTTTATTACAATGGTAATCAAAGCCGTTATAATGGTTTTTGTAATTCTAGTGTTGTAACAAATGCAGAAACCGAAATACCAAAATCTTCTTTGCCTAGTTGTGATACAGGAATTTGTTGTTTTGAAGATGCTGATGGTGATGCGTGGGTGGCTTGTGCGCAATTGTTTATAGATACAGATAAAGCTTATTGTGTTGATAGTAGAGGAGTTAAAAAGAAAATTAATAATGCTGACTGTGGATCCGGAGCCTCTATGGCAACAATCCATGAATGCCCTTGATTAATTATTTGATATTTTTTAAAATAGATTTATAATAAAATAAATAAAAGGTTTAACAATTTAAAAGGTCGACTCTTTAAAAGATTAAAACAAAAAATAAATTAATAAAATTTATAATTAATTAAAAAATTTAATATAATTAAAGTAGAAAAAAATATGCAAAAAAATCAAAAAGGTTTTACAATTATTGAATTAATTGTGGTTATCGCCATTATCGCAGTTTTGGCAACAATCGTCATGATAAATGTCACAAGCTACATTGCAAAAGGAAAGGATTCAGCAATTAAAGGAAACATGGCAAGCATTCAGACAATCGCAGCAACTTATTATGACGAAGAAGCCACTTATGTTGGTTTGGGATCAGATGCCAGTTATGCAGCAGCAGTTGCCGCGATTACAGACGCAGATGGAACTTCTATAGTTGATGAATTCATAGCAGGTGGTTATTGTATAGAAGTAGTTCTTAATGATACTACAAGCTGGTGCGTAGATAGCACAGGATATAAAGGAACAACAGCAGAATGTGATGTAACAACAGCCGATTGTGCAGCAGATTCATAATAAAAATCTAAAAACAAAGCCCGTTATTGGGCTTTGTTTTTTGTTATAAATAAAGTTATAATTAATTAATGAATTTGGAAATTTTATATTATATTTTTATATTTATTTTGGGGCTCTGTATAGGAAGTTTTTTAAATTGCGTAATCTATAGATTAGAAACAAAAAAAACTTTAAAAGGAAGAAGTTTTTGTCCAAAATGTAAAAAACAATTAAAATGGCAGGACTTAATTCCTGTTTTTAGTTTTTTATTTTTAAAAGGCAAGTGCAGAAATTGTAAACAAAAAATATCAATTCAATATCCATTGGTTGAGTTGGCAACTGGAATAATATTTGTTTTAATTTTTAATAGATTTGGAGTTTTAAATTATACAAATATTCTCTTTTGGCTTTATATTTCTACTGTTTTGATAATTATTTTTGTTTATGATTTAAAGCATTACGAAATACCTGATAAAATTTTAATTCCAGCAATAATAATTACATTTATTTTTTGTATTTTATTTAATTTTTCATTAATTTTAAATTATTTGTTAGCCGTTTTAATTGGTTTTGGATTCTTTTTTTCAATTTTTTATATTTCAGCTGGAAAATGGATGGGTTTTGGAGACGTAAAATTTGCTATTTTGATGGGTTTATTGCTAGGAGTTTCAAATATTTTATTGGCTTTATTTTTAGCATTCTTTTTTGGTGCTATAATAGGAATAATATTATTGATTTATGAAAAAAAAGGTTTAAAAAGCGAAATACCTTTTGGTCCTTTTTTAATTTTAGGTACGTTTATATCTATTTTGTGGGGAAGTCAAATAATAAATTGGTATTTTAGTTTTATAGTTTGATGAAATTTAAAATAAAAAAAGTAAAAGAAAAGGGAGTGACTTTAATTGAAATTGTAATAGCAATTTTTATTATTACAATATTTTCATTAATTGTAGTTAACGATTTTCCAAGAATGAAAAGGCAGTTTGCTATTGCTGGAGTAACTTATAGATTGGCTCAAGATATACGAAGAGCAGAAGATTTAGGAATGTCTGGAATGCAAGTGAGCGGAGCTTCTAATACAAAAGGTTATGGTTTTTATGTTAATATCAATTTTCCAGAAAATAAAAATAAATATTGGATATATGCTGATATTGGTGACACTGCAGATCGTAAATTTTCTGGAACTTTGCAAGATTGTTCGCCAGAAACAGAAGGAGATTGCATTATTGAAACAATAAATATTTCAGACTACGAAACAGGCGTATATATAAAACGGATAGAGTATTTTGATAATATATCTGATAATTTTATGCCGACAAATTCATTGAGTATAAATTTTAATCCTCCAAACCCTACTGTGATTATTACTTCAGGGGAAGAAGGCACTTCAAAACGAATAAAAATTGTTTTAGGATTATATTTAGATGATACTGTAGAAAGAATAATTTATGTAAATTCGGCAGGATTAATAGAAGTTGAATAAAAAATTATTTTATATTGACTTTTAAATGAATATAAAAAACATACAAAACAATAAAGGTTTTACATTAATAGAATTGTCTATATCAATTTTTGTTTTAGCTATTGCGATAATTGGAGCTTATAATGCTTTTACTACGATGGATATTTTAACATCAAATTCCACAAATCGTTTTGTTGCCGTTTATTTAGCGCAAGAAGGCATAGAAATTATAAGGAATATAAGAGATACAAATTGGATTGAAGAAGAGGATTGGGATAATGGTCTTACTGAATGTCAAGACGGTTGTGAGGCAGATTATAAAACATTTGGAGATACTTCTACTCCTTTATATCCATGGTCGGGTGAAGGAAATAATTTGTGGACAAACGACACGTCTTATGCTTATTTTTATCCAAGTGATTATACTAATTGTGTAGAAACGCAATTTAAAAGAAAAATTACAATTACGCCATTAAGTATAAATGGTATATACGACGTTTTAAAAGTTAGAGTGGAAGTTTTTTGGGAAGAAAAGGATAACATATTTAATTTAGAACTAAATGATTTTGAAAATTCTATAACTGTAGAAGAATATTTATATAATTGGTATTAATGAAAAATAAAAAAATAAAAATTAATTGGTTGGGCAGTGTGCAAGAATCAAGGGGTTTTACTTTAGTAGAATTGGTTGTTGTTATGGTTTTTTTTATGTTAGTTGTAGGTGTTTCTCTTGCTATTTTACTTTCAATTATTCAAAGTCAGAGAAGAATTTTAGTTCAAGAACAAATGTTAAGTCAAGCAAGTTATGCTATGGAATATATGTCAAAGGGTTTAAGAATGGCAGCCAAAGATACATTAGAAGAATGTCTTATTGGTTTTACTAATTATAATTATTTATATACAAGGTCAAACGGAACTGAATATGATGGTATAAAGTTTATAAATCGCTCAGATGGAGACGTTTGTCAAGAATTTTATTTAGATTCAACAGATTCTAATAATAACGTTATTAAAGAATTAAAAAACGATACAAATGAGAGTAATTCTGTTTTTTTGACTTCTGAAAAATTTGATGTAAATTATTTAAAATTTAGTATAAATGGTTCTGACGGAAAATTATCAGACGGAATATTTGGTTCCAGTGGAACTGACGGAAAACAACCAAGGGTGACTATTATTATGGGATTTCAAGTGCCCGAAGATAATTTCCAGCCTAAATTTAGAATTCAAACAACGGTTTCTCAAAGAAACTTAAACGTTAATTATGAATAATTTTTTTAAATTTAAAAACTTGTTAATTCGGTCAAATAATCAGGCAGGAGTTTCTTTAATCATTACTTTTTTTGCAATGATAATAATTGTGTCTATAATTTTGTCTATAACAACACTTTTATATCAGGAAATAAAAATGATAAGAAATATTGGAAATTCCGTAATAGCTTTTTATGCAGCTGACAGTGGAATTGAAAAAGTTTTATATTATGATAGAAAAGTAATAGTAGAAGGAGATAGGGGTTTGTGTACAATGATTCCTTATAACGACATAACCAATTTAACTGCATGTCCAGCTGAAATAGACGAAGTTTATGGTATAACAGATAATGGCCTTTTTTGTAATTCTCCTATAAAGACGGGCGTAGGATGTGATTCAGATTGTAATGATTGCACAATTACTTTTACCACTAATTTTTCAGATAATGAAAAAAAATATACTGTGACAGCTACTGTTATGCCAGACCCAGAAGACGAAACAAAAACTATTTTAAAAATTAATTCATTGGGTGCTTATAAAAATCTTACTAGAAAAGTTGAATTGATTATGGAACCAGATTAAAAGATAATTTTAAAAATGAACAAGGAAGAAATAAAAAAAAGAATTGAAAAACTGGTAGCGGTGATTAACCATCATCGCTATCTTTATCATGTTTTAGACAA
>Ga0172381_10003828_pt1 | contig 15753 bp, 13 predicted proteins | sample Leawel6488metaG_FD_119754 | JGI IMG/M metagenome (GOLD analysis project Ga0172381, IMG submission 119754) | Leachate microbial communities from a municipal landfill in Southern Ontario, Canada - Leachate well 64-88 metaG | ecosystem: Engineered > Solid waste > Landfill > Unclassified | place...
GAGCAGTTATGCCAGACCGTTGTGAGCCCATTGCGGCAGCAACCAACTTAGCGGCATGAGTGATGCCAAAGGTGAACCGACGATAGTCTATCCCAATCGGAAGGCTGGGAGAAGCCACGCCTGCGTAGACGAACCGGATATCGTATGTACCAGGTGTCACTGAGGAAATGGTCTGAGGGATCATGACGAACGTCCCCTTCCACTGCCCATAGTTGTCGTAGTAAAACTTGGCAGCAGCCATGACCTGCTGGGGAGTGTAGAGCGAGAATGGGTCGCGCGACTCGCTGGAAGGTTGCGCGTGGGTTACATTCCTCATGATGGCCGATGTCCTACGCCTAGTAGAGGCATAGGAGGACTTAGAGCCAGCTGCAGCCAGTGCGCGTGCCATGGCTTGAGCAATGATGTCATTGGCACTAACCGCATCAGAGGAGGAGGCTGCAGCAGCTTTGCCTAGTTCAATGGCCTTATCAATGACATTCGTAGGCTCTCCTGTACTGGAGGGAGTCGTGGCCGTAGCCCTAGCTAGGTCCAGCGCTTTGTCAACAATAGCCATCTGCCCCGCCGACTCGGGGGTAGCAGTAGTAGCTACTGTCCTGGCCAGATCACCAGCTTGCGCAATGATGCTTTCCTCCGTCGCAGGGTCAGAGGAGACTTCTGCTACCGCTTCAGATAGTTCAGTAGCTTTGTCAATGACAGTTGCATCTTCCTCAGCCTTGTCGGCTGTATCCGTGGCTAGATCGAGGGCGGTGTCAATGACTGCCTCTGGCTTGGCCTCAGTCTTCTCGGTTTCGGCCTCTTCCTTCGCACTAGAGCTGACCTTCCACCAGATGCCCACTCCGATCAGCACCGCAACGAGCAGAAATAGCCCAACTATCCACCACATTTAGCCCTCCAGAATTGTTGGTGCCGCACAAAAAAGACATGACCACTCGTCTTCCCACTCCACGCCACTCCACTCCACGCCACTCCACGCCACGCCATTTCACTCGCTCACTTCTTAGCTACTACCTTCTCCTTCGGTTGGTAGACGACAGCCTCATAGGTGAGAGCAGCTACTTCCTTCGCGAGCTTCTCCACAGTCACGTCCTTCTCACCGAGAATCTCCTTCGCCATGCTGATGGCAAGCCCATTGCCCACTGCAGAGATGGCGATGAGCATCTGCATGGAGTCTCCTCCAATCGGATCCTTCTTGGAGGCTCGTTCGAACCACTTCAGGGCCGTGTAGATCTTTGCCTCACTGTTGAGCACCTTCTTCGTAGCCCTGACAGCATACTTAACGTAGTCGGGGGTACAGAAGGTACCGATGCTCTTCCCATCGGCATACACGTGGCCATGGACGCTCAGCGCCTGGGCGATGATCGCATGGGCGGAGACGTGCTTTAGCTTGCGTACGTCGTACAGGAAGGGATGAACCATCTCCAGTAGGTTCCCGATACCCTTGGGTGCACTCCCTCCGGTGATGGTGGGAGGCTTGCAGTTCTTCTTGTAGCTGTTCTCAAACTTGTCCAGTGCGTTCTTCGCGATGGAACGCTTCTTCCCACCGATCATACAGAGTATGGGTGCAGTAGCGAGGAGGGCGAATGCCTTCTTCGCAGCCCAGTGGAGGGAATCCTGATCGCGCTCGAATGCGGCAAGGTCAGGCATACTGAGGTCACTCGCAGGAGGAGCGAAGAGAACCCTTCCCAACAGCTTCCCAGTCAGCGACCCAGCCTTTCGGGGGATCGCTGTGAAGCTGACCTTGACCTCGGAAGGAATGCCATCCTCCGCGATGGTATAGAAGACGTTGAAGTACTCGGCACCATCAGCTCGCATACGGGCATTAAATGTGCCATAGATATCCATGTGGTATAGCTTGGAGAGAAGCTTCTGGAAGTTGTACACGATAAGGCTACCCACTAGCAATCTCTCTCCAGGAGTGCCGGAGAGTGGGATGTCAATGAACACGCCCACGTTAGGTGAGCCCCACGTCTTGCTACCAAGGATAAGGCACTTAAACGTCTTCCCATCTCCCTTGCTCAGGCTCGTCCAGACCCCCGCCTTGGGCACATCGCTAGCCTTGTCAGACGTTGCACCACCTACTACCACGGTGTTCTGATAAGCATCGAATGCGACTGAGTTCACATTAAACTCGCCGAGCGGTGAGGCAGCAACTGGAGTCGTCGCTGACGCCTGCCCACTAGGCTGAGCGTTGGATGCACTATGCTCGGGTGTAGCCATCAAGCCTTATTTAGGGCACTACCAAAATGAGATATACTTAGCCTCAAAAGTCCCCCTCCACAAGATGTCCTCTGGTAACTCTAGGCTCAACCTTGAAGACGTGTTCGTGATCCCCTCGGGAGTGTCACCAGTCAACTTCGCGGTGCCGTGCACCATAGATGGCAGTACTGTTGGAGGCTGGCTACAGGCCCTAACGGGGGAGTTCAAAGACCATATGGCCAAGGTGCAGGGATGGGAGATCTTCCCGGGGAAGTCAGTGCCAAGGAAGACCGCCAGGGGCCTACTCTCCGCCAATGCGGGGCCTAGCACTACTGGGAAGGAGAAGACCGACGAGAAGGAGCAGAAGTCTAGGTTTATGACCATTGGGAAGGAAGTGAAGGCAGCTGCTCGGTCACTCATCAGCCTCCTCGCAACCGAGTTGGCCCTCTCCATAGTCTACATTCACCATCGAGCCTTCGAGCTCGACGATATCCTGTGCCAGACGGAAGAGACCATTGGCAAGTTCAATGAGTCCGCACTCGCTCCAGAAGAGGAGCGGAAACGCTACATCCAGAGGTGGGCGGAGAACTTCGAGTTCTACCTGGAGAGACATGAGCAGGATGTTAACTCTGACCTCAAGGAGGCGCTGCTTCCTGCCCGCTCCATGGTGAACAGCGAGAACGTGGCGAGTATTCGATCCAGGTTACACACCATACGAGACATGCTAAAGGCAGAGTTCGACATCCACGGGAGGAACACGCCTGTGGTGATCTCGAGTGCATCCATGTGCATCTTACTCAAGCACAAGGATGTGCACTACCCCTATGGGAAGTCCTTCTTCGAGATAGCGAAGAAGGTGTCTGACCTTGGACTCGCTAAGCACTGCATAGCCGAGATGGCAAGGGAATGTAGGAAGGGAGAGATGGCGTGCACCATCACCGACAAGTATGATGGGATCAAGAAGCGTATCCAGGAGGATCTTCGTGCCAACCTTCTCCCCACACTAGCGTCTATGAACGAGAGGATGAAGGCAGACGTAATACTCGAGAGCGTGTTCTTCGAGCAGGCCGCGACGATCATCGCTGACTTCATAGTGTTCTTCTCCCTCGCCATGTTTCGCGTATCTGCAGCATGCACCGACGGCCGAGTAGGGACCACCATCAACAACCGCATGGTTCAGACCATCTTCTCCCAAATCCCCACAGATGGGCTGATGACGCTGTCCCGCCTGCAGATGACTATCGTGGAGAACATCGTGGTTCACGCGATAGTTCTCTCCAAGCGCACTAGCAACCATTAGGCTGGCACCTTTTCTTTTTACCCAAATGGAGTCGCCACCATCACTCGCTACTACGCCCCTCGCTACTACACCCCTCGCTACTACACCCCTCGCTACTACGCCCCTCACCGCCTCTTCCATAGACGCGTCCATCGATGAGCTGGACGCAATCGAAGGCCGCCTCTTCTCCATGCAGGTAACAGTCGGAGGGAAGGGCAAGGGCAAGGGCAAGGGCAAGGGGAAGGGCAAGGGTAGAGGGGAGAGTAAGGAGGAGAGTAAGGAGGGTAAGGGGAAGGGCAAGGAGGAGAGTAAGGAGGAGAGTACGTATACGACTGGAGGAGATGGGGAGGAGAGCAAGAAGGAGGAGGAGGAGAGCAAGAAGGAGGAGGAGGATACTAAGCGGGCTGAATGGGCGAAGATCAAGGGTTACTGTGCACTTGGTCGCCCTAACAACCGATGCCTGAAGGATGGAGAGATCAAGCAGCTAGCGAGTATCGTTGGCGTCACGTCGAGTGGAGAGGAGGATACACGGGATCCAACTGCTCTCCTAAAGGAGATGATGAAGCTGGAGCAGTGTACCGACGAGGAGTGCCTGATCAACAAGCTAGTGACCAAGACAGCCAATACCATCTACAACAATGCTGTTAGGCGCATAAAGAGCATCGCCTTCCAAGCAACGGGTCCAGAGGACATAGAGGCATTGCTGAACAGCATACTCCTGATCAAGCTAGGCAAGCAGATAGAAGCGAACTACCCTGGCGTGAAGTTCGCAGGAGTGCAGATGTACGACTTCATGATCCCTCCCATCACTACGCCATTCGGGGAACCAGCTGCGGTGATCCGTTCCCACGAGGCAGAGAAGTGGAAGAGGCTACAGTTTATACTGAACATAGACCACCGTATGGGCGTAGGTACGCATTGGGTCTCCATGATAGTTGACACGGAGTTTGGTGAGCTTCAGTACAGCGACTCAATAGGCATGCCTCCCCTAAGTGGCATGCTCCGTTCTACCCGAGTATACCCTCCCATCACGGACTCAGATGGACGGTACATGTCTCTCATATGTCAGTGGATCTCCCAGGTATGCGCGTTGTTCAATGCTAAGGGCATCAAGATGGAGCATGTGTACAACGAAACCAAGCACCAGGACAGGTCGGATAGGTCGGGCTGTGGCACGTATGCCATACTCGCCCTCATGGTGAGTGCTGAAAGGAGGGCCTTCAGGCAGTTCAATTCGCAAGCTATTTCTCGTGACCAAATACGCCGAGTCCGACAGAAACTCTTCAGACGCGATGAAGACTATAGCCTTCAATAACCCCGCCAACATGGCGTTCCGAAGCCCAGGTGACTACGTCCAGGAAGGACTCACCAACGCTAACGAGACCTCCAGCATGGTCGATGTTCTCCAAGGTGGGCCTGGTGGGCAGGGTGGGCCCAACATACTGCCAGTCGGTCCAATGTGGAGAGAGAATGAGCAGGGGCAGCCAGTCAGGTATGACCAGATATCTGAGAACCTAGAGCGATGGAATACCCTTGGGAAGAGGCACCCAGTTGGGCCGCCAGTTAGTGGTGGAATAAGCACATCTGCCCTTGTGGATATCGTCTCCTCCTATGTGACTACACAGAACCCTGGAAGGGTGGACCCGGTCAAGCTTCGGGCACTAGCACGCACCCACATCCCAGCTGCCTGTGAGGCAGTGGACTATCTAGAGCGCCAATCGGGAAGAGCTTGGGCAGAGAAGGAGCTCGCCCAAGCATTCCAGGCAGAGCTACTGAAGTTAGTGCAGACATCCCTCATAGAATTGGATACGGACGGATTCTCAGACAGGATAGCTGCCATGACCTATGGAGCATCTATCCCCGTCGGAGGAGGAGAAGCGTACAACCCGATTACTGGCAACATCGAATCGGGCACAGGTGGTCCTGCTAACAACTACTACAACAACGCAATGTACAACAGCTACGAGTATGGCGGTGGTAGCAGTAGCAGTGGCGGAGGGAACGGTATCATGTCGACGCTAGGTGGGCCCGGTGGGAAGAAGACCATCATTCACATCGACTCCAAGGACAGGAGCACGCTAGTGGGTACCCTCCCAAACACAATGGTAATCAGCCTACCAGCCCCTGACGTGGTTAACCTTAGCTACTTGCTTAAGGGCCTAAAGCGAATCGAGTTACTAGAAGCGCGCGTACACCGTTCTCCTGCCTTCGCCTCTTCTCCCAACGGCGCACGCTTCTATATCGAGATAGACGAGCTGCCAACTACGGTAGTCCGACAGAGCGATGGGCATGGAACAGTTGCCCAGTTTCTCCTCGTGGCTCGGCCCATGCCACGCTTTGGGCCCTCGGAGGTGCAGATCCTCACCAACTGTGTAGACCTATTCACTCCTATCAACATGGCTGGTATGCTCACGATACGCTTCCTCGATCGGCTGAAGCGCCCCCTCCCACTCGAGCACGATGCCTTTGCTATCAACAGCTACGCTTGGGATGATATCAACTTCCGCATCATCTTTACCCTCGACTACAGTGGCATCCGCAGTGGGGACGAGGTGTCCATCCGCGGCTTCATCTGCACCCAAGACACTGGCCTCTTCTCCGATGATAAGAACCTCAAGGCCGTCATGCTTGCTCCCACGCAGATGGCTATCTACCAGTGGCGCCCTCCTCCAAGGGCCATCACTACGCACAGCGCTGCAGTAATCTGCATGAACAACACAATCCATCTCTCCCTCATGTTCACGCATGGCTACTAGTCACTCCTCCATCCACTCCTCCATCCACTCCTCCATCCACTCCTCCATCCACTCCTCCCCATGGGAGAGCGGTGGAGAGCGGCGGAGAGTGGTGGAGGGCGGTGGAGAGTGGTGGAGGGCGGTGGAGAGTGGCTAACTGGGAAGAGGAACCTTTCTTTTTTCGAGGTAACCAAACGTCTGTTAGCATACCCAGCATGGAGCCAGTTATTGCGTCGTTTTCCCTGAAGCCATCTGAGCATGGCCTACGCGCCTTTGACCCATGGCCCTGGGTGTGGTGGGTCATTGGTATAACCTTACTATTGGTGCTTGTCATCATCATGATCAAGGGAGTGTACAACATGATCTTCCCCGCCCCTCCAGGAGAGATATGCGAAGCATGCTCACAGACCTTCTCCCATCCTCCTCGCGGGGAGATCCCTAACTCAGAGTAGCGGAGAGTAGCGGAGAGTAGTGGAGAGTAGCGGAGAGTAGTGGAGGGTAGAGATGCCTCCTTTCCAATAGGCCCGCCGTTCTTTTTCGTCTGACCAAACTATGGCAGCATTTAACCCCTGGTCTTGGTTGTGGTGGACGATAGGGCTGATCCTATTGCTACTCGTAGTTTTCTTCGTCATCACGGCAGTCGCGTCTGCCTTTACATCGCCCTATAGGTGTGGCTACAAGTGCTCTATGGCCGGATATCGTGGAAAGGTCACCTCTGACCAGGAGCGGATAGCTAACAGGCTGGTCCTAGAGGCATACCCTAGGCTCAGACAGAGCAAAGGCTTCACCAAAAAGGACGTTGATGCCATCTTGGGGGATGACCCATCCTTCAACGCTGAGCTATATGCCATCTTCCGAGAACAGGTGATGGCCGGGACGTTTGGGTACGACCAGTTCATCAAGGCACTAGTCGAGTAGGCTTCCCCTCTCTCGGGTGAATGCCTTTTTGTTGAGCTCCTCCGGGGTGATGTATGGGAGAGGAACAGCTGGTGTCTCAATGATGAAGGTATCGGACTGTTGCCTCCGCCCATCGTACTGGGAAGGGAAGGAGGGAAGGGAGGGAAGGGAGGGAAAAGATGGAGGTGGTGGCATTGGAGGAAGAGTACTTCCACCAGTCATACCAGCTAGGAAGGACTGTGGCCCTGTTGGCACGGTCGATCCTTCCTTCGCTAGCTGGTCCAGCTTTGCGCTCATCTGCTGCTCCATAGCTGACGATTGGCTTCTCGCAACCTTGCCTGCTAGGTAGTCGTCTATCCTGAGCTTGATATCCTGCATGGCAACTGCGTAAGTGGGGCAACCGAACACCGCTGGCGGGTCACGATGATAAGTGGCCTTGTAGAAGGCGAACTTCTGTCCATGCGCCGTGTTGCCTGGGTCAGGGGTGTAGATGACCTTCATATAGGTGTACTTATCGGCCTCAGCCATTGCGGCTCGCAGAGGCTCCTTATCATCTGGGCTGATGACTGCCTGCCGGCACGCTTCCTCCATAGCACTGTCGGACATGAAGATGAAGGCGCTGGCCTGCTGGCGCAATCCCGCAGGAAGGTTCTTGGTGCTATGAACGAAGAGTGCGCCTCCTCCATAGTGGCGCATGCGTGTTAGGATCGACAGCAGCAGCGAGTCGAATGCTTTGGCTCCCGACATCTCCTCGTAGACTATGTCAGACTCCGCCTCGTTTAGTTTGGGAACGGCCACCTTCCCCGATGGTGGAACCAACGACGCCGTGACATCATCGATGACTAGCACAGGGTATGGCCGAGTAGCCTGACAGTATTGGATAACCATCCGCTCTTCCGCAGTAAGCCCTTGTGCGCCTTCGTCAAAGTGCTCGGCAATGTACTTCAGCATAATGGCATGCTCCCTAGTCTTGTACGCATCAAGCGCGTCCTGTTGGGATTGGAACATCTGTGCTCCATCTCGCATGGCCCCTTTTAGCTCATCGATCTGACCGCTGTACCTAGGGTCATTCGCACAATGCCCCTGGATAAACCGACTGGCCACTCCGTAGCTGGTGTAGCGCGCGTAGTTCACAGAACGCAGCATGATGTCTGCCCAAACCTTGCATAGCATATCGAAGTCGTACCGCTTGACCACCCATGGCACAATCATGTTCTGGAGGTAGGTGTTCTCTCCACTGTTGTATGAGTCTGTCACGAACATCACAAACGTAGCCTTACTGGCGTTGGTTAGCACCATGTCTACAGCGGCTACCGTCTTGCCTGCCTTGGAGGACCCGACGAATATAGGTGGAGGGCATCCTGGCCGACAGATGTCCCCCGTTCCGAGCAATCGCATCGAGCCGAATCCAGGGAGGACGAAGGCCCCATTTTTGTAGCCACTGAGCTTGGCACCACCACCGCTGCTACTACTGCTAGTGTCTGACATGTGTATAGTGGAAGGAAGTGGGTATGACTGAGTGGAAGGTGAGGCTGGGCAGAAGGCGAGTTTGGGGCACAAAAAGAGTACACTAGGGGGTATCCTACAATTTAGGCAACATGGTTAGCATGTCGATGTGCGCCTGGTACGCCTTGTTGGAGACCAGTGGGATGGGGAACGCTTCTCCGAACATGGTGACACTGGATAGAGCCGCCTTGCGTACGACCGCAGCGATGAGGTTAACTACCTCCGCCACCTTCAGGTAGATCTGCTGGTCTGCCTTCTCCTCCAGGTACACAACAGGAGTTATCTTTGCCAAGTGCTCCATCAGCTCCGCTATCTTGGTGAACAGGAGGCTGTGTGTGAGGGATTGGTCGTACTCTCTGGAGAAGAGCGTCCGGAGTAGGCATTTGATGGCCGCGTTTGCCAACTGTGCGGAGAGGTCGATGTTGAGATCCTCGTACTTGAAGCAGGGTGGGAAGAAGAACTCGTGGATGGAAGAGGTGAACGCATGCAGCTGGTAGATGGTCTCTCCCACTATGCGGCTCATCTCTATCATGCGGTTGTTGACGGTAGGCACCAACTGTAGCTTCGGCATGTTGAGTGCAGTGAACTCTCTATGGAGCATCTCGAGGAATGGACGAACGACTCTAGCCTCGATGTAGAGGTTAGTGGTGTCGCTTGCCGTTCCATCCGCATACTTCTCCACATGGAGAGACATCGCCGTGAGGAAGAGGATGAACCGCTTGCTCCTATCGGCAGTTTGAGACAGCACGTTCTCGGCTGGAGCAACCATCTTGGTCTCGGTATCGCAGATCCCAACTAAGATCTGCATGATAGCCCACCCAACTAGCTTCACCTTCTTCGAGTGAGGAAGGAACTCCATTGGTTGCGCCAGGTTCATCATGCCCGCAAACTGCGGAGTGAACGCTCCAGGAGCAAGGCCAGGAGGAAGGTACTGGACTCCTCCTCCCATTCCCATAGCTTGGTTTCCCTGTGGATAGTTGGCGTAGTACTGCCGCAGTGGTGGGTACTGCGTACTCTCATTCCCTCTGTTCCCACTGTTCCCGCTGTTCCCACTGTTCCCACTGTTCCCACTGTTCCCAGGAGTCGTGGTAGCGTAACTGGGAGTAGTGGCGTAGGAGGGAGTAGTGGCGTAGGAGGGAGTAGTGGCGTAGGAGGGAGTAGTGGCGTAGGAGGGAGTAGTGGCGTAGGAGGGAGTAGTGGTGTAACTGGGAGTAGTGGCGTAGGAGGGAGTAGAGGTGTAACTGGGAGTAGTGGCAGCGTAGCCTGGAGGTGGGCCATAAGAGATAGAGGGAGTAGTGGTGTAACTGGGAGTAGTGACATAGGAGGGAGTAGTGGCATAGGAGGAAGCCGTGGCATAAGATGGAGTAGGACGATTCGCTGAGGCGGTTGCCTCTTGCAGTATCTTACCCCATGTGTCCATTAGGGTTCGGTCTAGGCAGCTTTTGGGGCTCCAAAAGCAACCTTAATAGCATGGCTTCGATTACACAAGCTCCGAGTCTCGAGAGTCTACTCTCCAAGGTAGGTAGTGGAGAGAAGAGGCAGCACCTAGATGCCAACGCTGGCGTTCCGATGAACAGGGTTGCTCTAGAGGCCATGATGAAGGCGAGCCTCCTTCCTAATCCATCCAACAACCTCACTGTACCCGGCCAGTTATCAGAGCAGTGCTTCCTAGCGGCGTCCAAGAGCATCGCTCGTCACCTGCTGGGAGAAGACGGCCTCCATATCAACACGTCTGGTGCCACAGAAAGCATAGTGTGCCTACTCCGAACCTTACACGTGGCATCCTTCCCCATACTCGTCACGGAGGGTGCACACCCAGCGGTGTGGGCCGCATGTAAAGAGTATAAGGTATCCATGAAGGTATGCCCTGCTACTAAGGAAGGCGTGACGAAGGCTCTCTCCAGTGTATATAGTGCAATCTTCGTGACGCACGTCATATCGCTGACTGGCAGCATTGTCTCACTGGAGGAGATAGCCACCGCCTTCCGTAAGAAGCAGTCTAACACGCCCATCGTAGTGGATGCGACCCAGTCAGTGGGGAAGATCGCAAGCATTGGTAAGGCGCTGGAGCCAGCAGATATCATCATCTACTCCAGCCATAAGTTTGGCGGCCCCAAGGCTACTGGGGGGATAGTAGTGCGTAACTCGGGCATGGCTGCTCTCGACAGTTGGCACCCGCTCATCCCAGGGTCCCAACAGAGAGGACTACGTGGAGGGACGCTACCAGTTCCCAACGTGGTGGGAACAGCCGTGGCACTACAGGAAGCCTATGTTGGCATCGAGAAGGCACTTGCTACGACGAAGGAGAGTGTCATGAGCATAATCAAGGCTATCCATGTGTCCCCATTGCCCCGTATTACTATCATAGCGCCACGCGAGGACACTCCTGGCTCACAATGGACCTGGAACACAGTCCTGCTATCGGTACCAGTGTGCTCGAAGGCCCTGGCTATGCGTCTATCGGAGACTGGGTATGACGTAGGCGTAGGCACCGCCTGCCAGACCAACGAGCCATCTCCTCCTTCTCTGTCGTCACATCCACCTCTTCCTCTCCCGCCTGGGAAGGGGAAGAGGAAGAGGGGTAGTGGAGAGAAGGAGGAAGGGAAGGGAAAGGAGGAAGGGAAGGGAAAGGAGGACCGTGACCTGGAAGTACCAAAGACTAGCTTCCAGCTCCGCATCTCCCTCCACAGTGGGCAGAGCATTAGTGGTGATGCGCTGATGAAAGCTATATCGGAGGCTTATCAGGAGGTACTCAGGCGTATTCATGGCCGGCTGGAGAAGATGGTCTGGCCAGAGGAGAGTAGCAGTGAGCAAGGTGAGCAAGGCGTGCATGGAGGGAGTCCCCAAAAAGAGAATGCCACTTCTATGGAAGGTGAAGTGGACACTCTCGTTAGACTAGTCGCTCGGAGGGTAGGAGGAGGTAGCTCGTTCCTCGACTAGTGGGCGATGGATGAGCTGGATGAGCTGGATGAGATAGATGAGATAGATGGGAGTGGCACCATCGGGGTCTCGATCACAATCTTCTTTTTGAGAGAGGCCACCAGTTTCTTCACGTAGCCGAACCGCTCGGGCCAGTTAGTTGGCTTCGTCTTGTCTCGGACGGACATGATGAAGCTATGGGTATCACTGGGAGGGATGCTGTTCGGTATGCCCGCGATCTCGAGGAATGCTTTCAGTATCCCACCCTTATCGTCCAGCGACACCTTGTGCCTCTCCATCAGGAGTCTCATCGGCTTGCCAACTGGGATCCCAACGTAGGCCGCGATTCGCCGTTGCTCGGCATCACCACTCTTCCATAGCTGGTGCTCAATCGGGGTGAGCGTGAGCGAGATGTTGTATATCTTGTACGCTAGTGCAATGTCCCATATAGCCTCATCCGAGACGTTCTTCAGAGTTAGGAAGTAATCCAGGGAGGTGAGGAAGCGGCGGTACACGGGAAGCTTGATGTAGAAGGGATGCTTCGCGAGCTCGAGCCTATCAGCTGTCTCCACAGTTGGCACCCTGATGATTGGATCCGGCTCTGCATCCTCTGTACCATACACTCTCTCCAGCACCGCATGCTTCAGTACCGTCTCTGCGAACTCACGCCTCACATCATCGCTGATGCGCACTATAAACAGTGGGACTACCCCATTCACAGTGAGCTCTCCATCATCCTCCGGTTTGACCTCGCTGTACCAGGAGGGGCATGGCACACAGAGCTTAGAAGCTGGTACCAGTGGGAATGGCTTCCCTTCCGTTCCTTCCCCCGTCTCTCCCTCTCCTTCCACGCTTGGATTGACTGCGCTACTCTCGTCCACATCATGCTCGTCAGGCATATCGAGCAAGTCTTCGAGGAAGAGGTCGTCATCCTTCACCTCTTCTTCAGTCGGGATGAGATCCGTCGATGATGTACTGGCCGGTGTGCCCTTCCCTGGAGAAGGCGTGTGTGCATGCGCGTCGTCATCGGTCATGAAGGAAGTACTGGCATGCGGCCCCTTCGGGAAGGTTAGCCGGAAGAGGCCAGGCTTGTTCCTCTTGCGTCGCTTCATCTCGCTTTCATCCGCGCCGCCCTTCATTTGTGCAGGAAAAAGAATGCGAGGCGTAGGCACTCTCCAGTTGCCTCCCTACCCTCCAGTTGCCTCCCTACCCTCTAGTGGCCTCTCTACCCTCGATCCTCTGCCCTTCGCTTCTCCAATGCCTCGCCCTCACTTCACTCCACGTACAGGGTACCGTGTGGAGTGGGAAGGCTGCTCATCGCTGTCAAAGTGAAGGGCCGCTTCCACAAACATGGAGGAAGGTGCGCGCGTACCGAAGACAACAGTACTGTCCACGCCGTCCACGCCATACGCTTCGTTCACACTGAATGGGATACTCTACCAGATGGAGATAAACGAATCCGGCCTGGTCATCACGAAGATGATATGCGATGGGCATGTAATGGCTGTGTATGGGCCGGGCATTTTGGAGTCGATAGCTGCGGATCGGGCGCAGCGTGCAGTGATGCAGGTAGAGGCAGATAAGGAAGAGAATGGTGGGCCGATCAGCATCGCTGGAAGGAAGATTGGGCCATATACTATGCGCGAAGCTATCGTGCCGATGAGTTGCTACCATTCCAATGTTAAGGCCTGGATGGAAGCGAAACCATGCCCATGGGAGAGGTTTCTTTCCGAGTGCAAGGCTCACCTCGGCAACGAGTGGCACAAGGTCGACGAGTTTGGGAGCTACGATATCTTCCCGGACTGTGATGATGGCGTCGAAGTCGACTCCATCAAGGTGATGGAGGAGAACTTCTTGAAGAATGTGAAGGCGCTGCACGCTCTTCCATTCCCGAAGGAGGTAGTGCTGGCAGTAGCCTCAACCCTCGATCCTGTCAGCGTACCTGGTGTATGCTCTATCTGCTGCCATACACAAGAACGATACAAAAAGTTGACCGGTGGCAAGGAGTTGCCATCGGTTGAGTGAGGGCCTTGGTCTATCGTCTCAACTTGGTCTATCACAGTCATCTTTTTGTTCTAGTTACCTCTCTCTACAACGCACCGATGGTAGGGTCCTGGTCCAACTCTTCCTCGTCCACCTCTTCCACTTCTTCCACACCGGGGTCGGTCTTAGCTGGGACTACCTTGGCTGGGGTAGGGGTAGGGATAGGGATAGGGACTGGAACAGGTGCAGGTGCATCGGTCTTCACATCACCAACCGAGGGACCAACTGCTGTACCCATGGAGGCCTTCAGGGCAGCCTTCTCCTCTCGCTTAGTCTTGGCGAGGAGGCTCTTCGCAGCCTTCTTAGTCTCCCAGCGGTTCTTCATGCCCATCGCGTTCTGCACGACCTGACTACGGAAGTTGCTCGTACTGTCACCGTAGAGGGAGTCGACGAACGACTCGGCAGCGGCAACGGCAATGTCACTAGTAAGGCGGACAGTATCTGTCGCGCGCATCAACCGGCAGGAGATGTTGCAGAGGATGAACAGGATCTCGTTGAAGAGATCGTTCAGGAAGTGATTAGCTTCCTCCGAGACACTTCCGACGAGCCCAACAGCGCTGGCCATTGTCTCCAGGATACGACGCCCGTAGCCGGCATGCATGAGTTGTGTGCCAAGCGTGTAGTCGGGGTCGGACGGCTTGAGTACCTTCTTTCGCTTCTTGTCGCCGAGTAACGCTTCCTCCTGTGCTTTCACGTGTGCAGCGATAGCCATCGTCACCTCTGCCGGTGCCTTCTTCGCCTTCTTCTCCTTCTTGTCAGCGCCCCGTGCGGATGTTGGCTGAATGCCGTGCTTGTCGGAGAGGGCCTTCCCTCGGGCGTAACGCGTCTTCGCTCGCTCTTCCAAGATAGAGGCGATGATGTACTTATCCTCACGGACGATCAGCGACTCAGCTGACTGCCAGTGCAACTCGCGGGGATTCAGCTTGACGATCTCGCGTGGCACGTAAACCTTCTCCTCATCCTTCTCCTCCGCCGCCTTCTTCTTTTCCTCACCCTTCTTCCGCTGACGGACCTGCACAGTCGCCTTACGGGAGGTAACCTCCAGGGACCACTTGCGCAGGAAGCCACGAACGAAGTTATTGAACTCCGTGTTGTTTGCCTCCACCATCTCACGGATGAAGTGGAGCTTCATCACGTGGGTGCTCTGCACTCGGCCATCCTGCACCAGCTTGTCACGCATCGTTGCCACGATATCTCTCACCAAGTAAGTCAGCATCGCATCAGCCGCTGCCAGTAGCACAACGTTGCCACCCTTGACGTCGATATCCGCATAGTGATACTCTACCACGCCACAGCCCTCTGCAGGCTTGTTCCGCGGAACCAAATAGCAGTTGGACTCTACGAAGTGGAGACCAGGGCCGCTTGGCACCTCTTCCTTCTCCACCTTCTTGGCCCATGCCTCAGGGGTGAGCGTACGCTTCTTGAAGCGGACGTCGAACAGGATAGGGTGCCCGTATCCATGCGCCACTGCGTAGGCAACCAGTTGCTTCTTGCTCTGCTTGACGAAGAGATAGGAACGGATGGGGTCCACCTTCTTATCTGACTTCTTCTTGAGGCCACTGATAGACATGCGCACTGCCTCCTTCTTGACACCGTCAAGGTTCAGGTGAGTCTTAGGCTTGACCGGATCCTTCTCTGGGAGAGCCAGAGCTGGTGTGGAGACAACGATGGACGCTGTGGAGCTAGTGGACGCTACAACGGGTGCTGTAGCAACTGCTACAGGCACAACGGGCGCCGCCACAACTGTTGGGAGCACGACGACTGATGGTGCTGGAGTGGAAGTACTGGTGCTAGCCATTGCTGGTAAGTGTTTGAGCTGCCTGAAAACCAACTGAAGTTGCCGAGTTTAGTTTCGGCTAAAGATCACTTCTGCCGAGAGAACCCCTATGGCAACGTCTAACGAGCCTACGCTAGGAGAGGGTAGTGCACTAGTGGCGCATGAGGGGGCTATGGAATTCCATTCACCCTCGTCGCCTCCACCAGGGCATATGGAAACTCGCCCAATAGCCCTAGTATCACCAGTATCACCAGTATCACCAGTATCACCAGTATCACCAGTATCTCGCGAAGTGGTGGAGAAGGTGGAGAAGGTGGAGAAGGTGGAGAAGGTGGAGAAGGTGGAGAAGGTGGAGAAGGTGGAGAAGGTGGAGAAGGTGGAGAAGGTGGAGAAGGTGGAGA
>Ga0172381_10003829_pt1 | contig 15748 bp, 16 predicted proteins | sample Leawel6488metaG_FD_119754 | JGI IMG/M metagenome (GOLD analysis project Ga0172381, IMG submission 119754) | Leachate microbial communities from a municipal landfill in Southern Ontario, Canada - Leachate well 64-88 metaG | ecosystem: Engineered > Solid waste > Landfill > Unclassified | place...
AATTTGATGATATACACAGAATACACAGGGCTTATTACAATGATTATTATTAAATATATATAACTAAATAGACCGAAAGAGAGGATAAATGAAAGTACAAGTTTTAAAAGAAAATTTAGCAAAGTCCTTATCAGTTGCGGGGCGTGTAGTCTCTACTAGAGGAAGTTTAGAAATATTGAGTCATATATTACTTTCTACTGAAAATGGGAGAATGAGAGTCTCTGCAACCAACCTAGAAATAGGAATCAATTACTGGATTGGTGGAAAGATAGAAAAAGAAGGAGACATCACTGTACCTGCTAGACTTTTTACTGATGTTGTTAATTCTATCGCTTCAGAGAAAATTGATCTTACAATTAAAGACTTGGATGTTCATTTAAAATCAGAGTCAGACAACCTAACAATAAAAGGAATTGCCGCGGATGAATTTCCTTTAATCCCAACCATAAAGGGGGAGCCGTTACTTACAATCAAAGCTAACGTTTTGAAGGATGCTCTTAATTTAGTGAATTTCGCTGCAGCCTTAGATGAGGCAAGACCCGTTCTTTCTGGTGTATATTTTTGTGTTGAGGGTAACACCTTAACACTAGCAGCCACAGATAGCTATCGTTTAGCGGAAAAAATTTTAAAGTTAGGAAAAAAAGTAGAGAAGAAGGTAGAAATTATTATTCCTGCCAGAACCATGATTGAGTTGTCTAGGATTATTTCTGACCTAGATGAAGATATAAAGATATTTGTGAATGATAACCAAATCCTCTTTTTAGCAAAAGATATAGAATTTACTTCTAGATTGATCGAAGGCCAGTTCCCAAATTATAAACAAATTATCCCAGCTGAAAATGAAACCAGAGCTGTTATTGTTGCCGGTGAGTTTGCTAGTGCGTTGAAGGTAGCAAGTCTTTTTGCTAGAGAAAATGCAAACAGCGTTAGCTTGTTTGTAAAGTCCAAGGGCTTTGTTGAGATTAAAGCGGTTTCATCTCAAGTTGGCGAAAGTGCCTCAACGATTAAGGCGGAAGTTTCGGGTAAAGACAGTGAGATTACTTTTAATAGTAAGTATTTATTAGACGCCTTGGCTAATTTAAAAACAGATAAAGTTGTCTTTGAAATGATGGGCAAGCTTAATCCAGGTGTTGTGAAAACAGAAAAAGATGATGGCTATGTTTACATTATCATGCCGCTAAGGTCATAACTTTTAGCCGCTTTAAAGTTAAAATTATAAGGCCTATAAAGTGAATATAGAAAAATTTGAAGATATTTTAGCTTGGCAAAAATTAAAAGACCAACAAAAGATATTTATGGAATTATTTAATGGCTTTATTGTGATCCTATAACCTTAAGAACCTGATAAACTTTCAACTAATGTATGAAAATAAATAAAATAAAACTAGAAAACTGGCGGAACCATACTACTTTTGAGTTTGATTTTAATGGCATAACTATCCTTGTCGGCCCAAACGCTAGCGGTAAAACAAACTTTCTGGAAGCAATTTACTATCTAGCTTGTGGTCGATCGTTTCGTTCTAAGGACTTATTTCTTATAGCTTGGAATAAAGATTTTCTTCGCGTTACTGGTGAGGTGGTGAAAGATGAATTGAGAGAGGATGTATTGGTGGTTGTAGAAAATAGGGGCCATGCTGTGAAGACAGTGAAAATAAAGGGTCAAAAAAAACCTTCAAGCCACCTACTCGGTCACATAAACTGCGTTCTCTTCACACCTGAAGAAATAGAGCTAATATCCACCCTACCCGAGGCAAGACGAAGATATTTGAATCTTATTATTAGTCAGTCAGACAGGGACTATGCCTATAATTTGACACGCTATAAGAGAAGCTTGGAACAAAGAAACACCTTGCTTCGCCAAGTACAGAAGGATTTTTCAAGAGAAGAGGAGCTAGAGATATGGGATGGACGATTGGCTGAGTATGGTAGTTATCTGATCGAAAAACGACAGTCTTATATTAATGAAATAAACATCAATTTAACGAAACACTATCAAGATCTTTCGGGATCAGAAGTAAAACTAGAATTGAAATATAATCCATCGGTCAGCATTAAAGATGGTTGGGCAGGAGTGGTGACACATTTAGCAAAAAATAGAGAAAAAGATATTTATGCCGGTGTGACCACGATTGGACCTCATCGTGATGATATTGAGTTTTTGTTGAATAAAAGGAATATTAATGAGTTTGCCTCGCGTGGAGAGTTCAGGACGGTAATTTTGGCTCTTAAGTTAGCTGAGGTCGATTTCTTTAATAAAACAACAGGAGAGAAGCCTGTGTTGCTTCTAGATGATGTTTTTAGCGAGCTTGACTCCTCGAGAAGGGATCTTTTGTCGCAAATATTCAAAAACCAACAAACCGTGGTCACAACAACTGACCTAGACCATGTAAGTAAAAATATTATTAAAGAATCGAAGGTGGTAAAAATCTAATGGGTTTTTTGTCTACTTGCACAGGGTCCGTCCTTGTGCAAGAATATGTCCACATGCCAAGTAAAAATATAGTAAAAGAATATATTGAAAATGGTTATTATCATATTTACAACCGAGGAGTTGAAAAGCGTAATATTTTTATAGACGAGCAAGATTATAGTGTTTTTCTCTCCTATCTACAAAGATCTCTTATTAAAAACGATGATAAGAACAAAAAAATAAATCGAAATGGATATACACCTAAAGAAATATCAGAAGATATAGACCTTGTGGCGTACTGTTTAATGCCAAACCATTTTCACTTATTGGTGCGACAAAACAACGAAAGAGCCATTACTTCTTTAATGAAGTGTATTGCCACGAGTTACTCAATGTATTTCAATAAAAAATATCATCGGGTTGGCGGTTTATTCCAGGGCAGGTATAAGGCGATATTAATTAAGTCGGATCAGTATCTATCTTATTTATCAGCATACATACACTTAAATCCTGTTTCTATAAAACAAGACCCCATTAATTATAATTACTCTAGTTGTGATTATTATTTAAAAGGGAAAAAAGCAGAATGGCTGAAAATAGATGATATATTGGATTATTTTAATGGGGATGTGTCTAAATACAAAAAGTTCTTAGAAGAAAACAATAATAACTTAGGGGGTATTTTAGGAGACTTAACTCTTGAGGATGCACAAGGTCCGTCCTTGTGTAAGGCGGTTTAATCCATGGGTAATCTGGGTGGTACATTTGACAAGAGAATGAATCAGCTTGGCCTAAAGAAGCAAGTTGACGCTTCTTTGGTTGTGGAAGACGCTCAAAAAACAATCGTCGAAATTTTTGGTGAAAGGGGGACAGAAAACTTGAGAGTGGTATCGTATAAAAAAGGCGTCCTTAAAATAGCCGCCTCCTCAAGCGCCTGGGCAGCCGAGTGCCAAGGACACGGCCAAAAGTTAGTCAAAAAGCCGATTGAGAAAATTATTTATATTGTAAACAAAAACCTTATTCAGTAAACCAGGTGTGTTTTAAAGAATTTAAGTCATATCCTTTGGACTTAAACCATGAGCTTACCCTGGTTTTTAAAGCGGTCTCCGCTTCTTTACTAGTCGGGTTAAATAATGTTATCTCATAAATCGCTTGGTATTTATTCTCAACATCAAAACCGTAATCTATGCGGAAATCATTTGTGATATAGGGTAATAATTTTATCAGGGGGTTTTCGTCGACTGCTTTTTGAACAGCCTGGTCATAAAGAGCGTCGGTAACACCTTGTAAGCCACGGTCTTTTTTGTTTGGATCTAGCTCTAGGGTTACCTCTAGTTTTGTTGACCCCCCTTTTGTAACAACGGTTTTTATGGTTTTTGGCAAAAAATAGTCACGTTCAAACTTTATACTTATTTCACCAGTATCAACCTCGATTTTATTACTACCAGTGAAAAGCTCTTTATCTATTTTGTATTGAACATCTTTTGGGGTAGTTTCTATGTCTAGTGTCCCCTTTGAGTTTTTATCTAGATAATATACAAAAATAAAAAGAAAAAGAATAGCCAGGACAGAAATAAAAATTAAAAATGTTTTGTTACTTATTATCTTTTTCATAATTCCTTAATTTACCTTTTTAACCTGTAGGCCACAGACATGCTATCATACCAGTTTGAGCACTGGGGTCCATGGCCACCATATGAAGCAGAAGCAGCATTGTAGCCGGAACCACAAGCACTGAAGTTTGATCCAACATACAACATGGCATGACCGTTGCCATCACTACAATTATTCCCAGAATTTTTAAACAGCAAATCCCCTGGCTCTAATTGTCTGGTGCTAGTAATGAGACCAGGAACTCGTTCATATAAATCAGGCTTTCTGCTAATAAGCGATTCACCAGCCGATCCTGGGTCAGCACAACCTACATTGCTAGACTTAATACCATTATCCACGCTATATTTTAGGGAGGTAGCTACAAACCCCCAACAATCTGTTTCGGTTTTTCCAATAGATGTTATATCTCTTCTAAACTTGGCGCAACCAGTGTTATTTGGGAAATTTTTTTCACACTCGACATATTCAGCAGCCTTGCTTAATAAATCGTCGACACCTCCAGTATTAGGATTACATGCCGCTGCCGACGAGGTTGGCAATGCGCCTGAAAGACCCTTGGCGATTGCTTTTGCCGTGTCCGTTATATGACTTAGGTACCAACCTGGATTAGGAACAATTTCGATGAGAGAAATATCCATCTTTGATTTTATGGCCTGTTCTGTGGAGTAAAGTTGAACACATTTTGACCCACTTATGGCCGGATGAGAACCGACTGAATAATTAGTTCCTTCTATGAGAATATTATCTTTGTTGACGTTTTGTTTACCTTGCAACGAAGTAGCAATACCGTTTTGTATTTCTTTTGCCATGTCTAGATTCTTTTCATAATAATCTTGAGTTGGGTTTATTTCACTACTACAGGAGTTATCGGGCTTGGGTGGGGTGATAATGTATGGTCCGGCTGCCTGGCCGTTGTTGCTAGTATCAAAGTGGATACTAAACATATAATCAGCGTTCACGGCCTTGCAGTATTTTACCCGGTTGTGCAAGCCTTCGCGATAATATAAACCCGCTGTCAATGATTCACCTGTAGGTGTGGTTGTGCTCTCCGCAGAATCCCTTGTCATATACACCTTATAGCCCATTTCTTCTAATAAGGTTTTAACTTTTTTAGCGACCGTAAAAGTTCCATGGGCTTCATCGGTGGCGGTGTTAGAGTTAATGGTGTGTCCTGGATCAAGGCAAATAGAGGTTGTCCCTTCACCCGCGGCTGTAGGGCCAACACCGAGCGATCTTACTATCCAGCTTGCTAAGTTTGTATATCCGGTACTGTTTGGATGAAGGCCTTCATTTCCAGCATAATCACTAGCTTTAGCCTTGCTAGACCAATCTATAACATCAAACCCCTTGCTGCTAGCAAAAGTCTCTAACTTCTGGTTTTGTTGTGTGAACCTATTTCTTTCACCTTGCGACAATGGAGAAAACCCAACATAATTGACCCAATAAATTTTAGCATCAGGGCTCTGGGTTTTTAAATAGTTGTAAAGCTCCTTCAAACTCTCTTGATAGTTGGTATCTCCATTTGTTCCAAGCTCAACCACTATGACGCCGGCCTGACTTATAATATCTTTGTCATCCTTTACCTGTCGTGCTAGCGAACCTTGCATATTGATACCGCTAACAGCATTAATTTTTAATACCTCCCATTGCTTACCAGTAAGTTTTTCTTTAATACCCGCTTGTTTTAAACCAACACTAAGGGAGTCTCCCACCATATATATTTTATTATTACTAACCCCGGCTTCAGACGCACAAGCTTCGTCTGGTTCGGCGAAACGAACATTTAAGCCGGTTAAAAGCAAGATAATCATACCCACAAAGACAATCATGCCTAGAGCAAAAAGCTTTATGATTAACTTTCTTTTTTGCCAAGCCAAATCGGCTGCAGCAAGAGCGAAGCCCACGCCTGCGGTCTCGGCGCCCGCAGCAGCCTCGGCGGCCACCCTGGCACTCTGTTTGGCGCCTTGCTTAGCTGCTTCTTTCCCGGCCGTCTTGGCGGCGCCGCTGGCCGCCTCTTTTGCGCCCTTCTTAGCGGCTCCCCCGACAGCCTCCTTTGCCCCGTCCTTACCAGCGCCCTCTAGGGCTGACTTTGCTTTGTCTTTCCCAATTTGTTTTAATTGATCGGTCCCATAATTTCTCGAACTATCATCTAGGCTTGGCCTAGCTTGTTCGTCTGGTTCTCCCAACAAGCCTCTTGAATCATCCATGTCCTCACCAATCGTCGGCTCCCCAGACTCTTCTTCTGGAGGGACAATATCATAAAATTTATTTGGATCGCTTGGACTCATTTTATTTAATCCTCAAAATAGACTTCCTGAACAAGCCAACTTCTATTATCTTTCTTAAACCTAATAAACGCTATCTTATTTGTGAAATTGTTTTCAAATGAATATTTCAGCTTTCCCGACAAACGAACTTGATACTCATTACCCGATTTTTTTATTGAGATAACCGAAATATCCTTAAAAACGGCTGCTGTTGGCTTGATCCCGAAATTTTTGTTTACCTGGCCAACAGTTGTGACATCTTCTTGATACTGTTTTGTCAGGCTATCTGAAAGAAAAGGCTTTATAGATACAAGGTAATCCTCACTATACCTATCAGAAAAATTTGCCCAAATATTTATAAACGAAACGGAGGTGTTTCTTATGTGATTTTTTGTTCTGGCGGTACTAATAAAACTATAAGTGATATATGCGACGATAATTAAAAGTAAGCAACTTGTTATTATTAATATTCTTTTTTTATTCATAATTCTCCTAGTTATCACACGGACCAAGAGGTGTCTGCTGATCTTTAGCAAACGCAACCTCTACTTCTGGCCAAGCAGAGTTGTCACCCTCTTTTATATAATGAAAGACCTCCCCTGTTCCGCCCCAGTTTCTACCATCTTGTTGGGTTACCCACAAGGCCGGACCGGATTCTTCTGCGCTCGTCACCACGCTTTTGCCGGTTTTCTTGTTTGTAATAACGATTCTTGAGTGAGGTGTTTTACTTCTAGCTTGTTGGCACTTTCGGTCTTGACAGGGGTTACTGTTTCCGCTGCTTGTTAGCCACCATCGCCACTGGGTGTTTGATGCCCACCGTTCATTTTCTACGGTTGGAGTTCCTGTATTTAGCCCACCCGAGCCACCGGCCATACCATTTCTCGCATAGTCTGGGGTGTTTGATAGTTGATAGTGGGTACTAGCTGATTCCTGGGGAGATTTGAGGGATAAATGTTGTTCTAGGCCGAGCTTCCCGGTTCTGGGCATCATTTCAAATCCATCAACTAAAGTTGTAACGGTGTCTCCACATGCACCGCTTGATACTCCTACCCCAGCCCCAGTATCGCTCCCGTCAAATTTCAAAGACGGGTCTATCATAAAAACAAAGAAAAGAAAGACGATAGCTAAAGGAGTGGCCATAATAGCTATGGCAAGAATGATGTATTTTAAAGTGCCGCCTCCTTCAGACAACCTTCCCCCTAATTGTTATTGCTATGTCGCTGGCTCAACATCTTTTGCCTGTGTTTCCGCTTCCATCGCATTTAGCTGTTCTGGATTAGTGGTTATCAATTGATCTTCTTCGTAACTTGCTACAACTTTAAGGGCAACATGGTTTAAGCCAGCAAAGAAGAGGCCCTCGCCAACCTCACAATTTAAGAGGAAATACTTTTCTGCCTGAGTCATATTAAAGACGCTGGCGATTATGTCAACATTGGCAGGGTGTTGTTTCATGAGGAATGACAGGGATGTGTTGTTGATTATGGCTCGACCATAAGGAGAACTAATAAATTCATCAACATCTTGGCTAATAGTTGTTAGGCCGAGGTAGTATTTTCTTGCTCGCTTGGCCATCGAATATATAAATTGAGCTGATTCCTCGTACTTCATCATAATCCAGGCTTCTTCTACGATTAGAGTACGCTTCTTTCTTTCGCTTTTTACTCGGCTCCAAATGTAGTTTAGAATAATATACATAGCGATTGGGCGTAGCTCTTCTTCTAAATCACGGATACAGAAAACAATAAATCTATTATCAAGACTGATATTGGATGGTTGGTTTAAAAGGCCAGAAAAAGTACCAGAAGTGTATTTCTTCAAGCGTTCAGCCATGTCCTCACCGCCATTTATGCTTGATAGGACTTTTTCGAGATCTCCCATTAGCGGTGGTGCGAGGCCTTGGGTTGTTGGGTCGCTAGTTATGCCCTTCGAGGCATATGCTTCTATGATCGCTCGATCTAAAATATTGTCTTCGAGTGCCGTTAATACACCACCAAGCATTATTTTCACAAGACCGTGTAACATAATCACATTACTTCTCAAAATATCTTCACCTTCATCTTGGTGTTCTAGGGCAATTTGACTTAAGTCAAAGGGGTTAATGCGATAATTAGAGTTTAGTGAAACATTAAGATAAGTACCGCCGACTGCGTCACAAAGTGTCTCATACTCATTTTCTGGGTCGATAACAATAATGTCTGATCCAAGCATCATTGAGCGTAGAGCCTCAAGCTTGATAGCATAGCTTTTGCCAGAACCAGACTTTGCAAGGACAACCATATTTGCGTTTTCTAGGGTGAAGCGATCAAACAGAACAAGGCTGTTGTTGTGCCGATTGATACCGTAAAGAATACCTTCGTTGTTTGACAAATCGCTTGAAACAAAGGGAAAACTAGTTGAAAGCGCACCCGTGTCGAAGTTTCTAGTGATAATCATCTTGTCGTCACCCATAGGCAGACAAGAGTTAAAACAGTCCTCTTGTTGTAAAACAGCACGCTTCGTAAAGATTAACTGACCACCAAGCGTAGATTCTAGAAGATTGGTTAGAGATTCAAGTTCTTCCAATGACTTTGCATAAAGGGCAAAGTAGAGCGACATTTTAAAGAACCTTGATTGTCCTTGTTGTAGGGTGTCGCGTAGCTCCTCTACGTCTTGGTATGCTGTCTCAAGAACCGGGTCGCGCACCATGCCTTTTTCTTGCTGTTCAGAATAATTTGATTCAAGTTGAGTCACTTTGGTTCTAAGCTTTTGCATAATCTCTTTCGTGTCCATCGGGTAGACAAAGATAGAGGTGTCTATTTCAAAGTCAGCATTTATGATGGGAGAAAGCCACTCGGTGTAGAGATAACGCGGATAGGTAAAAACGAAAAACGATCTTACAAAGTAACTGCCAAGCTGGATATAGTTAAAATTAATTTCCATAGCAGAAGGGGAAATAATATCCTTAAGTGTCGTTACCCCTTCTTTATATACCCTTAAGGCCTCTTCATTTGCCTGCGCATTTGGATCTTTGGGGTTTTTGTTGCTCGGCCCAAACAAACTATCAAGCATTGGGTCCTCCTGGTTGTTTTTGGGTGGTAATCATAGGCGCTTCAAGCTTGTCAATGTCCGGTAGTTTTTCACTGGAGGCGGTGTCTGGGTTATAGACAGAATAATAAAGCTCGATTAATTCCTCAGTATTCAAGACTGCACAACGCAACCCTGAACTTGAGAGACCGGAAATAACCTGGTCGACATGTTCCATCATTTCACTTTTTTGGGTCTCGAAATCGGTTGCCCCGGGTTTTGGCGTTGATGTGAATAATTTTTTGAAAAAATTAACTTTTTCTAGCTCTGTCGGATAATAAGGAACTACTACAAAAAACCTTTTTTCCATGACGTTTGCGGTTTCAAGCAGGCCAGCGACAAATTGTATATATTGAGCGGTTTGGGCTCTAAGTAATTCGTTGTTTTGTTCCCCCATACTTTTAGAAAGATTCTCCAGATAATCGTCTAGGTGGAGTTGACGAGATCGGGTTGCTATCTGGATAGGAAAGTTTAGCGCATTTAAGAAATTTTGATAAGCGACAACCATAGCATCTTTTTCCTGATCGCTTTTTAAGGAGAAGTTTACCGACGAAACCATAATCACGGCTCTTAAAGAACCGTTATTCATAACTACAACACCCTCCTTTATTTCTTTGATCGGGAGAAATTTTTGGGTAGATGCCGCCGCTTTCTTTTTTTCAGGTATTTGATTTGGCATCAGTATTTTCTTTTATGTTTATATTCTAGCTCGAAACCTCATTTAAAGTAAATGCTTCTTAGGCGTCTGGGTTTTTATTTATTTTTGCTTGCTCCATTTTTTCCAAGAATGCTTCCTCTTTTTCATTTGCTGCCATGACCATAGCCTCTGCCTCGGCTTCTGATTTTAGGTCCATCTGCTCATAAGGGTAATCGCCCTTTTTACTATGAATTGATGCCACACTGCTCACTGGCGGCTCTTTTTTCTGACCGACAACAAAGTTCGTGGCATCATTTAGGATTTTACCAATTTTTTCTGATGGTTTTTCGGTTTCGGCGATAATGTCCTTCAAGTTCTCGTCTTCCGCTTGCCTTTTCTGTAAGTTACTTATTCTTTCTGGGTCATCGAACGTACCCCCGGAATCAACAATAGATGCTAGCGTTTTTAAATTATTGCGTTCTTCAGAGAGCGGTCTTTTTCTTTTAGTCGCTGTTTCTGTCTTTTTTACAACCTGGACAGCTTTTTCTTGTTCAGCCTCTTTTAGCCAGACGCGACTTCTTGGGCTTACAAACGTTTTTGCTATTGAGGTAAGAAATATTTCAAATGGTCTGTCATTAATTTTAAAAAAAGCTAATGCAGCGCCAGCTCCCCCGATCAGGACCGCAAGCGGCAGGAATAAAAATCTCAATGAACCGACAAGTAAATAATTACAAGCCAGGATAATTCCACCGGCTACCATTAGAAACATAAATTGACGGAGAGTTAACCCGGCAATTACACGATCTGGCATATCTACATTTTGTGGTACTTTGTATTGCATATTGGATTACAATAGGTTCCCTTCATCATCATAATAACCAGCACCGCTACCTCTCCCGGGCGTAGAACCGCTGCTGTTTGTTGGTGGAGCCGTGGTAGCACCCGATGCTCCCAGTCTTTGATCTATAACTTCTGCAATCCTAGGATCAACCAAGTCTCCTCTTGCTGGGATAGATTTTTCTTCGTCCCCGTGTATTAAATTACCTGTTGCCTGCAATAAGTTTTTACTAACCTCTTTATCAGATACGCTTTCTGGTGTCCATCCCCCAATTGCTCTCTGGACCTGTTCTTTATCTCCATGTCGGGCAAGCTCTTCAACCATTGACGGGGTCATGTCTTTGTAGCGTTTTCTTGCAAGCGCCCTAGATGCATTGTCGCGAATATCTACATGCTTTGAACGTAAAGCAGCGTCTAGGTTGTCTTTATACACAGAGGCTTGAAGCGAACCATTTCCTTTAATATATCTATCTAGATTGGTTTGTTCCTCGGCTCCTAAAGCTCCCTGTGATGCTAATTCCGTTAAAGCCGCTTCTGTATCAAGGCCACCACCACTTTTTCGGGCGATATTTTGAAGATCTCCTCTTGTCATATTTTCCATCCCAAGCGATTTTCGTCGTTCGTTAACTGCTGCTGCATGTAAACCAACCTGTTGTTGAGGTGTAACACCAGCAATAAATCTACCCACTCCTCCCTTTTCAGATATACCAGCTCTCATAGTAGAGCCAGCGATGTCTCGACGACTCTTTATGCCACCCTGTCTCTCTGACCAAGCCTTCTTGAGGCCGGTTGTAGTCCATTGAGGCTTGCCGGCTTTTTCTATTCCTGTATTGTAGCCAAAAATACCGGCTTTCTTGCCCATTTTGCCTAGTTTCTTACCAGCCCCTTGCCAGCCGGTCATGATAGATCCACCCCACTTCAGTGGTAGAGTTGCTGCCAAGTAGATAGAGGCTGCGAGCATTGTGACGCTTAAGAAAACTTCGACAGAGGTGATGTTGCCTTCGTCTATTACAACACCGCCGCTACCTGGTTGACCATTTGTGGCCAGTATGACGCCTAGTGCAAGTATAAAAACAACAGCCGGTCCCATAAACATCCATTTGAAGAAAGAACTCCACCATCGCTTATACATCGTTTCTGTGAAAGGTAGTATGTTGCATATGAAAGCCAATGGAGCAACTGCTAGAAGGAAAGAAAGAACAATGACACGGATAAGCAGTGAAAAAAGCAATATGCAGAGACAGATTAATATACCTACAGCCATAGCGACCGCCATAAGTAAAAGGCCTATGTCGGCTGCAAAATTAGCAACGCCGAAATTTGTGCTTGATTTTAAGATAGTCGACCATTGCTCCGAATCTATTTTTCCAACAAGTGAGGCTGCCCCTTGCTGTAGTGCATTTGTGAAGTCAAAGAAAAACATAACTATCAGCCAGCTAAAGTATGCCATAATGATGGCGATTATTATCTTTGGTATCATCCGGTTTATGCCATACTGTTCGATTTTTATCTGAAGGGCGTTCGCAAAAGCAATGATAATTAAAATAAATAACAAAAACGATATGCCAATATTTCTCATACCGATCCAAGCGTCTTGAACGCTTGTTCGGAGCGTTTCTTTTTGGGTCCAGTTGAGAAGAACATTGATCATGTCGATGGACCAGGTTATGGCCGTGATAACAAACCCAAGAACTGCGCCCGCGGCTGCCCGAATGGCCTTATCAACCACGCCCCCCTCGGTCCATTGTTTTAACTTAACAACGACATCTGGTGTAGGGGGTGGTTGTTTGGCTAACTCTATAGAACTGTCATAGCCGTAAGAAGTCTCAATGGCTCCGCGATTAGAAACCGAAAACTGTGCGTTACCCCCGATGTAGTCTGTTCCGGAAACAGATCCCTGAATAGGGTTTATGTCTCCCCAGGTAATATCATCTTTGTCTGAATTGTACGTGAGACTTACTATGTAATCACCTTCTAGTAGCGGCTGTGTGATTATTGCCCCATTCGTTAGATTTGATTTAAAGAGCTCTGAATTATTAACAATGGTGTGACCCCCATACGAGCAATAAGTTCTTGTTTTTAAAGAGTCTGTTATTAATGCCCATAAAGTGTTTTCCACATAAATTTTTTTGTCCAGAGCCCCCATAACAATTGCTGAAGCACGAGGTGCGTTATTATAACTATTAACTGCCTTACCAAGACCACTACCGGTTACTTTAAGTTCGTCGCAAAGCCATTTTTGCAAGTCTCTCCAGCTGGTTTTGTCACCAGCTGGGACCTCTGAAATGTTAGCGCTTTCAGGCAGCGGAATATACGGGGCCTTAACATACTGACTCTTAAAGCTGCGATATGACTCAAGGCTGTTTTCCGGATCGTCAATACCAGCATTCGATACTAGTAAATCAAAAAAAGCACCAGGGTATATGTAGCTACCGCCACTTGATCTCGTGCTGCTAAGGTGTTCCACCTCTTTTTTGCAATCATCTAGGCTAGAGGCAAGATTGAGGCATTTTGAATTTTGCACTAACGTTCGAAAAAAATCTAATCTTTCATGATGGGCATTTTTATAAACATCAGTTATTGGAATGGGTCTAACGTAAGCAGCATATGCTTTACTTGAATCATTGCTGAGAACCAAAGGAAACAGCAATTGTAAAACAATTAGAGTAAATGAGATTTTTGTTATTGTTTTTATGGACACTTACCCTCCGAATCCTACTAAAAATATACAACACAACACTTCTTATTTCAATGCAAATAAAATAAGCGAGACTCGGGCTCGCTTATTTTTATAAAAGTAAATTACTGGCGATTTATGAAGGAACTTTATTGGCAAGACCGATAACAAGGTTTGCAATAAAGTAAGAGAGCACTATAACGACCAAGCCAATTACTGCATACAGAATAGTTTTTCTGGCCTGTTCCGCTCTTTCTTTGTTGCCCGCAGAAGCAATATAGATGATTCCTCCGAAGATAAGGAAAAGAACGGCGATCAGGGCAGCAAATCCCAAAACCCAATTGATGACAGTGGTAATTAGTTGTGTAACGTCAGTTGTGCAGTTACCGCCCTTACAGGGCACCTCGTTTGGTAAATCATTTACTCCCGCAAAGGCCCCAGAGAATGGTAAGGCCATTAGAATGCCTGTCATTGCTAAGGTTATTTTTTTCATTTTTTCTCCTTTTGTTTTATTTTATGTTAAGTTAAACCAAGAAGGCAGCTTTATTACTAATTGTACTATAAAATATGATAATACAATAATTAAAAGACCCAAAGCGGCCGAGGTAAGTGCCGACCGGGCGCTTTTTACTTGATCGGGGTTTCCAGAAGATATAATCATTCGTATACCGCTTATTATAATAAAAAGAACGGCGATAAAAGCAGCAAAACCCAAAACCCAGGTGATAATATTATTTAATACATCCGCTAAGCTCTTGTTTCCACTGGCTAAATCACCCCCACCTATTGTAGGAGCATCTGCTAGAACTTTAGTACCGTAAAGAGTTAACCCTAAGTAACCTATTTTGATTATATTTTGAATTTTATGTTTCATTAAGCGACCTCTCCAACAGCTTTTATGATAAGTATTAAAACAAACTTTGCGAATAAGACAGCAATTAAGCCAATTATAGCATAAGTTAAATTTTGTTTAGCTGTTTTGGCTTCATCAGCGTTACCACTAGAAACCATAAGTCTGATACCGGCGATAATAACAAAAAGTACGGCAAGAGCACCCAAAAAAAGTAAGATATAGTCTGCCACTCCGTTCAGGAGGGATTCAAGACTATCAGAGCTACTGTTTGGCTTGATTTTTGGATTGGTAGCGGCAAAGGCGCTTAATGGCGAAAAAAGTAATGAAAAAATAAAAAACGAGATTTTATCCAACACCACCTCCCAACATAGTAGCAACAGCGGCTACGATTAATCTTGCGAATAATACTACGAGCAAGCCAATTACGGCGAATTTAAGCATTTGTTTAGCTAGCTTGATTTGGTTTTCTCTTCCGCCCGCGAAACGAATACCAACGGTTATATATAGAAAACCGCCAACAAAAAACATAATAATGAATAGCACACCCACAAGACTTAAGGCCAAGTTCATAATATTGGTGGTTAACACTTTTATATATTTAATATCGTCAGCAGGAGTATTGCAAGGGAGGCCTTTTAGCAACCCTTTTGTGTATGTGCTACCCGTACAATTACTGTCAGCAAAGCCATTTGTAGCAGCTAGCGTCAAAGTTGGCGAAAGCGCAAATAAGAAAAAGAAAACCTTTTGGCTAATTTTATTCACTACCCATTTACTCCTAAAACATATGTTAAGAAAAATTTCGCTAGAATTATTACAGCCACCCCGGTTAATGCTCCCAAGATAACGTTTTTTGCCCGCCCGACTTGTTGGGGGTTGCCAGCACTTGTCATGTATAATATGCCTCCGAAAACGACCGCAATGACAGCAATAGTATACATAGCCCACATTGACCATTTATACACCTCATTAACCCAACACTCAATTGGGGAGGCTGTGTTGTTGCATGTTTGGCCGAAAACAGTAAAAGCCGAAGCGGTTCTGGTACTAGGGTTTTTCTTTTCATAACTTTTTTCTGCCTTGCTGGAAACGCCATTATCTGCGCCGTCAACATAGCCCTTTTTACATGTGGCACTTTTTAGGGTATCTCCGTCCAAGGCTCCAGTACAGTGGATTTTATCACCGGAAGATATGTTTGAAAGCTTGTTTATGGTTAGTGATTCGTTCGTTTTCTCGTTGTCTGTGTAATTTGTATAGCCAAGATTATAAGTAGTTGTTGTTGTGGGACGGCCATGTGTTGGACCGCTAGTAGTAGTTGTTACGTTATAATTACCATTTATAGTCACAGTAGCAGCGTATGCGAAGTTTAGAACAACAAACATTTGAATAATGA
>Ga0172381_10003830_pt1 | contig 15746 bp, 15 predicted proteins | sample Leawel6488metaG_FD_119754 | JGI IMG/M metagenome (GOLD analysis project Ga0172381, IMG submission 119754) | Leachate microbial communities from a municipal landfill in Southern Ontario, Canada - Leachate well 64-88 metaG | ecosystem: Engineered > Solid waste > Landfill > Unclassified | place...
CACTTGGACGGGGCACCTTTTTTCTCAATATCGACCGTCGTTTTGCCGTTGAACGTGTTTTCGAGATTCCACCAGCCGGATGCCGTTTGTTTGGCGCGGACGGTATCCAGCGCCTCCGAAAGCCGCGGATCGTGGATTCCAAGGTTCGCAAATAAGGAGAGTATCTCCAGCACGTCTGTCTGGTACATTAACGGGAATCCGAATTTCAGCCAGCCCGGCTTGGCGACTTCATTCAGACCATGACTCTTCTTGAAAATGTGATGGACCAGAAAAAACTCGGCCAACTCAGTGATTTTCGAGCGAATTTCCGGCGAACGGGACTCCGGCGACAACGCAGCAAGTGCCTTCAGTGTTTTTGCCACTGCCATAAAACAGGTGTGTTTTCCAAAGCACCCTTCGTACCGATCATAAAGGCCCCCCGTGGGCGGGTTGTCTGTACTATCGTCCGTGCGCTGATACCGGATGATCCAATCGATCGCGCTTTGCAGACGAGGGTCCCCCGCATACCCCAATCGGATCAAACTGAACGCCATATTTCCGGTAAGACACGGTATGACACCGCTTGCATTACCTCTTCCCGTTTTCGCGCCGCTCCCAACCGAAAATCCACCGCTTTCGGGATTCTGCGAGCGTGTAAAAATGAATTCACTCGCGCTCCGGACCCGATCATCTCCTCCGTCGGCACCGAGTTCCGCAAGCGTCAGAAGTGTCCAGACCGTCCCGGAATATTTATCCGAGTATAATCGCTCCGGAACGCCCCACGAGCCGTCCCCGTTCTGCCGGGATAGTATCTTCGTCACAAGTCCTTCGCACATAATTGCCGCCTTCGCTTCAAGTACTTCCGGATCGTCCTGCGGCCGATCAAGAAGCGTCGTCAATGCGAAAAAACGAACGGAGGGATTTTCTTTTTCAAGAAGCCAGGACAAAATTTCTTCATTCATCAGTGAACCTCGCTATCGGGCACTTTTTATTTGGGTCACGATATTTTCGATCATCCTCTCCACTTCCCGTTCATTGACTATTTCCGGCGAATGGTATTGTGCTCCGCATGCGGTGATGAGGTGGCAATGGTCAAAGCCCATCATATTAAAGTAGCGCTTGTATTTATCGAAAATCGAATCATAAATATGGCCGTCCGTATAACCGTACGACAGGATGAACACCAGACATCTGTTCCGGGGCAGATGGCCCGCGGATGTGCCGTTTTTGCCGAAATACGACCATGTTCGGTCGATAAAGCATTTCAGTTGCGCGCTGATGTCCGCAAAGAAAATCGGGGACGAAATGATCAGCAAATCGACATCTTTGGCGGATTCAAGTATTTCCGAAAGGTCATCGTTCACCGCGCAAACATCGGTCCGGTTGGTCCTGCAAAGAAAACATTCCCGGCAGCCGTGAATGTTCAAACTGTCGAGGTGATACTGCTTGATTTCATTGCCTTGTTTTTCGAAATGCCGAATCAATTCGGATGCGGCTTTTGAGCTTGCACCTTCCCTTTTCGGACTGCCGTGAATCGCCAAAATCTTCATTCTCTTGCTCCTTCTAAATTCCGTCTCGAAAAAGGACAGAGACTCTTTATTGAGTATAACTCTTTTCCGACTTGGGAGTCGAGTACAGGGCAGGCAAGAAAGATCGGTACCATTCGTTTCCCTGAGAAACAGAGTCAGTTAAAACGTCGATCCGCAGTGGGAGTTCGAAGCGTTTCTTATCGTAATATGTGATAGCGTTGATTATATGAAAATTTCAGGGTCTCTTGAAATCAATTCCATGCACATGCGGCCATTGTGATAGGGGCATTTCCACAAATCAACAACAGGCTTATCGGGAACAGGTACGCCATATTGATCCACAGCCCAGAACCACTCGCCTCCAGGGCGTTTATCCGCAAGATGATCGAGAATGAAACGGAACGTGTTTGCTGCGGCATCGCGATAACACAGATGTTCCGGTTGTTTCCGCCATAAATGTACTAATCCTACAACGGCTTCTGCTTGCACCCACCAAATGCGTCTTTCATCTACTTTTCCGCGATCGCATTCATTCGCCAACGAGTTAAAGCGATACGCCGTTTCGAAAACGGCCTTGGCCATTTCCAGATTGACGGAGGAGATTTGAGAGCCGAGATTATCATCATTCAAGAGCGCGCAGCCCCAATCCATGAGCCAACTGGATTCAATGTCATGACCATAGCTGTACAAATCAATAATGGAATTGTAATTATTATCAAAGAAGACCCGTTGACGGTGTTGTGTTGAGTCATAAATTTTGCTTGTGTAGATGGTCAGAATTCGTTTCATCGCTTTCCCTACAGTGTCGTCCTTTGTTGCCTGAAACAGTCCGGAATAGCCTTCAAAGACGTGAAGCAGAGTATTCATTGTTTTATCCGCCAAAATTCCGTTTTCACTGAGTTTTTCATTCGATTCGGGTTGCCAGTCGACTGTGAAAGATTCCAAATAACCCGCTGAATCGGTACAGCGCGCTTCAATGATGCGGAACAGTTCCTCCGCCTGAGACAATGCGGCCGTATCGCCTGTCAGACGATAGTATGAAGACAAAGCGTATATGGCAAAGGCTTGATTATAGGTATGCTTTGTGACATCCAGGGGAGTGCCGTCATAATTCATACTCCAAAAAACTCCGCCGTTGTCCCGATCGATGCAATGATCCCGCATAAATTCATACGCGTGGTTAGCGTATGCCAACAAATCTATTCGACGCAAGGCCATCGCGGCCTCAGAAAAAAACCAGAGAATACGACTATTCAGAATGCAACCCTTTTCGGCTTTTTTATCAAGAACAAGATCCTGACTCATATAGCCGTAATACCCCCCCCTTGCGTCGTCTCGAAGATTCATCCAGAAAGGAAGGATCGTTTTCTCAAGATGAATTTTAGCTATAAGCGATAATCTTTTCATGATCGGTCTCCTTGATTGGTCTTTGATCGACGGACATCGGTGATATGGACTACAGGAAAAATGGAAACGAAAAAATATATCGGCACTTCAGCGAACCGTCCGCAATGCTCTGCACTTCCCTTGTATCCGATAATCGCCCGTGTTCGCCGGCAAAAAGACGGAATCGCCTTTTCTGACATCCATGATGCCATCCGTTCCGGCGGCCTTGTTGCCGAACAGGATGCGCCCTTCTCCCTCGATGAGTAAGAGGGAGGTGAAGGATTCACTTCCGCAGCAAAGATCGGCCTGCGTGTCCACCGACACCAGATCGACCGAAAAGTACGGACATGAAGCAAGCCGTACAACGCTGTACCCTTTGCATCGCACCGTGGAGTATGATTTTACTGAACCGGGGGTCACGCCGGTGTTTATGACCTCAAGCGCTTCTTCAATATGTAATTCTCTCTTCTTGCCGCTTGAATCCGTGCGATCATAATCGAAGATCCTGTAGGTTGCATCGGAGTTTTGCTGGATTTCCGCCACCAGAATCCCGGCGCCGATGGCATGAACCGTCCCCGGCTCGATCAGAAACACATCGCCGGGGCGCACAATCACCCGGTTCAGTACATCGGGAAGAGTGTTTCTCTCGATTCGTTCGATCAGTTCATTTTTCGAGATCGGACGAGAAAATCCATAGTAGATATTCGCGCCTTTCCGAGCATCAAGAACGTACCACATTTCCGTCTTGCCGAAGCGCCCCTCCTTTTCGAGCGCATATCCGTTACCGGGATGCACCTGGACGGAAAGGTCGTTTTCGGCATCGATGAGCTTGATGAGAATCGGAAAATACGCGGAAAACATCATTTTACGGCCGAGTGAGTGGTCAATGTCCGAAAAAAGCACTTCGGCGAGCGTCTTTCCTGCGAGAGAGCCGTTTATTATAGTCGATTCCCCGGCCGGATTGCAGGATAGCATCCACGCCTCCGCAACGATGGCGTCCTCCGATTCGACGGAGAACTCGCTCTTCAGGCGGGAGCCTCCCCAGATGTAGTTCTTGAGCGCCGGCTTTAATAGCATCGGATACAAGCAGTCCTTTCGCTGTCCGCAAACATCCCGCACTCGCCCGCTCCTGATATCGGTATGGCACGATGTTTTCTGCTTAATTACGCTCACCTCGTGGAAAACGGCACGGCCGGAAGGCCCTCGTTATTATATAAATTGGCCGGAACGAATGCTCCAAAAGCATATTGAACAAATCGAGGCATCGAAACCTGTCTTGCGGTGAGCAACACATGATGGCCTTCTATGACTGCGTCGGCGGAATAAAAGACTCCATCCTCCGCGGCGATTTTAAATCCGATGAGCGTTTCGTCGTTTCCGTCCGCTCCGGCGCGAAGGGCACTTCCGAATGTCTCGAACCCGATATCCATCGTATGCCTGCGTATCTCACATGACTTCATTACGGGGCTTTCCGCAATGACATCCTCTCCGAGAATATAGCGGCATGCTTTTTTAAAAAGGCGCTCTCCGATTTTTCGTTTGGATTTCGGATGAACATCGTCCGCATCGCCGCAATCTGTTGTGATGACAAGGGTCACACCCGGAACTTCGGCAGCGACCCGACTCTGCGTTTGTTTTAGCAGAGCGGCGCCCGGCCCTTTGATCTCCGGATAATTGTACGGTGCGATCTGCACCAGGAAAAACGGCAACTCGGGTAGTGCCCATCGCTCGCGCCAATACGCGATCAAGGAGCGGAGAAGCTTACTGTACAGAGGATATCGAGCAACATCCTCCTCCCCTTGGTAGAAAATCACAGCACTGATTCCATAAGGAATACAAGGCTCCAGCATCGTATGGAACAGCCCGCTTGGAGTTCGATACGAATACGGTCCCGCAGGCGGAGGCCACGGAACAGGACCAAAACGCTTCTCGATCTGCGCGCAAGACCATTTCCCGGCACGACACGGAGCGATTTTCGCGTAATATACAGCAAGATTCTCATAGTAGGCATCCGTGTCTCTTTTATTTTTCTCGCGATCCAGATTCGCGAGCAGTTCCCGGTATTCATCCAAATAAATCCTAAGATCCGGATCACTGCTCAGGCAGGATTCATCGACCCAAACCGACGCCGATGTCCCCCCTCGACACACGTCGATGAATCCGATCGGCACCCCGCTATGCTCGTGCAAACGAACTCCAAAGTAAAATGCAACCGCGGAGAAACGGCCGGCTGTATCCTTGGACAAGAGACTCCATGTATTATTTTCCGGATCGTCCTCCGGCTCTGCCCCGGGATAGTCAACACGCGGAACACGGAAGGTTCGGATTTGAGGGTTATCCAATCCGATAAGGGCGCCTTCTTCGTATTCGCGATCTTCGCTCAGCCGGAATTCGATATTGGATTGTCCGGCAAGAATATACACGTCGCCGAACCGGATATCGCTGATGTATTTGACCTGCACCGGAGTCGCTTCCGGCGGCTTTTCGAGAGAAACGATCAACTCATACGGCCCTCCGGCCGACTGCGGCTCCAGATAGGCTTCCCAACGGAGGGATTCGCCATGCTTTTGGCCGGAGGGCGCCAAAACGGTCTGCTTGGAAACCACTTTTCCCACGTCCCCCTCTCGAAAATCGACAAGTGAAATCGTCAGGACTTCTTCTTGGCTCTCGTTGAAGGCAGTCCCCCAGATATAAACGGGGCGATCCCGCTGCAGGACGGCATGATCCGAAAAAAGCGGCGCTATTGAAAACATGCTCAATCCCTCCCCGGCCGAATGCCTGAATAGAAGTCGAAGATCACGCCGGTTGCGGGCTTCCCATACACGGAGTATCCCTTGTTGCTTTGGCTTTCCTCATATGAATACAGGCGAGAACTCCAGTCCCAGAGGGCAAACCCGCGAACCCATGTTCTCCGGCTGCAGCGATCAAGCATGACCGAATAGTAATCGGCCTGAGCCTCAATGGAAAGTTCACCCGCAAGAGCCCAGTCATTGGGTCTCATGGGTGAGGTATCTCTGGAGGGGCATCCGGCTTCCGCAAAAAAGAACGGCTTACCTTCCTTTTCGACGACTTTTTCGATTCGGTCAAGTTCCTGATCCCAGTCATTCACCGGATAGTATCCGCTGGAGGATAGGACATCCAGCGCATCCCACCAGGTTACATATTCCTCCATATACTTGTCGGTGTTATACGTCAAAAGTCCGCCGTAGATCGCGCGAATTTGCCGTATCATCTCACGCCAGTAAGTTTCTTTTCGTTGCGCCTGAATCATCTCACAACCGATAATGATCATCTCGCATGCGGTTTCCTGAGCGATTTTCGCATAATGGAGTTGATATTCCGTATAACTTCTGAACCAGTTTCCCCACTGCGGCTCATGAGGAATATCAATGTCGAAAAAATTGATGTGCGCCCGCCAGGTGCCGTTTCTGCAATTGACAAAAGGCTTCAGGATCACGCGGAGATCGATCGATTTTGCGTAATCGATCATTTCATACAGTTCGTCATCGGATGGCATATGATCCCCCCGGTAATCCACATCTTCCGAGTGCGCGTTTTCCTGAAGGGCACCCAAGACCAGAATGACCGTATCCGCGGCTGTCGTTTCTTTCATCAATCGTAGAGATTCCTTTGCGGTGGCATCCGAATACCGGATCGCAGTATCTGAATAGGTAAATGAAAACCCCTTGATGTATTTCATTTCGGAACACTCTTTCCGTGTTTTTCCATCACTTTTTTCGTGAAGTAAGAGGTTCCGAGCGAAATCGCAGCGCTTCCGATAACGGCAAAAAGAGGAAAAACAAAGACCACCAGCGCCGGCTTCCATATCGCCAGCAGGATCGGAGCGAGCACGATTCCGCTGATGGCCAGTGTTGAAGGCAAGTGTAGAACGCTCATAATAAGAGATTTTATGAGCGTCTCTTTGATTGTTTCCCGAAAAGTCAGCATCACCGGAAACACATATACTCCCGACCACATCCAGACCACTCCGAAGGCAACACTGCCGGCAAGGAGGAGGCCGCCGAATAATCCCGGATAACCGGGCGAAATCAACAAGTCAAGAAACAGGATGACCCCTGTAGCCAGAAAAAACAGGAACACGAGGGTCGCCGGCTTGAATTGCTCTTTGAAGACGCGAAAAAAGGTTTGTGAAACAACGGGCGCTTCTCCCGAGGCCATTTCCATCGTGACCTGAGTCATCGCTAACGTTGAAGCTCCGATGGTGAAAATCGGCAGACAGCAAACCAGCCACAAGAGATTTAAGATGACCAGATCGCCGATTTGGTCCATCGTATTGAAAAAAGGATTGTCAATTTTGAATGTCTTCATATCCGCTCCTAAATCCCGTGCAAATCAAGGAAAAAACGTCACGATCACAATGTACACGCCAAGAGAAAGCAGCAGGACGAATAAGAATCGGATCAGAGTCAAAAAGCCTTTTATCGGCTTGGATTCCGGGTCATACCGGCTTTTTCGCCCGAAAGACAGCATCCTGAACAATCTCTCATTGGAAGCCATGAGCGCCGCCAAAGCAATGGCGATACATCCGATTCCGAAGATCAGGTCCCACATATGATTCTTATTCCTTCATAACGTGTTACGGCTTCCTCAAACGCGCTCGACTTTAGCGTCTCCCGAGTTCCGTATCCGCCGGTGTCAGGGCACTGTTCTTTATGATGTATTCGATGATTTCATCGACGTATGTGAAGGCCAGGCCCACATAACTGTCCGCAGCTCCGTAATACAGTGCGATTTTTCCGGTCTTTGCATCATGGATCGTTGCGCAGGGAAAGGTAACGTTCGGCACAAAGCCACGCTCTTCGTACCACTCTTCGGGGGTAAGCAGGTAATTCTGACAACGATACTTTACGATGGACGGATTCTCCAGGTCCAGAATCACTCCGCCAATGCTGTAAACAAATCCGCTGCACGTTCCGCATACCCCATGATAGAAAAGAAGCCAGCCTTCGGTTGTCTCGATGGGTGCGGCCCCGCTTCCGATTTTAAGACCCTCCCACCAATTTCCGCCGGTTCCCATCACGTGCCGGTGTCTTCCCCAGAACTCCATGTCCGGGCTCTCACTGATAAAAATGTCCCCGAAAGGAGTGTGCCCGCTGTCACTCGGACGAGAGAGCATGACAAACTGTCCACCGATTTTTCGCGGGAACAGAACGGCATTGCGATTGAACGGAAGAAAGGGGTTTTCCAGACGCGTAAACGTCTTAAAATCCTGTGTTCTCGCCACACCGATGGATGCTCCGTAAAAGTCCTGGCACCAGATGATGTAATAGGTATCGTCCACCTTTACGAGCCTGGGATCATAGGCATACTTGGGCATAAACGAATCGCCTTTCGCATCCACGAAAAGAATCTTCTCTTCGTCAAAGTCCCAGTGAATGGCGTCCTTGCTTCTGCCCAGATAGATATTCGGAATGCCGTTGACCTGTTCTCCTCGAAAAACGCCGATAAATCCATCTCCGTAAGGCGTGACCGCACTGTTAAAAATCCGTGCCACGCCTTTCAAGGGATTTCTTCCGATGATCGGATTCTCCGAATATCTCCAAATGGGCGCGTTCAATACGCCCTGAGGTTTTTCCTGCCAGGGCATAGTGTTTACCGATGTTCCGATGATTTTAATTTTACCCATACTCATTCTCCGATTTCCTAAATAGATTTTGGTTGCGCTCGAAAAGAATCAGCCTTTAATCGCACCCGAACTAAGTCCGCTGTATATCTGCTTTTGACAGAAGATGAAGATGATAAGAGCCGGCAACATCGTAATAATCACACCGGCGCAAATCAGGTTGTATCGATTTCCGAAAGGCCCCGCGAATTTATATAGCGAGGTTGCGACGACCTGAAGTTTATCCTTATCCTGCAGATAGAGATTCGCCATGTAATACTCGTTATAAGTAGCAACCCCTTTAAGAATCATGCAGGTGATAATGGCCGGCTTTGTGAGCGGCAGGAGAATCCTGAAGAACACGCCGAAGTACGTACAACCTTCCATGATTGCGGATTCGTCGAGCGATTTGGACAGGTTTTCGAAAAACTGCAGGAAAATATAAATCGTGATAATGTCACTACCAAGAAGAAGAATGATGTATCCGAAAAGGGAGTTCACCAGATTCAGAGAGGTCATTATTTGATACACGGTGACCTGCAGGGCAATGCCCGGAAGCAGTGTTGCAAACAGAAATAAGTTGCGAATCAGATTGTTTCCCCTAAATCGGAATCGATTTAATACATATGCAAGCATCGAACTGAACAGGATAGATCCGATTAGGACAAAAACCAGAATGATCGCACTGTTACGAAACGCGAGCCCCATGTTGACGTCCCGCCAGGCGGTAATATAATTTTCAAAATTCAGCCAGTTTTGCGGAAGCGCCATTTTGCTGGAATTCATCCACTCTGTGTCGCTTTTCAGAGAAGTCGTCACGCAAACAACCAGAGGAACCACCGAAAGAAAACTGGCAAATGCCAGCAAAAAATATTTGGCAGTAACAAAAAATATCCTCTTTACTTTGATCCAACGATTCATCGCTTCTGCTTCTCCTCTCCGCTTATTTCCGGGTTGACCGCTCTATTGTTTTGCTGCGTTGTCATTTGACTCTGTAGCAAACCCTTTTTCCGGTTGATGCGATCTCTTTTTTTTGCGGCTTTTACTTCTTTTCTGGGAACTCCGGAATCGTCCTGACCGTCATCAAAGGCATAATAGAAAATCAGTTTCTGAAACAGCGTAACTATGATGATAATCACAAAGAGCACCACGGCCATGGCCGACGCGAGACCGACTTTCTGATTGTTGCCATGCGCCAGTCGATCCATCATCACAAAGTATGTGGCCGTTCCGAATGTTCCCTTTGTGATCACATAAGAAGGCTCAAAAGCGGCAATCGACCCGGTTATGGAAAGAATCAGGTTTAGAAGAACGATGGTCTTGATGCTCGGAAGAATGATGTAAATGAATTTGTGCCACTGATTCGCACCGTCGATTTCTGCCACTTCATAGAGATTGGGGTCAACCGACATGATCGCACCGATAAAGAGCACCATATTCTGTCCCATATATTTCCAGATCGAAGTGCTGACCAGTGAAAAGTTGTTGATTTTCGTATTGTTCAGCCAGAAAGGAAGGTCCTCCAGATCAAACCCGAACACCATCAGCATGGAATCCAATACAAACCCGTGCGTGAAAAAGAATTTGAAAATGTATCCGATAGCGATTCCGCATACCAGGAACGGAAAGAAAATCATCCCTTTGAAAATTGAGCCGCCCTTTACTTTGGAACTCAGAATGGTTGCAAAGAAAAGCGCCAGACACAGTTGAACGATCGCTCCCAGCAAATAGTACAAACTCAGCTTCAAAGAATTGAACAGTTCCGGTCGGCTGAAAACATCAATATAGTTTCGAAGACCGATATATGTTCTTGGTCCCAGATACTTCATTCGATAAAAACTGAACTGAAAAAACTGGAAAAACGGAACATAGGTAAACGTGAAAAGCAAGGCTAAAGGAACAATCATGAACAATATGCCGACCATGGCCTTTTGAGCACCTTGGCCTCTTTTCCATTTTTCCCACTGGATCTTGAAGTCTATTTTCGACCGACTCCTCATTTGTCCCTCCCCGAAACTCATGAGCCAGTGTTCTTGGCACTGGCTCATGAGCGACCGCAATTGTCTTCTTGCAACTGCAATCACTAGTTAACGGTGACACCAAGAGTTTCCTGGGCAGCAGTCCATTTCGCATTCCATTCGTCCGTGAGCTCTTTCAGCGTTTTACCGCCTCCAAAGGCTTCCGAAACGATGCTTGCAACGCGGTCATTATTATTGTTGATCGCGACCTCTGACTCGGTGTTGATATCTCCCAACAAGGTTTCTTCGCCTTCAAGTGCCGGAGCATTCGCAACAAACTCAATACCCTCGAATGTGGTTAATGTTGCGGGCAGTGCAGCGTCCTTCACTTCCGGGATACCGCCCTGATCAAATGCAAAGTTGGAGACTTCCGTCAGCCATTTCACGTAGAGCATCGAGGCGATCTGGTTGTCTACCGACGAATGGACGTTGATGCCATAGCAATAATCCGGGCCGGCGGAAGCATACTGAACGCCGTTCACAGAAATCGGGAAAGGCATGTAGCCGATGTTATCCGGATTCGGACCGGCCTGCTGCATCTGAGATACAGCCCACGAGCCGAGAACCATCGTTCCGATTTCACCGTTGTTGATCATCGCTTTGCAGCCTTCCCAGTCCGTGGTGGTCGGGTCCTCTTCGATCAGGCCGCGCTTGACTGCCTCATAAAGAGAATAATACACAGCGTAGGGTCCCGTTCCGTCTCCTCTGTCCGCAAAAGGATTCTTGGCATGCGGAAGGACCTGATTCATATAGTTTGCATCCCCGTCGGATGTTCCGCCGATGTATGCATCCCACGCACCCATTGTCCAGCCGGCAGCAAAGTTGGTATAAAGCGGAATCGCATCCGTATTGTCTTTGATGAGCTGGAGAGCCGAAAGGAATTCGTCCGGCGTCTTGGGCATGCTGGTAATGCCGGCTTCCGTAAATACAGCCTTGTTGAAAACGATGCCCTGCACGTTGTTTGTGGAAGGAATCCCGTACACTTTTCCGTCAAAGGACTTATCATTCAGAAAAATGTATTTCTCGGAAAGCTTAGTCTGGTCTCCGAAAGAAATAAAGTATGTGGAGAAAGCAGGCTTGTCCACATCACCGGGAATCATGCAGATGTCTCCCCAGTTCGGTGTGGTCAGACGTGTGGTAATTGTTTGAGAATAATCGGTGATTGCTTCATAAGTGATTTTAACGTTCGGATAGAGTTTCTGAAATTCTTTCACATAATCGGCCAGTACCGTGTCAACGATGTCGGTTCTGTGAGTGATGACCTTAATGTCGGCCTTAATATCTTTGTAATCCTTTCCAAGTTCTAATTTGTCAATGGAGATGTCTGCGATGTTCTTTTTCTTTTCGGCACACGCCGTGATAGAAAAGAGCATGACCAACACTAGAATTAAGGTAAGTACTTTCTTCATTTCGACCCCTCCTTAGAATGTATGAAATTTAAGTTAGATAGTCCTTGTCTGTATCATATTGATTTGTTCGACAGTTGTCATTGCAGTATCTTGGATAAATGTCACTATCTTGGTCTGTTTGTCATTTTTCGCCGGAATTAGAGAATATATTTGTCATTTTTAATATTATGATGCGTATATATCCGATATTTGTGATTTATTTGCTTAATCTATACTTAACTTCTTTGCATTATGATAATTATTATTAATTTCCTTTTTTGTTAATCACACTTGCTTCTGATTCTGTCAGAACATATAATGGGAGAAAAGACGGTTTCAGGGTTAGGCGGTATTGACTCGTGACGGATTCCGATGATTTGATCTGTACGATTTCTGTTCCCCATCGAGCTCTTCCCATCCAATGCATTTGGGACGGAGCAATTTATTCATCGTTGAAAATATCCTTTGCTCCGGGCGCAGGCTATCTGTTGCTCTATGTCCGTTCCGGCGAAGGGACTCTGGAAAGCCGGAGTACCGCACACTTTCTTTCCGCCGGTTCGCTGATTTTTCTGGAGGGAATGCATTCGCTTTTTCTGGACACAGATCGGTCCGACTTTTCTGTCGCTTGTTTTCTCTTTTCTTCGTCGGAAGCTACTGCTGCTTACGAAGCCTATTGCCGGGATAATCTTCCGGTCATCCCTTATGAAAAGACGCAAAAGTTATCGGAATTGATTGCAAAATCGCTTCAACTTCTCTCCGATTCTTCCGCTTCGGCTAAAATTGCCCGAAGCGCTGTTGTATCCGATTTGCTTGAGGAACTCTCTTTATGTAAGTCCCCGGAACATATTGCATCTGCTCGGACCACTTATTACATTTCAGCGATGAAGGAGATTTTTGATCAGCGATACTCTGAGGCGCTGTCGCTTACCATCATATCCAAGGAGCTTCATATCAACAAATATAAACTCGCAAAAGAATTCAAGTCTTTCTATGGCGTTGCTCCGATCGAGTATCTGATATCAAGAAGAATTGAAGCGGCCAAGAAACTCCTGATCGGAACGCACAAAACGGTTACGCAGATCGGAATGAGTATTGCCCTAGAAAATACGCCCTATTTCGTAAAACTTTTCAAAGCACATACCGGACTAACGCCTCTGAAATACCGGCTGCACCATCAAAAAACACTGCCGCAGGATCCGATCCGTGAGGACGAACACGAATCGGTGTGCGTTACTCATCGCAAATAAATAATTCCTGAAATTATAAGCTTAGGGGCATCACTGATTCTTTAATGACGATTTTCCCGCCGATCAGTATGCGCCCCGCCCGGAATGCGGGGTTTTTATATTTCTTCACAATCGCATTGATCGCGGCCCGGGCAAGACCCTTCATATCGATCTCCACCGTTGTAATATGAAGTGTCGCCGAGCTTTCCGCCGTTGAGTAATTGTCAAAACCGACCACCGAAATATCCTCCGGAACCCGGATGCCTTTCGACTGAAGGACCTTGACAAAGCGATACGCCACTTCATCGCAGTTGCATACAAAGGCGGTCGGCATTTCATCGGGCAATACAAAATCAATATAATACCCGTCGTTGGTGCGGTCCGATATCAGCCAATCCTGCCGGGGTATGATCTGATGCTCGATCATCGCTTTGTAAAAGCCCATATAACGGTCCTGAATGCTTGAGGTCGCCAAAACATTGCCGACAAAGCCGATCCGGGTGTGATTATTTTGGATCAGATAATCCGTAAGAAGATACATGTCGAAAAAATTATCCGTTGTAATCGAATCCACGTCGAAGTTTTTCTCGTAGAAGTCCAGATAAACGCACGAGATGCCGGTATCATATATGGTTCGCAAATACTCCGGCGTCAGTTGACCGATAATAATCAGGGATGTGACCCGTTTTTCGAGAATCATTTTTGAAATGGTCAGAGACGCCTCGTCTTCGTAGGACAGAATATCGAAAATGCTGTATAGTCCTCTTGATTTAAGTTCCACGGCAAGTTTCTGATATAATTCCCAATACAATGAGGTGCTGATCTGAATATAACGCTGCGCCGTAAGGATGCCGATGTCGCATCCGATCAACAGCTCCGGCTCCGTCTTCGGAGATGATTTCATGTATTTATATCCGAGCTCATCCGCAACTCTGAAGATCTCGTCGCGAACGACTTGGCTGACTCCCTTTTTACCGGATAAGGCATTGGATACCGTGACATTACTAACGCCGACTCGTTGCGCAATATCTTCCATGGTGACCGTTTTTATGGCTCCCTTATGCATATCTCTACCGCCTTATTCCATATAATTCCTTGAATATTATACTATTCCACCGGACTTAATAATACAAGTGACCGGATTAAAATTGATTCAATTATTAATGAACAGAAAATAATTAATTCTTTTTAATTTCAGACTGATCCCCTGCCACCCTCGGGTCTGAATTGTCTATGTGATGGGATGCGTTGGCAAATCGACCCTCGGCTTCATGAGCGAGTTTGCTCCGATGACCGAAGAGACAGCGGTCGCTTTTCGGGAATTAACGGAGAACCGCCGGTCTTCGATTCTTCAGAATCCCACGATGTTTGAAATTATCCGTGAGGAGGCGCTCTGCTTCTTCAACGACCGGAACTTCGAGATATGGGGCTTTACCTTCTATGAGCGAATGCTCTCCCACGACGCAGAGGGAAACATCCGCGATCCAAAAAGCTATGACGAGGCGATCGCGCAGCTCCAGGAATGCATCCGGCTCCGCGGCGAGTTTATGGACAGCCACATCGAGGATCTATATCGTTACGCCGTTAATTAGCGGATCGCATTTTCCCGTCGCTCCGGATCGGCTACGACGCCGCCCCCGACATGCCCTTATAGCGTCGGATGTTATCTTCATTTAAAAACTCATACGCCTCACTGATCTCCTGGAATTTGGCGGTCGCGTCCGGGGCACTGTTGACATCCGGATGATACTGCTTCGCCTTTTTACGATACGCGAGCTTGATTCGGCTCTCCTCGGTCGTGACCGGAATGCCGAGAGTCGCGCAGCTTTTCTCATATTGGGTCTTAAAATCGACATAGGGGTTACTCGCCGAGCCCGAGGAATATCCGCCGCCGGGACCGCCGTACCCGCCGCCGAAGCCGCCCTGCCACTGGCGAAAGCGCTCTTCCCACATGCGCTGCTGCCGAGCTCTTTTTTCCCACGCGCGCCGCGCCTGCTCCGCCTTCTCGGTCTCGTAGGCCTGCTTGTGATATGAATAGGAACGCTTCGTGCGACCCGTCGGATCCTTATAGTACTCGGCCCGCCCGAAAAGAAATCTGGAGCTGACCTCCTGGTAGTCTTTCAGTTTGCCCAACAGGACCGCCCCGAGAATCGGGAACGCGACGACCAGAATCAAGATAACGAGAACGAGCGGGTTGGAAAGTAGCCACCCGCCGAGGGGGATCAGGAGGAGAAGGAACAGACATCCGCCCAGGCTCAAAAGCAGGAAACAACCCTTGATAAAGCTCTTGGCCAGAAGGATCCCGGACTCGATCAAATAAACCAACCCGCTCAAAATAAAGCGATTCGCGACGGCGATACCGTAAATGATTTTTCCGAAGATCCTCTTGATGAACTTCATGCCCTGCTATCCTTTTTGAGTATACGAAATTAGAATCATTGTAACGCATTTTAGTGTCGATCCGAAATGATATTACGCAAAGTATATGCTAATATATTCTTAATATATTTATGGAAAAGGGGGGCGGTATCATGTTTATTCTTTGGGGTTGGGGTAAACAAACCCGGAAGGTTGTCGGCACAGTCGGCTCTCGGATG
>Ga0172381_10003831_pt1 | contig 15743 bp, 16 predicted proteins | sample Leawel6488metaG_FD_119754 | JGI IMG/M metagenome (GOLD analysis project Ga0172381, IMG submission 119754) | Leachate microbial communities from a municipal landfill in Southern Ontario, Canada - Leachate well 64-88 metaG | ecosystem: Engineered > Solid waste > Landfill > Unclassified | place...
GAAAAAGCTGGTACCCGATATCTGAGCCGGCTCAATTAGGAATCCTGCCTTTGATATTAGGTTCACTCTTAGTTACTTTAGGGGCGGCGGTTATTTCAATTCCCGTAGGTATCGCCTGTGCTGTTTATATCTCCGAAATCGCCCCCTTAAAGATCAAAGAAGTTTTAAAAGCCGGTATTGAACTTTTAGCAGCTATCCCGAGCGTTGTGCTGGGTTTTATAGGGATGGTCACACTTGTCCCGTGGGTAAAGAAGGTGTTTGGTTTACCTACGGGATTGACCGCGTTATCCGGCTCAATTATGCTCGCCTTTATGGCTATGCCGACAATAGTTTCGGTGGCTGAAGATGCTTTATATTCGGTGCCCAAAAATTATAAGGAAGGGGCTTTTGCCATAGGGGCGACTCACTGGCAGACAATATACCGGGTAATGCTGCCTGCTGCTTCTAGCGGGATCGTGGCTGCGGTGATGCTGGGCATCGGAAGAGTTATCGGAGAAACTATGGCAGTGATGATGATCACCGGAAACTCAGCGATCATCCCGAATAGTATCTTGCAGCCGGTGCGTACCCTGACCGCGACTATTGCCGCGGAAATGGGAGAGGCAGTTGTGGGCAGCGAGCATTATTTTGCTTTGTTTGCTATCGGCATTGTTTTATTTATTATTAGTTTTATTATTAACGTGACCGCAGACCTGTTCCTGCACAAGAGGCAATAATGCGTAATACTAAAAGGGCCCAAAAAATCGCGTTTTTTCTGATGTTCCTGGCAACGCTATTAATAATTGTGCCGGTAGGAATGATCGTGGTAATAATTATCCAAAAAGGCCTGCCGGCGGTCAATTGGCAGTTTTTATCGGATATCCCGCGCCAGGGAATGCGCAGCGGAGGCATCTTTCCGGCGATAATCGGCACGATATATCTGGTAACAGGGGCGATAGTATTTGCCTTGCCCATTGGCCTTCTGGCAGCGATATATTTAAGCGAGTATTCCCGGGATAATATTTTGAACAGAATGATCAGGCTGGCGATCGTCAACCTATCCGGAGTCCCCTCGGTAGTTTACGGGCTTTTTGGTTTGGCTTTATTCGTGGTGTTCCTGAAATTCGGCGCGTCTATTCTCTCGGGGTCTTTAACGTTGGGTATTATGATCCTGCCGATAATCATTACTACTTCACGCGAAGCACTGGAAAGCGTGCCGCAGTCATTCCGGGAAGTAAGCCTGTCTTTGGGCGCCAGCAAATGGCAGACTATCCGGCACATTGTTCTGCCTAATGCTATACCCGGGATCTTGACCGGAACTATTTTGGGTTTAGGCCGCGCCGCGGGTGAAACAGCCCCGATACTTTTTACTGTAGCGGCTTTTTACCTTCCGCAGCTGCCTAAATCTATTTTTGACCAGGCAATGGCTTTGCCGTATCATTTGTATGTTATTTCTACGCAGGTGCCCAATGTTGATGAAAAAGTGCGCTATGGCACTGCGCTTGTGTTATTGGTTTTGGTATTATTTATGAATTTAGTAGCGATAATAATCAGATATCGGTTTAGGAAAAAGAAAAAATGGTGATTAGCGCCTATGGGGACACCTTTGTGAGTAATTTGAGAACCGTCCCCAGGGTAATTTGAGAACCGTCCCTATGGTAAAATTTGAAGTTCATAATCTAAATGTTTGGTTTGATAAAACTCAGGCGCTGAAAAACGTCAATATAGAAGTGCGCCAGAACGAGATCCTTAGTATTATCGGGCCGTCTAACAGCGGTAAGACTACTTTTATCCGTATGCTTAACCGGTTGAATGAGCTGCATCCGAATTTCAGAATGAGCGGAGATGTTGAGATAGATAGGTATAATATAAAGCAGATCGATGTTGAGATCCTACGTAAAAGAGTTGGCATGGTTTTTGCCTTACCTTTGCCGTTACCGCTTTCTATATTTGAAAATGTTGCTTATGGATTGCGGATGCACGGGGTAAAAGATAAAAAGAAATTTGGGGAGATAGTCGAGCGCTCATTAAAGCAATCTTATATCTGGGATGAAGTTAAAGATAGACTTGATGAATCGGCATTTAAATTATCCGGAGGCCAGCAGCAGCGTTTGTGTATTTCCCGGACGCTGGCAGTAGCTCCGGAAGTTATACTATTTGATGAACCTTGTTCCGGATTGGACCCGATCTCAACTGCTAAAGTAGAAGAAGCGATGTTGGAATTAAAAAAAGAGTATACTATCGTGCTTGTCACCAATAACGTCAAACAGGCCGCCCGGGTAGGCGACAGGACCGCGTTTTTTCTGTCAGGAGAATTAATTGAAATTGATTCAACCGATAAAATATTCACAGCTCCCAAGGACGCGCGCACCGACGGATATATCAGCGGAAGGTTTGGATAATGCCTAAGATCCTAACGAACAATCTCAATCTTTGGTACAGCGATTTCCATGCTCTCAAAGACGTCAATATAAGCATTCAGGAGCGCAGGATCACGGCTATTATCGGCCCTTCGGGCTGCGGTAAATCTACGCTGTTGCGTACGTTTAACCGGATGAATGACCTGATTGATGGGGTGCGGACCAGCGGTAATATCTTGGTTGACGGCCGGGACGCGCTTGATGCCAATACGGACCTTGTGGTTTTACGTAAAAAAGTAGGAATGGTTTTTCAACGGCCCAACCCGTTCCCTTTGAGCATTTATGAAAACATTGTTTTTGGTGAAAGAGTTCACGCCGGAAGGACCAGCAGAGGCAGGCTGGATGAGATAGTTGAACATAGTCTTAAATCAGTATTGTTATGGGATGAATTAAAGGATAAACTTAGCAGATCCGCATTAAGTCTATCGCTTGAACAGAAACAAAGGCTTTGCATCGCCCGTTTGATAGCGGTCCAACCGGATGTCGTGCTCATGGATGAACCGTGTTCAACGCTTGATCCGCAGGCAACATCCAGGATAGAAGAATTAATGCGTGAACTAAAAAATAATTATACTATAATAATAGTAACTCATAATATGCAGCAGGCAGCCAGGGTTTCCGACGATACCGGGTTCATGCTCTTAGGCGAGTTGATAGAATTCGGTAAGACCCAGGATATATTCACAGCGCCAAAAAATAAACAAACAGAAGATTATATTACCGGCAGATACGGTTAAAGGAGAAAATTATGGAGAGGCATTTTGATGAAGAGCTGCAGCAATTGCATAAAGATATTTTAAAGATGGGCGTAATGACCGAAGAGGCTATTTATAAGTCGATCGAGTCTCTAAAAAATAGGGATAGGTCTCAGGCTCAGGAAGTAATCGTTAACGACGATAAAATCGACCAGTTAGAGTTGCTGATCGATGAGCGTTGTATTGATCTTATTGCCAGGCATCAGCCTATGGCAGGGGATTTGCGTTTTATTACTACAGGTATGAAGATAAACGCGGAATTAGAGCGTATCGCCGATATTTCCGTGGATATCTGCCAGCGGGTATTAGAAATCGTTGATAAACCGCTTCTTAAGCCCCTGATCGATATTCCGAAGCTTTCAGAAGTTGCCCAAAATATGGTAAGGGATTCCATTGAAGCGTTTATCAAGAAAGATGTGGAATTAGCCAGGAAGGTTATGTCGGACGATCCCGAAGCGGACAATTTACGGAATCTGATCGTTGAAGAACTGATTGATCTATTAAAGAAAGACAGTAAAGCTGCTGAAAGAGCGGTAGCGCTTTTGCTCATCGCCCGCTATTTAGAGCGTATCTGTGACCACACCACTAATATAGCCGAAGATGTTATTTACATGGTTGAGGCTAAAGTAGTTAAGCATAGCCCCGATAATCCTGCCTGATCGCGCCAGTATTTCTTATTAACTAAGATTCCTAAAGTTCAGGAAATTCCTAAAAGAGGTGGATTTTCAAGATACACTTGACCCTGGTTAGTTAGTGTGTTATTATTGAATGGCTTATAATTATAGGTGTCAAGGCACAAGTGGCAAGGTACAAGTTGGCAGGTTATGCTTGCTCGATCATCTATTTTTACTTGTCACTTGCGTCTTGTACCTTGTAACCCGTCATAAATGGAGGAATAACATGGACGAGATCCTTGAAATTTTGGAAAAAGATGGCCGGGCGACTGTTCAAGATATAGCTAAAATGCTTAGGAAAAAGCCTGAAAGTATTAAGCAAGCGATCAAAAAATATGAAAAAGAAGGTGCTATTTTAGGCTATAAGGCCATAATTAACAGGGAGTTAATAAAGGATATTGATTCCCGCGTGCGGGCCTTGATCGAGGTCAATATTACTCCTCAAAAAGACCTAGGTTTTGAGAAAATAGCTGAAAGGGTATATTCTTTTCCTGAGGTTTCCAGTTGTTACTTGATTTCAGGTACATATGACCTGCTTTTGATAGTCGAGGGTAAAGATCTGCATACAGTAGCCAGGTTTGTTGCTGAAAAACTAGCGCCTTTGGAGAATATCCGGGGTACGGCAACGCATTTTTTGCTGAAAAAATATAAAGAAGACGGAGTGGTGTTGAAGCATAAAGAAGAGAATAAGAGGATAGCTATTTCGTATTAAATAGCAAGTAATGACAAATGTCAAAATTCAAAACAGTAGTTTTGAAAATTTGAACTTTGGATTTATTTTGAATTTTGTGCTTTGTTATTTGTCATTAACGTCAAAATCAAATGAAAGACCTAGTTTCTACTAAAGTTAAAAACATGCAGCCTTCTGGGATAAGGGCTTTTTTTGACCTTGTTCTGGGGATGAAAGAAGTGATTTCTCTGGGGGTAGGAGAGCCGGATTTTGTTACTCCGTGGCAGATCCGTGAGGCGGGGATATATTCTCTTGAGCAGGGTTATACTTCATACACGTCTAATAAGGGGTTGTATAAATTAAGATTGGGGCTGAGCCGTTTTTTAAAATCTGAATATGGCGTGGAATATTCCCCCGACGAAGAAATGCTTATTACCGTAGGTGTCAGCGAGGGGTTGGATTTGGCTTTGCGCGCCCTGATCAATCCCGGGGATAAGATATTGATCCCAACGCCCTGTTATGTTTCTTACGGCCCGATGACGGAATTAGCAGGCGGAGAAGCGGTTTATATCGATACTTCTAAAGACGGGTTTAAATTAAAACCAAAGATCCTTGAAAAGTATATAGATAAAAAAGTCAAAGGTATAATTTTTAATTATCCGGCTAATCCTACCGGTGTCTCGTATACCCGTAAAGAGCTGGAAGAGATAAAAAAGGCCCTTCTCAAGCATGATCTGATCTGCATAGTGGATGAAGTCTACGGCGATCTTACGTATGATTTTGATCATACTTGTTTTGCTTCTTTGAAAGGAGCAAAAAATAATACGGTTTATTTAAACGGATTTTCTAAGAGTTATGCTATGACCGGCTGGCGCGTAGGTTTTGCATGTGGCCCGAAAGAAATAATCGCGGCCATGACCAAGATCCATCAGTATTCAATAATGTGCGTTCCGATCACCAGCCAAATGGCTGCGTGTGAAGCTATTGTCACCGGCAGGCGTTCGGTGGAAGAGATGAAGCGTGAATATAAAAGACGCAGGGAGTTTATTATAACTGAGCTCAATCGCATCGGCCTGGAATGTTCCAAGCCGCAGGGGGCTTTTTATGCTTTCGCGTCGCTGAAAAAGACCGGGATGGGTTCAATGGAATTTTGCCAGAAGCTGCTCAAAGAACAGAAAGTGGCTATTGTCCCGGGAACCGCGTTTGGCGAAAATTCAAAAGACTATGTGCGTATTTCTTACGCCTCCAGTTTGGAAAATTTAAAAGAAGCAATAAGCAGGATAGAGATCTTTTTAAAAGGCAAAAAATAATGGCGAAATCAGCCAAGAAATATGAGGTTTATCTTAAACAGATAGAGGCGATCTCTAAGATCGCTAATTTGATCACCTCCGGGCTGTATCTGGACGAATTATTGCGCCTGATCGTACAGGTTACGGCTGAGGTGATGAACTCTAAGATCAGTTCACTTATGCTTCTTGATCCGGATAAAAAAGAGCTGGTGGTCAGGGCCACGCAATCAATTTCCGAGGCGTATAATAAAAAAGCGAATATAAAGTTAGGCGACGGGATCGCCGGAAAAGTCGCGTCAACTAATAAACCGATAGTTGTTCTGGACGTGCGTAAAGACGAGCGGTATGTCAGCCGTGATATCGCTAAAAAGGAATCTCTTGTATCTTTGGCCAGTGTGCCTATGGCGGTTAAGGGCAAGATCATCGGCGTGCTTAATTGTTATACTTCCAAAAAACACGAATTTACCAAACAGGAGATACAGGTATTAACAGCTTTGGCTAGTCAGGCGGCAGTAGCTATTGAGAATGCCGAGCTGGACCTGAAGGTGCGCAGTGCCGAAGAGGCCCTTGCCACGCGTAAGGTAGTGGAGCGGGCTAAAGATATCTTGGCCCAGGAAGCCAATATTGCCCCTCAGGAGGCTTACAGGTTGATCCAAAAACAGAGCATGGATAAGCGAAAATCCATGCGCGAAGTGGCTGAAGCGATCATTTTAGCTAAGGATATTAAAGGAAAGTAGTAGGGACGGTTCTGTTTTTCCTCATAAAACTGTCCCTGTTAGGGGACACCTTTGTGAGGGATTTCAGAACCGTCCCTGAGAATCTTGCTTGACAGAGCGGTAATAAATGGTACAATTTTGCATAATTAATTTACGCGGTAAAGACACAGAAGTCTTCTGGCGTATATAGCTACTAGAAGGCTTTTTTCATTTTTAGCGCCTATTTATGACTAACCAAAATTTAATTTTATCGGCTGTTTTTGTTCCATTATCTCTGGCTTTTGTTTTACCTGTAATAGGCAGGGTGGGCAAAGGGGCGCGTAACGTATTTGCGTTACTGTTGGCGCTGGTTGCGCTCATTTGTTCTTGCGCGCTTTTGCCGTCTGTGATGAAAGGCGGTATTGTTAACATCTTTAAGCCTCTGCAGTTAGGTTTTAACTTCAGTTTTACTGCTGATCCATTAGCGGTTTTTATGGCGATTGTTTCGTCTTTTATCAGCGCGATCATTATCCTTTATTCCTTCGGCTATATCAGCCACTACGAAAATCAAAACGAATATTATCTTATGGTCGTGCTCTTTTTAGGCGCGATGATGGGTTTGGTCTTTTCAGCTAACCTTATCTTCCTTTACATATTTTGGGAGATTACTGCGATAACCAGTTGGCGTTTGATCGGATTTTTCCGTGAAAAACAGCATGTTTTGCGCGCGGATAAAGCTTTTATGGTTACTGTATTTGGAGCCTTGTTGATGCTGGTCGGGTTTATCCGGCTAGGGCAGGAGATGGGTTCATATGACCTTTTTGTGATCAAAGACGCGATAATGATCCATCCTGTATCCAACGTTACTATTGCTTTAATATTGGCCGGGATATTTTCTAAATCAGCGACTCTGCCGTTCCAAACCTGGCTGCCGGATGCGGGCGTGGCGCCTTCGCCGGTTACGGCGTTACTGCACGCGGCGGTGCTGGTTAAGATCGGTGTTTATGTTTTTGCCCGTATTTTTGTGGCCACAATACCTCTGACTCAACTTTGGCACGTGGGTGTGCCTTTGATCGCCGGAATAAGCGCTTTAGTTGCCGCGGGCGCGGCGTTAATTGAAACGGATCTGAAACGGATCATCGCGTATTCGACTGTCAGCCAGATCGGATTTATATTTTTAGGCCTTTCTATCGGCAGCGAGCTGGGGTTTGCCGGCGGTTTACTTTATATTCTGATGCACGGACTGGCTAAAGCCGGTTTATTCTTGTGCGCAGGCATTGTGGAGCAAAATACCAAGACCAAAGATATTACTAAGCTTGGCGGCTTGATTACAACTATGCCTATAACTGCGATTTCATTTTTATTCTGCGCTTTTTCAGTTATGGGTATACCGCCGTTCGGAGGTTTTTTCGCGAAATATATGGTTATTGCCGCTACTTTGGGAGGCAGGCATTTTATAATCGCGGCTATGTTTATTGTCGGAGCATTTTTGACCATTCTTTATCTGTTTAGGGTGTTTAACATGGTATTTTTAGGCGAAGTAAAAACTCCCGCGTCAGGAGAGAAGGAACCGGTTATGGTTTTTAGCGTGGCGCTTTTAGCGTTTCTTTCGCTAGCAGGGGGAATAGCCATTCGTTATCCTAATGAGATCGCGCAGCTAGCTTGTGTAGGGCTGCCAGGGATATTTAAATAATGAAATTAATACTTTTACCGATAATTTTACCTATTATATCCGCGTTGGTAGTTTTAGCTACGCCTGTAGCCTGGCGCAGGGCCAGGGAAGCCGTATCTATTTTGGCTGTAGCCCTGAATTTGATCTGCGCGGCTGTTTTGTTTAAGGCTAGCGCGGTTTTCCAGATGCCCTGGCTTGGATTCGGCATGGAATTTAAATTACGCCTTTATCAGTTTAGCGGTTTCATTCTTTTGGCCGCGGCATTTTTCGCTATCTGTGTCTGTCTTTATTCTTTGAGTTTTATGCGTCAGAAGCCGGCTCATAAGCAGTTTTATTCGTACCTGCTGATCACTTTAGGGCTTACTAACGGGGCAGTGCTTGCGGATAATCTGATATTGATGCTTTTTTTCTGGGAAGGCCTGTTGCTGACGCTATTCGGCATGATCGCTATCGGGAATAAGTCTGCGTTTAAAACCGCGACCAAGGCATTCATTATTGTAGGAATATCCGATTTGTGTATGATGGCTGGAATAGGATTAACCGGATACTTGGCAGGGACTTTAAATATTTCTCAGATCAGCCTGCCGATAACCAGGCTTGGGGGGTTGGCGTTTATACTTTTGATGATCGGCGCGATAGCTAAAGCAGGGGCAATGCCATTTCATAGCTGGATCCCGGATGCCGCAAATGACGCGCCGCTGCCTTTTATGGCGTTTTTACCGGCGTCATTAGAAAAACTTCTGGGGATATATTTTCTTGCCCGTATAAGTCTTGATATGTTTAAATTAAATCCCGCAAGCGGTTTAAGTATTCTTTTGATGGCCATCGGCTGTGTGACGATTTTATTGGCAGTTATGATGGCTCTTATCCAGAAGGATTATAAACGGCTTCTTTCTTACCACGCTATCAGTCAGGTTGGTTACATGATCTTAGGTATTGGTACATGTGTTCCTGCCGGCATAATCGGCGGGTTATTCCATATGATCAATCACGCGCTCTATAAATCTTGCTTATTCTTAACCGGCGGCTCAGTTGAAAAACAGGCCGGCACCACTAATTTAGAAAAACTTGGCGGGCTATATTCCAAGATGCCGATAACTTTTATTTGTTTTATTGTTGCCGCGGCTTCGATTTCCGGCGTACCGCCTTTTAACGGTTTTTTCTCCAAAGAGCTGATCTATGACGGCGCATTGGAGAGAGGGATGATATTTTATTTGGCCGCGCTTGTGGGTTCATTTTTGACCGCCGCGTCATTTTTAAAATTGGGCCATGCAGCGTTCTTGGGAAAAAGAAGCCCGGAAAACGATAATGTTAAGGAATCTTCCTGGCTTATGCTTATTCCTATGATGACGATCGCAGGTGTTTGCGTTTTATTCGGCCTGTATAACCGCCTGCCTTTGGAAAATCTGATCCAGCCTATTTTGGGCCCTGAAAGATCAGAGAGCCATGTTTTCTACGGATTGCCGTCAAATGTGATACTGATCATTATGACTATCGTGGTTTTGATCGCGGCCTGGATCAATCATGTCATAGGCGTAAAGAAAGGCGGGAGTGGGCTTAAGTCAGTTGATCACATACATTATTCGCCGGTTTTTATCGGTGTTTATGACCGCGCGGAGAAAAAGATGTTTGATCCCTATGATATAGGATTAAAGTTAGCAATGTACGGTTCGCGGGCATTGTGGAAAGTTGACCGCGCGATAGATTGGGTCTATGACGGCCTGGCCGTAAAATTAGCTCATTTTTCTTCGTTAAAAGCACGGCAGTTCCAAACCGGATATTATGCAGTGTATATCTTGTGGGCGTTAATAGCAACAGTTGTGGTAATTATAGTATTACTTAAATAGGAGAAGCAAGGTGCTGTCGTTATTTATTTCAATACCTTTTTTAAGTTTGATAGCGTTCAATATCCCCTGGAAGAGGTCCGGGCAATTGGCCTTTTTCTGGTCGGGGGTTTTATTTCTAGCTCAGGCAGTTCTGGCGTTATTATTTTCTATAGGAGCCGTCGATCCCTCTGCCATGCAATTGAGCCGGATCTTTATATTTAAGCTTTCATTGGACCCGTTGAGTTTGTTGATGCTGCTTTCTATCGGTATTGTCGCTTTTGTGACTTTATTGGCGGCAAATATTTTGATCAGTGAAAAGGGGCAAAAGGGCAATTTTATCAATTTATTGATGGTAGCTGTTACGGGAATGAACGCCACTGTCCTGGCAGCGGACCTGTTCTCGGTCTATGTCTTTATGGAAGTGGTAGCGGTTTCGTCTTTCGTGCTTATCTCGATACAGAAGGACCGCCTGGCTTTAGAGGGTGCGTTCAAATATATGATCATGTCATGGGTTGCTACGGCTTTGATGCTTACTTCCATAGCTTTGATAATCCTTACCTGCGGTGATACTGATTTCAGCGTGATTGCCTCTGGTTTGAGCGCGCAATCAGGCAATCCTTTGGTAAAATTAGCGATCGGGCTTTTCTTGTGCGGGTTATTTATTAAATCCGGGGTAGTACCGTTTCATGGATGGCTGCCTGACGCCTATTCCGCCGCTCCTTCAGCGGTTTCGATCCTGCTCGCCGGGATTATCACTAAAGTTACCGGTGTATATGTTCTTATGCGTTTGGTCATTTCGGTATTCGGGCTCAATTCTTCTATCCAGAATATACTTATGTTTGCCGGAACAGTTTCGATAATATTCGGGGCGCTTGCGGCTTTGACTCAGCATGATTTTAAGCGGATGCTGGCGTATTCAAGTATCAGTCAGATCGGATACATTATTTTAGGGCTTGGCTGCGGTACTCCTTTGGGCTTAGCGGGCGCCGCGTTCCACTTTTTCAACCACGCGATGTTTAAATCACTTCTTTTTGTCAACGCTGCGGCAGTTGAAAAGCAGGCAGGTACGGTCCATATGGATAATCTTGGCGGGCTTGCGGCAAAGATGCCTTTGACCGGAACGACTTCTGTTATTGCCCTGCTTTCAACGGCGGGGATACCGCCTTTATCCGGTTTTTGGAGCAAGTTGATCATCATAACGGCTTTATGGAGTGCGGGAAAGTTTGCCTATGCTTATATCGCGATAACGTTCAGCGTGGTCACTTTGGCTTATTTTCTTTCTATGCAGCGCAGGGTTTTCTTTGGGAAATTGCAAACGGGCTTAGAGGCGGTTAAAGAAGCGGGCCTTGGGATAACTATTCCATCAGCGTTGCTGGCGGCAATTACAGTGGCGGCAGGGATAGGTTTTCCTTGGGTGCTGGACAAATTGATTTTACCGATACAATTTATTTTGAAATAATATGGCCACCACTATTTTATTATTACTAGGGCTTTTGGCAGCGGCGTTATGGACAGTAATGACCACAAGATTATTGCGTTCGGTGGTCGGGCTTGCCCTTACCAGCGCGATATTATCTATAATAATATTCCAGTTGAATTCTCCCGTGGCCGCGGTTTTTGAACTGTCGGTCTGCGCCGGGCTTATCCCAGTCATATTTATTACCGCGATTAGTTTTACTCAACGTATAGCCAAGTCGCAGTTACAGGAACGCAGAAGAGAACGTTTAACACGGTTTTTTCTTTTACCGGTTATTGTGATCATCGCGGGCCTAGCGCTTTTGCGCTGGTTAAAGATACCGGCACTCGTGCTTCCTTCCGCCGATGGGGCCGGTGACGTGCGTTTGCTTTTTTGGAATGTGCGGCATCTTGACCTGCTGGGGCAGATTGTTGTACTTTTGGCGGGAGCATTTGCGGTTGTTGTTTTATTTAAGGAGCCAAGGAAATGATGACCCCGGAGTTGACTCAGTCATTTTGGATGTACAGTATATTCGCCGCACTTTTATTTATTGTCGGGCTGTATTGTATCTTGGCGACTTTTAATTTGATCCGGGTATTGATCGGCGTAGAAATATTGATCAAGGCTTCGACCCTGTTGATAATTGTCTGCGGCAACATTACCGGTCATCAGGCGTTGGCGCAGGCGATAGCGGTTACTTTGATAGTTATTGAGGTGGTTATAGTGGTGGTTGCGGGCGGAGTGATCCTCTGCCTGTTTAAGCATAACCATTCGATTGATACTAGAAAATTAAAAAATCTTAAAGGATAATATGTCCAGAGAATTGATATTAGCTCCGGCAGTGGCATTCACGATACTTTTCGCGGTGATCCTTTTGGCCGCGCTCTTGTTTTCGCGGTTATCCTTTAGAAGAAAGACCGCCCAAAGCGTTGACGAGAAAAAGGCTTATTCCTGCGGTGAGGAATTTACCGGCCATATGGCCCAGCCGGATTATAGTCAGTTTTTTCCTTTCGCGTTTTTCTTTACTATTTTGCACGTAGTGGCGCTTGTAATTGCTACAGTGCCTATCGCGAATGCCAGGACTTTTACAATAGCGCTTTTATATATTATGGGAGCAATTACGGGCTTGTTCGTTTTATTAGGCAAGCGAGAGGAATAAATGGGAGTAATTACCAGAATAGTCAATTGGGGCAGGCGTAAATCTCCGTGGGTGCTGCATTTTAATACCGGAGCCTGCAATGCCTGTGATATAGAGATCGTAGCGGGCTTGACTCCGAGATACGACTTGGAGCGGTTCGGGGTTTTGCTTAAAGGAACGCCGCGCCACGCGGATATAATTTTATGTTCCGGCCCGGTCACGCGCCAGATAGAGGCCCGTTTAAAAATGATATACGAGCAGATGCCTGAACCTAAATTCGTAGTGGCTGTGGGGACCTGCGCTTGTACTGGCGGAGTGTTTAAGGGCTGTTATAACGTTAAATCCGGCATTGATAAAGTTATCCCTGTTTCGGCGTATATTCCCGGATGCCCGGCAAGCCCTAAGGCGATCATAGACGGCGTGGTAAAATTACTTAGCAGCCTGGAAGAGAAGCCCAAGAAAACTAAGTAGGATAGTTTAATGTCAAATAACAAAGCGCAAAATTCAAAATAAATTCAAAGCACAAAACAGTTTTGAATTTTGTATTTTAAATTTATCTTGTCATTTGAATTTTGAAATTTGTCATTAACATTTGTTTGTGGAGGAGCATATGAGCCCTGAAGAGATCATTAAATACGACCTGGAAACAAAATTTGATTTTTTAAAAAGTAATATCGTCATTAAGAGGGTTAGGCGTATCTTTGTTGATGTGCCATTGGAGCATTTTCACGATGTCCTGGATTATATGATCAAGAAAATGCATTGCGCCATGCTTTCAGGCATAACCGGTTTGGATGAAGTGGAGAACTTGGCCGTGATCTATCATTTGAGCCCGGAAGGTAAAGTTATGGTCAATTTGAAAGTAAAAATTTCCCGCGATAACCCGCGGATTAAGAGCATTATGCCGTATTTTCCGATAGCTGAGATGTATGAGAGGGAACTGGAAGATCTTTTAGGTATACATGTTGAAGGCCTGCCGGAGGGAGGAAGGTATCCGCTTCCTGACGGATGGCCAAAGGGCGATCATCCTTTGCGCAAGGATTGGAAAGGAATATTACCTGAAATGAAATTGGAGGGTCAAGATGCCTAATTCAGGAGACGTGAGAGTCCCGATCGGACCGCAGCACCCATCATTAAAAGAACCGGAAAGCTTTTTATTAACTTTGCGCGGGGAGAAGATCACCGCGGCCTCAGTCAAGATCGGTTATAATCACCGCGGCATAGAAAAAGCCTGTGAAAGCAGGACCTATGTTCAGGACCTTTATCTGATCGAGCGTGTCTGCGGGATCTGTTCGCATTCGCATTCAACCGCATTTGTCCAGGCGATAGAAGAGATCGCCGGGCTTGAGATACCCGCGCGGGCAAAGTATCTGCGTACAATTGTAGGTGAATTAGAAAGGGTCCACAGCCATCTTCTCTGGCTGGGCGTTGCCGGGCATGAAATCGGATTTGATACCCTTCTGATGTATACCTGGCGCGACAGGGAAGTGGTTATGGATATTTTGACGCAGTTAACCGGCAATCGCGTTAATTACGGCATGAATACTATCGGCGGAGTAAGGCGCGATATAAAACCGGAGCAGATCCCTGAGATCATGAAAGGGATAGATATACTGGAGGAAAGGACTAAGTATTATATTAAAATCGCCAGTGAGGAGCCTACCCTGATCAATAGATTATCTAAGGTTGGAATGCTTTCTTATGATGATGCGATACGCATGGGCGCGGTAGGTCCGACTGCCCGCGCATCAGGAGTACAGCGCGACGTAAGAAAAGACGATCCTTATGCCGCTTACGCTGATATTGATTTTAAAGTGATCACTCATAATACCTGTGATGTCTACGGCAGGACCATTGTGCGCGTTTTAGAGTTGATGGAATCTTTTAAAATGATCCGTCAACTGCTTAATAAATTACCGGATGGCCCGATCGCCGTCCGGGCTCCCAGGAAGATCCCTGCTGGAGAGGCTGTCAGCCGTTATGAAGCTCCCAGAGGAGAGGACCTGCATTACGTCAGGGCGAACGGAACCGATAAACCTGACCGCGTGAAGGTGCGCGCTCCGACTTTGGCTAATGTGCAGGCGGTCGCGCTTATGCTTGAAGACAGGTATCTGGCTGATATGCCGATAGTAGTAGCGGCGATCGATCCGTGTTTTTCCTGTACAGACAGGCTGGTTAGCGTGGAAGATATTGGACAAAATTCAAGAAATACCTATAATTGGGAAAAAATCCATAGCGATAGCATTGAATGGTACAAGAAACGCGGAATTGATTTCACGAAGTTAAACAAAACATTTTAATGAAAGGTACAAGGGGCAAGTAGGTACAAGTTAGAAAGTAAACTTGTACCCTGTACCTTGTAACCCACGATTAACAAATGATTATGGCTATATTTAATATACTAATATTTCCCGGCTTGCTATTTTTATTTTTCTTTAGCATGGCTGCGGAGTTCTATGACCGCAAATTAGGCGCCCGCCTGCAGAATAGGGTCGGCCCGCCGTGGTTCCAGCCATTGGCTGATTTTATTAAACTTTTGGGTAAAGAGGATATTGTTCCTGAAGAAGCGGATACCCGGGTTTTTAAATTAATGCCGGTTTTCGCGCTTGCGTCTGTTTCCTGCGCTTTTCTTTATATTCCGCTTTGGGGAAAAAGCGCATTGTATTCATTTAACGGGGATGTAGTTGTAGTGCTATATCTGTTATCAGTTCCGATCCTGACTTATTTTCTGGGTGGCTGGTATTCTTGTTCTGTTTTCTCAATGATCGGGGCAGTAAGATCTTTAACCCAATTATTTGCTTATGAAATCCCGTTATTTATGGCTATACTTGCCGCGGCGCTCCTGGCCGATACCTGGTCTTTAAGCGAGATGGCTGTATTTTACAGCGCGCATCCGGGGTATTGGATGTTCAATATTTTGGGTTTTGCTATTGCTTTAATAACGCTTTTGGGGAAATTAGAAAAAGTTCCGTTTGATATACCTGAGGCTGAGACCGAGATCGTTGCCGGAACTTTTACCGAATATAGCGGCAGGCTCCTGGCATTATTCAGGGTATCCATAAATATTGAGATGGTCGTAGGCGCCAGCCTTCTGGCAGCGGTATTTATGCCTTGGTGGTTAAATGCCGGGCCCATACTTGGTTTTATTATTTATTTGCTTAAGGTGATA
>Ga0172381_10003833_pt1 | contig 15742 bp, 12 predicted proteins | sample Leawel6488metaG_FD_119754 | JGI IMG/M metagenome (GOLD analysis project Ga0172381, IMG submission 119754) | Leachate microbial communities from a municipal landfill in Southern Ontario, Canada - Leachate well 64-88 metaG | ecosystem: Engineered > Solid waste > Landfill > Unclassified | place...
CGTAATAGTCTTTCTTCTGCTGTTAATTCAGTTTCTCCCTTTGGAGTAATTTTACCAACCAAAATATCTCCTTCATGAACGGTGGCGCCGATTCTAACGATACCATCGTCATCAAGATCTTTTAATTTATTTTCTCCAACATTTGGAATGTCTCTGGTAATAATTTCAGGGCCAAGTTTTGTCTCACGAACGTCTACGGTGAAGGATTCGATATGAACTGAGTCATAGTAACCTCTTCTTACCATTCTTTCTGAAATGATAACCGCATCCTCAAAGTTGTAGCCTTCCCATGATACGTAAGCGACTAAGGCGTTTTGACCGAGAGCCATTTCTCCATTATCGATGGCTGATCCATCTGCAAGTACTTCACCTTTTTTTACTTCGGCACCTTTTGAAACTCTTGCTCTTTGGTGATTACATGTACCTTGATTTGATCTTTCGTATGTTTGAAGTTCATAACTTACTTTACGACCATTGTCATAAACAACGGTAATAATGTCTGCGTCTACGTATGAAATAGTTCCATCTCTTTCGGCCAAGATTACTTGACCGGAACTCTTTGCGGCTAAATCCTCAATACCAGTACCAACAACTGGTGATTCCGGAGAGATCAACGGAACGGCTTGACGTTGCATGTTTGAACCCATGGAAGCACGAGTATTATCATCATGTTCCAAGAATGGAATCATGGCGGTAGTGATTGAGATAATTTGTTTTGGAGAAATATCCATGTGCGTAACGTCATTTACATGAGAGAGCAATGGTTCTCCACCTTTTCTGCAAGATAGACGTGTGTTTGTAAATTGACCTAATTCATCAGTTTCTGAGTTTGCTTGAGCAATGATGAAATCACGTTCTCCATCGGCGTCAAAGTATCCGATTTTTTCAGTAATATATGGTCTTACTTTAATTTCTTTTAAATCTGTTTTTCCAAGGTCCTTAGCAACTTTTTCAGTAATTTCGTCTCCGGCTTTGACAACGTCGTGTCCTTTATAATTTACAGTTTCTCTGGCAATTCTTCCTATCAAATTTCTTGCTGTAGTTGGAACAAGATCGGAAACTTCTCTATATGGAGTTTCGATAAATCCATATTCGTTGATTTTTGCATAAGTAGCTAAATGCACAACGAGACCGATATTTGGACCCTCAGGTGTAGAGATAGGACAGATTCTTCCGTAGTGAGATGTATGCACATCACGAACATCAAATGACGCTCTTTCTCTTGAAAGACCTCCGGGACCCATCGCTGATAGTCTTCTTTTGTGTTCAAGTTCAGCTAGTGGATTGGTTTGATCCATGAACTGTGATAATTGTGAAGATGCGTAGAATTCTCTTAGTGCTGCGGTAATTGGTCGAGAGTTTACTAATTGAGTAGGAGTAACTGTCTCAAGATCCATAACCGTCATTCTATCTTTTGCGATTCTGTCTGTACGTAGTAAACCAACACGGAATTTATTTTGAACCAATTCTCCAACGGCACGGATTCTTCTGTTTGATAGATGATCGATATCATCTGGTTTCATTTCGCCATTATTCAATCTGATCAAATATTTTAAAATTTGAATCAAGTCTGGCACTTGGAATGTATGGAATTTTTTCTTATTTGGAGTGTCTAATTTGAATCTCTTATTTAGTTTGTATCTAGCTACTGGACCCATGTCGTATTTTCTATAATCAAAGAACATGGAATTAATAAGGCCTTTAGCGTTTTCAGGTGTAGCTAAATCTCCAGGACGAATTTTTTTGTAGATATTCTGATAAGCATCTTCAGCTGTTTTTGCTGAATCTTTTTCAAGAGTCATCAAAATATAATCATGATTGACGTCTTTGATTTCGTCTTTAAATAACTCGATGATCTCTTTATCTGTTTTGTATCCAAATACACGTAATAGGGAAGTGATTGGGATTTTTCTTTTGCGGTCGATTTTTACAGTGACAATGCCTTTTTTATCTGTTTCGATTTCCAACCAAGCACCTCTTTTTGGAATGATTTTTGCTGTATGCATTCCTGGAGTTGCGGCACTTTTTGAGAAGAATACTCCGGGTGAACGTACGATCTGAGACACAACTACTCTTTCAATTCCGTTGATAATGAATGTTCCACGATTGGTCATTAAGGGGACGTTTCCTAGGAATACATCCTGTTCCTTAATTTCACCTGTCTCTTTATTGATTAATTGAACGTGTACTTTTAATGGAGCTTCAAATGTAAGATTTTTATTCTTTGCGGTTTCAGCGTCGTATTTTATTTCGCCAAGGGAATGATCTAAGAAATGTAATTCTAGCTTTTTCCCTGAGAAGTCTTGGATAGGAGTGATTTCGTCTAGTAATTCACGAATTCCTTCTGTCAAAAACCATTTATATGAGTTGATCTGAACTTCAATAAGTCCAGGGATTGTTACTTTTTGATCGATTTGATGATTGAAAAATTTGCGCTCTGTTCTCAGAAGAACCGGATTTTGATGAGAAGTTAATTCGGAAGGCTTGATTAAATTTTGATCTTTCTTCGTAGTTTTTTCAGCGATAAGTCTTACTCTTTTTGTAGGTTTCTTTTCTTCTTTTTTCTCTTCAATTCGTGGTGCTTTGTTAATCGTGATTTTTCTTGGAGTTCTTGCTGGAGCGACAGCTTTTTTAGGGGCCGCAGCTGCTGGTTTCTTTGCCACTTTCTTTTCTGGCTTAGAAACTTTTTTAGGAGTGGCCTTCTTTGGAGTCACTTTTTTAGGCGCAGCTTTTTTAACTACTTTCTTTGTAGGCTTAGTAGTTTTTTTAGGTGCTGGCTTGGAAGGTTTCTTTGAAGTTTTTTTAATAACTTTTTTCGCTTTAGCCATATGAAAAAATAGTCAAGGAATTGTATTTGGCCGCCTATACAAATTGATTATACAAGCAGTCGTTTATGCACTATCTTCCTTAACTCAATCGAGTTGATAGCTCTTTGATTTTACTTACAGTTGATTTTATATCAAGTTTATTATTGTTTAACATAAAAACGGACTTGCGTTGGTCGCGATAATGTTGCGTTTTACGTTTGTCTTTTTGGGAGAGATGTGGTTGAATGAGGAAGATATGGAAAAGATGTTCTCACAATTACGCCGCCGCGAAAAAACGAAGCTTCAAAAGTTTCGCCGTTAGGCGTACATAAAAATAACTTTGTGAGGCTTCGTAGGACTACGAGGCCTTTTTTTATTAATTTAAAATTTTAAAAACATGAACAACAATTATATAAAAGTTGCTTCTTATGAAGCTAAAAAAGGTGAGTTCGATAAGATTTTGTTACTTTACTCCGGAGGGTTAGATACTTCAGTGATGATTAAATGGTTGCAGGATAATTATGAGGCTGATGTTTATACTTTAACTGTGAATATTGGACAGGTGGATGACAATTTAGAAAAGGTCAAAGAGAAGGCTATCAAGCTTGGAGTAAAGAAGGCGATGGTTCTTGATGCGCAGGAGGAATTTGCAAATGAATATCTGACCAAAGCGATCAAAATGAATGCTGATTATCAAAGTGGTTATCATTTGTTTTGTCCGTTAGGAAGGGCAATTATTGCTAAGAAGGTAGTGGAGGTTGCTCAATCTGAAGGGATAACGGTGATTGCTCATGGTTGTACTGGAAAGGGAAATGATCAAGTCAGGTTTGATTCGTATATCACAACTTTGGATCCTGTGATGAAGATTATTGCTCCAGTTAGGGAATGGTCGATGGGTAGGAGTGAAGAAATCGAATATGCAAAAAAGCATAAGATTCCCTTGAGTAATCATGATCCAAAATATTCTTATGATGAAAATTTGTGGGGATGTTCGGCGGAAGGAGGAGAAATAGAAGATGTGAAACTTGTTCCAGATTTGGAGAAGATTTTGATTATGAATCAGTTGATGGAGAAGTCGGCAAATGAAGTTTCGGAAATTTGGATCGGATTTGAGAAGGGGATTCCAGTGTCTTTAAATGGGCAAAAACTGGACTTGGTAAATTTAGTAAAAGCGCTTTTTAAACTCGGGTCTGCGCATGGAATTGGGACGAAGATTTTCATAGAGGACAGGATTGTGGGACTGAAAGTAAGGGGAGTTTATGAACAGCCTGCGGCTGAAATTTTGGTAACTGCTCATAAGGAATTAGAAAAATTGGTTTCAACAAAGGAGGAGAATGAATTTAAAGCGGGAGTTGATAATAAGTGGGCGTATATGTGTTATGGGGCGAAATGGTATGAGCCTTTGATGGGTGCATTACATGCTTTTGCAGATGAGGTAAACGAGAAGGTTACCGGCATTGTTACTCTAAAGCTTTATAAGGGAAACGTGATAGTGACGGCGATTGATTCGAAGTATTCTCTTGTGAATAGCAATATGATGAGTTTTGATAATGGAATGAGTTTTAATCAGAATGTTGCTGCTGGGTTTATAGAACTTTATGGGTTGCAGCAAAAAATGTCTTACGCGATAGGGCAGAAGGAATAGAGGTTTTAGATTTTGAAATGATTAATAACAGCCGTTTAACAATTTAAGTTGGGCGGCTGTTTGTAATTTTTGAACTTGAGTTTATCTCAGAGCTTCGATGGGGCTTGTGTTGGCGGCTTTGGAGGCGGGAAGATATGCGGATAATAGAGTTAAGATTATTCCAAAGCCGATGCATATTCCGATTAATTCGGGAGTAATTAAAAATAGATTCTCAGGGTGGAAGGTGGTTGTTTCAAGTTTGCCAATAATAATTTTGTTTAAAACTAAACTGGCAATAATTCCCAAAATGCTTCCGCTAATACTTCCTATAATTCCTGTGATGCCAGCTTCTAAAAGAAAGATTTTGCGGATGTGAGATTTTTTTGCTCCCAGTGCGCGGTATAATCCGATTTGCTTTTTCTTTTCTTCGATTGAGGCAAGGAATGTGCTGATGATTGCGATAGCGGCGAGGAGGACAATGATGCCGCTGATGACACCTATTGCGATTGAGAGGTAGGTGAGTTTTGCTTCAACGTCTTTTAAATTTTTCTGATAATAACTGGTGCTATATTCAAGAGTCTCGATTTTTTTAGCGACTTCTTCGGTTTGATCGGCGTTTTCTGTTTCTACAAAAATTTCTAAGAATTTGGAGCTTGGTTCGGTGGTATATTCTTGATTTAATTTTTCAACTAAAGCGTAAGGAACGGTGATTCCAATTAGATTTACATTGTCGGAAAATCCTACGACTTTCAAAGTAATCTCTTTTGATTTTCCGCCCATGGCAGGGAAGAATGTGGAATAATTTGGGTAAAGTTTTAATTCTTTTCCGATGAGTTGATCTTCTGAAAGTAGGGGTAATCCTTGTGGGGCGGCGATTGCGAAATTATAAATATCGAGTAGTTTTTTGGGAATGATTGAGGGATATGGCTCTGTGAGATTTTCCCAGATGAGACATTTTTCGGTGTCTTTGCATTCAGGAATGGTATTTTTTACGAAACCTTCTTCGATTCCAAAAATCATGGTGTCGGTGACAAATTCAAATCCTAAAACTTTGGCTTCCAACGATGCGAAACTGTTGAATGTAATTTCCGGATAAATGTTTTTTACTCCTGCAATTTTTGAAATTTGATCGATAGTTTTTTGAGATAGTTTCCCTTTACTGGATTGGGCGAGGAGTGATAGAACTCCTGTGTTTTCCATGTTTGGGCGAACAGTGATTTGAGTTAAGGGACTTTCTTTTTCCAATTCTGAAAAAGTGGCATTTTTGATTCCACTACTTAAACTAAGGAATGTTAACAGTGATGCTACCGCAATTGTGATAGCTGATCCTGAAAGTATTTGACGAAATTTTTTATCATTTAACATAGGTGTCCGTCTTCAATTTTAATAATTTTGTCTGCGGCTTTAGCAATAGTCTCATCGTGAGTTGCGATGAGGAGAGTGACGTGGTGTTCTTTATGTAATTTTTTTAGCAATTTTAGAATTTTTTCACCGGTTTTAGAGTCAAGATTCCCAGTTGGTTCATCGGCAATAATTATGGTTGGATTGTTCATTAAGGCTCTGGCAATAGCTACTCTTTGTTTTTGACCGCCGGATAATTCATTGACGAGTGAATTTATTTTTTCGGATAATTCGACTTCTTTTAATAATTTGGTGGCGCGAATTTTATCGTTTTCTGAAGGATGGTTGAACAAAGAGGGAATTAAAACATTTCGCAAAGCTGAAAGGGATGATTCCAAATAGAACTCTTGAAAAACAAAGCCAACATTTTCGTTTCGATATTTGGAAAGATCGTTGTCGTTTAAGAGGTTTAAATTTTTGTTGTTTACGGTAATGGTTCCTTTTGAGGGGGTGTCGAGTCCTCCTATTAAATGGAGGAGGGTGGATTTGCCTGATCCGGATGGGCCGACCACAGCAATGAATTCACCTTCTTTAATTTCAAGGTTTATGTCGATTAAGGCAAGGTTTGCGGATTTGCCGGAGACGAATTTTTTGGAGACGTCTGTCAGTCTGATCATTTTTTGAATTTTGAAGGACTAAGCTTGTTCGCTTTCTGCTGGTTTATCTTCTTCAATAACTTCTACCTTGGTGTAGTATTTGTCGTAATATTTCTTGATTTCCTTCAAAGAGTCTACCACTTTTTCGTCTTCGCCAACATGTAAATATTTTGGTGAGACTTTGATTGAAATTGCGCCTGGATAGCGATCTTGTTTTAGCTTTGTTAAGAAGCTTTCCAAAGGCATAATTCCTTCTTGTGGTGGAGCGTATTTTTTCCCGTGATAAATATTGGAAAGATGTACGTGTACTAAGAATTTTTTGAATAAAGCATAAGATCTCATCAAATCTTTTCGGCCTTCCCCGATTCTAGTGATGTCCAATGAAATATGTTTGAATTTCTTTAATTCTTCAGTGTTGGCCATGGTATGAAGAGGAATGAATCCAAGGAATGTTTCTGCTGGAGCATTCTCCAAAGCAATTGAAATGAATTCTTTTTCACGAAGTCTTGGCACTTCTGTTTTTAGCCAGCTCGACATTTTGAAATCGAGAATTTTTGGCGGTTGAAGAATCACGATTTTTGCTTTTACGGCTTTGGCTACATCAACTAATTGTTTTACGCGATCAGCTCTGACCTGCATTGGTGCGGAGATGGCGTGGATTGGCATTTGATATTCTTCGGAAAGGCTTTTTAGATAATCGCCGTTGTAGGTGTCGAATAACCCGAAATCCACGGCAATATCGATACCGTCATAGCCGGCGGCTTTTGCTAATTCGAAAATACGATTGAGACCGTATCCTCTAAGCGAATCTGTTGAAAGTATGATCATATGTTTTTTGTTTTAACTCCTATATATTCTAACACAAAAAGGCGTGTTAGAGCAAGCTTCCTCAGCGTTTAATTACTTTTTGATGACGCTAATGCCTCCCATGTATGGGCGTAATACTTCTGGAATAGTGATACTTCCGTCTTTGTTTTGGTAGTTTTCAATAATTGCTACGAGAGTTCGGCCTATTGCAGTTGCTGTACCATTTAAAGTGTGGATGTATTCGTTTTGGCCTTTTTCATTTTTGTAACGAATTTTTGAGCGACGAGCTTGGAATTCTGTGCAATTTGAACAAGAGGTTAATTCTCTGAATTTATTTTGGCTTGGGATCCAAACTTCTACGTCGTATTTTTTGCTTGCCGGAGCGCCTAAATCGCCTGAGCAAATATTGATAACTTGGTAGTGGAAACCAAGATCTTGCATGATTTCCTCTTCAATTCCACGAATCATTTCATGTTCTTCTGCTGATTTTTCTGGATTACAAAAACTATACATTTCGATTTTATCGAATTGATGAACGCGAATAATTCCGGCGGTGTCTTTCCCATAAGACCCTGCTTCACGGCGGAAACAAGTGGAAAATCCGCAATATCTAATTGGTAATTTTTTCTCTTCTAAAAGTTCCGTAGCGTGTAGCATTGTCAGGGGGACTTCAGATGTTCCTACTAAATAAAGATTATCTTCCCCAGGGTTTACGGAATAGATTTCGTTTTTATCTGCAGGGAAAAATCCAGTGGCATACATTGCTTCTTCTTTTACTAAAACCGGTGGAATAATTGGATGGAAGCCTTTTTTGACGAGTTTGTGAATGACGTGTTGGACGATGGCGAATTCTAATAATACAGCTTCGTTTTTAAGATAATAAAATCTTGTTCCGGAAGCGCGAGTTCCTCTTTCGATGTCGATAATGTCTAAATCTTTTCCAATTGTAGCGTGGTCTTTTGGTTCAAAATCAAATGTTGGTTTTGTACCATGAGTTTTAACGACAACATTTTCAGTTTCATCTTTTCCGATTGGAGTTGTGTCTGAAATTGGGTTTGGTACAAAAAGCGCTAAGGCTTCGATTTCCTTTTCTAGAGGATCTATTTCCGGTTCTAATTTTTTAATTGTTTCTTTTACTTCTTTCATTTCTTCAAGAAGTTTTTCTTTGTTTTCTTTGGTGTTTGGAATTTCCTTGGAGACTTCATTTTGACGAGCTCGAAGAGTTTCTAATTTTACCAATTTGTCTTTGCGGAGGTCGTGAAGTTCAACAATTTTATCTACATCTACTTTGATATTTTTGCTGGCAGCACTTTCTTTAACCTTTTCAGGGTTCTCTATGATAAATTTAACGTCAAACATTTTATGATGATTAATTGGCTTTGCTTACGTAAGAAAAATCTTCTGTATTAATTTTTATGGTATCTCCTTCATTAACAAATAAAGGAACTTTTAAGGTTAGGCCTGTTTCGATAGTGCAGTCTTTTAAGGCTCCAGTAGCGCTATCTCCTTTTACTCCCGGTTCTGCAAAAGTAACCAAGAAGTCCATTTTTGGTGGAAGTTGGATGCTTACCGGTTTATTTTCAATGTACATAGCGTAACAATCTGTGCCGTCTTTCATTAATTTCGAATAGTCTCCGATCGATTCTGCATCAAGAGCAAATTGTTCAAAGCTATCATTTTCCATAAAGTAATAATTGGTGCCGTCGTTATACATATATTGGCACTTTTTATTTTGAACTTCAGCAGTTTCGACTGCTTCGCCTGATTTATAAGTGACTTCGGCATTGCCTCCGCCTTGTAGGTTTTTTAATTTTACTCTAGTGAAAGCTGATCCTTTCCCTGGACTTACGAATTGAGCTTGGACTACTACCCAAGTTTGTCCTTTGTGAACGATAGCGATTCCTTTTCTAATGTCTGTAGTTGTTGCCATGTTTTTAGTTGTTTAAATTGTTAAGCATTTTGCTCAGAGGAAAGAGCAGAACTTCTTCAATGGTTTTTTTGTTGAGTAAAACCATGAATAATCGGTCTATTCCAAGCGCGATTCCTGCACAGGGAACCGTGATGGATTCTAGACTAGTCAGAAATTCTTCGTCAATATGAAAGACAGGTTTAGCGAGTTTTTTTCTTAAAGCTTGTTCCTCGATGAGTCGGGATCTTTGTTCTTTGCTATCGATTAGTTCGGAATAGGCATTGGCGATTTCGTTGCCGGCGATATAGAGTTCAAATCTTTCTGCCCAGAATGGATTTTCTGGTTTTTTCTTGGAGAGGGCGGCTTGACTGGCAGGATAGTCATAGACAAATATTGGCTTGTCGAAGCCTAGCTTTGATTCTATTTCATTTAAGAATATTTTGTAAAAAAGATCATCCCAGTCGTTACAACCATTGATGTTATATTGATGATTTTGGGCAGTTTTAGAAAAAGTTTCGAAATCTTTATTTTGTTCGAGGTCAATGTCACAATATTTTTGAAAAAGTTCATTGGTGGTTAATTTTGTCCAAGGTTTAGAAATATCGACGATGTGTCCATCAAAAGTTAAAGTGGGGGAGTCCGCTAAATCAACAACTAGATTTTCGCAGTCTTCCATAAGCTCTTTATAATTGGCATTTACTCTATACCATTCAAGCATAGTGAATTCCGGGTTGTGACGGCCACCTCCGACTTCTCCGTTTCGGAAAACTTTAGTGATGTTATAGATATTCCCAAATCCATTTCCGAGTAATTTTTTCATTTGGAGTTCGGGGGAAGTGTTTAGGTAGAGAGGGGTCTTTTTCCCGTAAGGATCTGTAAAATCGCTTTCGAAGGGAGTTAGGTGAGGTTCCATCCCGGGGATGGTATTCATGATCGGAGTTTCAACTTCTAGAAAATCATTTTCATTAAAAAATTCTCTAATTTTTTGAAAGAGATAACTTCTTTCTGTGGCAATTTCTTTGTTGTAGATCATATGGTTTTTAAACAGGCGTTCTCAATGCCCAGACTATCTATCCCAGCGTCTTTATAGAGAGATTGGGGAGTTCCCGAAAGCTCGTAGTGAGTTGTTCCCAAGATCTCAAATTTATCGACGGGGATATTTTCTGTAAGCAGTTTTCTTGCTAATTGAGCGCCGAATCCGCTGTATACATTATGATCCTCTACTGTAATTACTTTTTTAGTTTTCTTGATCGAATTTAAAAGAGTTTCATCGAATTGTTTTGGAGAACTTACGGCAATGATTTCGATGGAAACTTCTGGGTGAGTTTTTTGCAGATTCTCCCTAGCCTTTAAGGCTTCATTGGTAATAGCTCCCATGCAAGCGATGGTGAGGTCTCTACCTTCTCTAATAAGATCACATTTTCCATAACTATATTGATAATTGGCGTCATATAAAAGTTCGCCGGTTTCTTTTGTGATTGTTGAAAGTTTATGGCGGCCCATTCTGACATAGAAGTTTCCGTAATGAGAGGCGATGTATCTAATAATTCTATCGGTGTGATTTGGGTCTACCGGTTCAATAATCATGGTTTCGTAAAAGCCGAGAAATGACCCCATGTCGTCGATGGCTTGGTGGGTTGGACCATCTTCGCCAACAGATAATCCACAGTGAGTTGCGACCATTTTTACGTTGCAATGATTGATGTCGTTTACTCTAGCTTGGTCTTTGGCTCGACTGCTCATAAATGCTCCGAAAGTGGAGCAGAAGGGGATATATTCAGATAAGCTTAGTCCTCCTGAAAGAGAAACCATATGTTGTTCGCAAATCCCACATTCAATATATTGTTTTGGGGTTTCATCGGAAACTCCTTTTACCATTACGGATCCTTTTAAGTCGGCTGAAAGGCCAAGAACTTCAGGGTTGTTTTTGGCTAGATCCGTGAGTGCTTTCCCGTATGCGGACCGACAATCGCTAACTTCTTCTTTCCCATAAACGATTGGTGTTCCGGTGTTTATTTTTACTTCACTTAAAAGGTCTGGAAATTCTGCTTTTTTAGGATGCCATTTTATAAGTGGTTTGAAATTTTCAATTAAAGATTGTTCGGCGTCGGTGAGTGTTAAAAGAGCAATTTCTTTATCGGCTTCTTCTGGTTTGGGGACTGATCCGTGCCATTTTGATAAAAGATTTCTGCCATCTTCATCCATTAATTGAATTCCCTTTCCCATAATGGTTTCGCCAATAATAGCAACTGGTTGAGAAGTTTCTTTATAGGCTTCAGCAAGCGCTTCCCAGATCGCTTGATAGTCGTGTCCATTAATTTCGATTACTTTCCAGTTGGCTGATTCTAGGATTTTTTTAATGTTGATGTTTTGAATTTTTTCTAAGGTTGAAGTTAATTGAACGCGATTGTAGTCGACGAAAAGAATTAGATTATTTAGTTTATTGTGGCCTGAGAATTGAAGCATTTCATAAACTTGACCTTCTTCCATTTCGCCATCTCCGACTGTGACAAAAGTTTTTTCTGAAGAGTTTTTTAATTTAGCTGCCATGGCAAATCCTGAAGCGGCGGAAACTCCTACTCCAAGAGGTCCTGTCCCGTAAAAAATTCCGTCTACGTGTCTAGTGACATGTCCTTCATATATTGATCCAAATTTTCTGAAAGTATTGATAATGGCTTCTTTGTCGGCGTATCCCATTTCAGCTAAGACGCTGTATACTCCGGGAGAAATATGTCCGTTACTGATAACAATTTTTTCTCCAGTTTGGCTCAGGATAAAAGTATATAAAATTACGAGATAATCTAAGGTCGAAAGACTTCCTCCTGGATGTCCGCTTTGAGAATTTTTTAAAGTTTCGATGATCGTTTTGCGGCAAGATTTAGAGAAAGCTTGTAGAAAATTTAAATGATCTTGATTAAGGTCTTCGCCTAATTTAGGTAGTTCGTTAAACATCTTATGAATATTCTTTTAGTAATAGTTCTTTGGAAAATTTCTTGCCAAGTTCCACTGCTGGTTGATCAAATGCGTAGACGTCGAAAAATTCTCCTAAAAAGGCTACGGAAGCCTCAAATAGCATGAAAAGTTCTCCCAAAGTTTCTTCGGAAATATCGTTTATTTTGAGAGTGATATTTGGTCGATTATTTTCAGTGAGGGCCATCTCGGTTCCTCTTTTTTCGAGAGTCATTAATTTATTGAAAGTAACTTTTCTGTTGATGATGTCGAATTCCGGAATGTCGGTGTGGGGATTTGGAATGATTAATGGATCGGCTAGGTTGTCGACTTCGATGAAAGTGATTAATTTGTCATTTGGGCCGTCGTTATAGAGTTGAATTTGAGAATGTTGATCTTCGACGCCGAGTGCTTTTAGGGGAGTTAAGCCTTTTCCTTGTTTCCCGATACTCTCAGCTAAGAGTTGGGTGTACCAATCTGTGAGGTTGTCCAGTTGTTGAGAATATGGCATTAAAATATTTATATTTTTGCCTTTCTGACTGAGTAAATATTGAATTGCAGCTAATCTAAATGGAGTGTTCTCAGTAATTTCTGTTTTTTGAAATTCGTCTCTCATTTTTTTTGCTCCAGCAATTATTTTCTGGATATCGATACCGCAAAGTTTTGCCGGAAGGAGTGAGACTGGAGTTAATACTGAAAATCTGCCTCCAATATTTTTTGGGATTTCGAAGGCGGGAATGGAATCTTTTATCGCTATTTCTCGAAGCATTCCTTCTTCTCGATCAGTAATGAAAGCAAAATGATTTTTGATTGTTAATTTCTTCTCTTTACACTTTTGACGGAAGTATAGGTACTGAGATATGGTTTCCAAAGTAGTTCCAGATTTGGAAACAACAATGAAAAGTGTTTTAGAAAGGTCTAAAATTGAAGCGAATTTTTTGATCAAAATAGGGTCAATATTGGAAATCACATGAAGTTCAGGAGACTTGATCTCGTCTTCCTTGAGCGGTTTTTCAATTGCGAATTTTTTGAAGCATTGTTTGAGGCAAGACGTTCCAAGGGAAGATCCTCCTATTCCCAAAACTACGATGTCGGTAAATTTGCCTTCTGATTTTTTGGCAAAGATATTTATTGCCTTAATTGGGGCATTATCATCGATTACATCATAAAATCCTGGGTTCTTGCTGTGAATTTTGTGGAGGTATTCTTTGATTAACTTGTTTTGCTCCAAAATTTCATCGGCTGAAAGTCCATGATCTTTATTGATTTTTCCGAGATTTTCGTAGTCTAAATAAATCATTTTTTGCCCTTATGCGGAGCTTAATATACGGGATTTGGGCTTATGTTTCAAGCAGGATTTTGGCAATTGATGTTTTTGGTCAATTATGGTATTATGTTATATAAAAATAAAAATTAAAAAATCAAAAATATGGGATTAGAAGCTGAGCCAAAGGAGTGGGAGAAAGATGCGGAGGCTGTTTCTGATGGAGATAAAAATGTGGATGGGCACGAAATTGCAAAAGCTGATCCTGCTAAAGAAATTGTAGGGGATGGATTTTTGGCTAAAGTTGGAGCTGATGCTGGGAAAAAAGGAGCGGAGATGGTTCAATCAAAAGAAAGAGAGACTCAGGAAAGAATTGAGGCGGAGGCACGAATGGCTGCTTTAGATCAAAAACTGGATGGAGTGGTTGCTTCTAAAGGTGAAGTTCCAACGGCTACTACAGAAGTATCTAAGCCTGCTGAAACAGAGGTGGTTGCTCAGAATGAAATCGCTGATAAACAAGAAGAGATAGCTAAAAGATCAGGGGCTTTAATTGGAGAAGGGAAGGATGAATCGGAAGCTTAATTTAAAAGAAAAAATATGACATTAGAGAGTTCTCATGATACAGGAGTTGAAAAAAGTCGTTCTGAAAGATTAAAAAGTTTGTCTGGAGTTGTGGGTGATTCTTTGGTTAAGGGCGATGATGAACAATTGTCTATTAGAGAACAATATGAAGTTCTTCCGAGGCTTCCAATGGGAGAATATGTAACAGATAACCTTCAGTATGAATTAACTGATCCGGTTACTGATACTGAACAAAAATGGAGGGGAGGGAAATATTTAAAGGAGGTTATTCAGGATTCTCTGATAGTTTTTGAATCAAGCGATCAAGTTTTTTCTTCGGCAACATTATTGCCCGATTTCCCTGGTGGACACATAATGATGTCTATAAATAGCGGGATGAGAGGTGATAAAAGATTTTTTATAGTAAGTTTCCAAAGACCAAATACTAAAGTTAATAATTATGAGTTTCTTGTTGAAAATAAAATACCAGATCTAAATGAATTACAATTAATAGATCGAACATTGTCTGATATTGTCAAAAAAGAAACTGCTTTTTGGAAAGCAAAAAGAGTAGCCTAGAGTTAGTGGATTTATTTATTTGGTTTTGAATTTTAGTTCAAAAGGTTCAGCTGGGTTGTTGGCTTTATCTTTGAAATCTCTAAGAGTTTCACTGTTAATCCAAATATCGTATTCATGATTTGGTTCTAATTTTACTGGTAAAGTATTTTTTGTGTTGTCTTCAGAGTAGGAAGGGTCGCCATTTAATTGTGGAAATTTATCTTTTTCAGCAAATGCCCATGCCCAACTTTTATCTGCCATTGGTTCATCAAATTGAACCCATATTGTTGCGAGTTGAGGATCTACATTTTGTGCTCCATTTTCAGGAAATGTTTTTGTAACTTTTGGGGCGGTGGTGTCTTGGCTACTGCATCCTGTCATTAATAAGCTTGCAGCAATAACAAGGCCAATAATTTTTTTAATCTCCATGAGCGTGGTGGTTAATAGATTTTTTTTGATTATATGGCGATTTATTGTTCTGTGCAAGATTTTAAAATCTCCGATGCTGAGCAAAAAGTAACGGTAGATGGAAGAACTGGATCAGTTTTATAAGAATTAATCCTTCTTCTTGTCATCATCCTTTTTATCCACTACTTCTGCGTCTACAACGTCGTCTTTTTTCTCGTCTTTGGTGTAGACTTTGACGCCATCGTCGTCGACTTTAGCTTCATCTTTTGGTTTCGCAGTTTCTGCGGCCTTATATAGTTCTGCTCCGACTTTTTGGATTTCTTGGCTTAAAGTTTCGGTGCCTTTTTCGAGTTCTTCTTTGGTGGCGTCTTTTTTCTCGATAACTTTTTTGAGTTCATCAATTTTTTCTTGAACTGGCTTTTTGAGTTCTTCGGAAACTTTATCTCCGGCATCTTTCAAGGTTTTTTCGGATTGAATAATAAGTGATTCGGCGTGGTTTCTGGCTTCAATAAGGTCTTTCTTTTTCTTGTCATCTTCAGCGTATTTTTCGGCTTCTTTCTTGATTTTTTCAATGTCGTCTTTGCTCATGTTCCCACTACCGGTAATGGTGATGTGTTGTTGTTTGCCGGTCGCTTTATCGTGAGCGGTAACTTTTAAAATGCCATTAGAGTCGATATCAAAGGTGACTTCAACTTGAGGGATGCCACGAGGTGCTGGTGGAATGCCATCAAGTACAAATTTTCCTAATGATTTGTTGTCGATAGCCATGGGACGTTCTCCTTGGCATACATGTACTTCTACTGAAGTTTGACTATCTGCAGCGGTTGAGAATATTTGTGATTTGGAAGTTGGAACGGC
>Ga0172381_10003834_pt1 | contig 15739 bp, 23 predicted proteins | sample Leawel6488metaG_FD_119754 | JGI IMG/M metagenome (GOLD analysis project Ga0172381, IMG submission 119754) | Leachate microbial communities from a municipal landfill in Southern Ontario, Canada - Leachate well 64-88 metaG | ecosystem: Engineered > Solid waste > Landfill > Unclassified | place...
AGGAGTACCAACTGACAATACAGTAGGAACAGCAGTAATCACAAAAGAAGCATTGTTTGGTGAGGATGCTGATGAAATATTAACCGGCTTAATGGAAAGCATTCAAAAAATTGATGAGTTCCATAGCATTCATGGACTTAAAGCAGGAAGCCCGCTTGAAGTAACTGACAACAGCCGTAAATGCGGTGACATTGAGCAGACGATTGAAGATGATGGTGAAACTACAACGGTGACCAGGTTATGAAGAGATTGTATTATGCAACATTGGGGCTAAGGGTCAACATAGAAAAACTGCTTCCTCCAGAAAGTGATGTGCGGAAGGATGTGGATTATTACTCCGGGGCAAAAACGGGTACCTGTGCGGTGCCTGTGCCTGCTGATGTTAAAGCGGGTGTGGCAGTGGATCATACTGTGGGCACGCTGATCATCAGGGCAATAAACAAGGTATTAAGCGGATCGTTGGAATTGAGAAATACAATAAGTGGCAAAATTGGACAAAATAATATAAAAGGGACTTTGAGAAATGGATGATATTAGCATAAAATACGGATCGGTTGAAACGATTGGCTTCGACATTACTACGGATATTGATCTGACGGATTATAAATTGCTCTTCCAGGTAAAGCGCACTAAAGATAGTGATACGGTGCTTATGGAAAAGGAAGTGGATATTGATGCGGAAGAGCTGACTGCTGACGTTGAACTTGAAACTGATGACTGGGATCTTATTCCGAATAAAACAATGGATTATGAATACGGAACGCGCATCTTTAAGACGGGTGGGTTCGACAGGCCCTGGATGCAGGGGAAGTTTAAGGTGGAGATTGCGGTGGCGGTGAGTTAATTGTTAATTGTTCATTGTTCATTGTTCATTGTTTTGCAATTGTTAATTGTGAATAATTTACGTTTATTTTATTAGACAATCGTGCATATTTTTGCACGCATGAAATCAATTCCGTTTAAAATTCCGTGTAAGCCGCACATTAAAGCGTTCCTGGAATTTCATTTCGGGGCAGAATATGTGCTCAGCACTTCTGATTTTCTGGGGATTATTGTATTTCATTTCCTGAAAAAACAAAGCAACTATCATCAAAAAACTAATAAAACCACGAATTTTGATAAGATATACAGCTCTTATTATGCTGTTCGTGTTCCCGAACATTATGTATTTAACAATGGTGTAGCTGATATCAGTGTTATTACGGTAGTGCATTTTAATGTGCTGATGGAAAAGTTTCTCAGCTTCTATTTTAAAGGTTTTGTCAATAAAAAGATGGAGCCACCTCCCAAATATCAAAAGGATGCTATCCTTGAATTTATGGATGATAATGGCATTACTGAGGAAAGTATTACTGAAGATGCTTTTTTAAAGAGTTACCAGCGGTATAAAAAGCAAATGTACCGGCTGAAATTAGGGAAATAACGTCCTTGTGAGAAGGGCGGTGATATATCAACTTTGAATTAAATTTCTACTATATGGATACATCGGTTCTGGGTTTTGTGCTGGCGGTAAGTGGTTCTATAATTATCCTTTTGCTTACTATAGTCGGATATTTTGTTAAAAAACTGATCAATAAGGTGGATGATATTTCTGTTTCACTGGTCAACATTTGCCTTACTGTGGAAAAATCATCAGTATCGTATGATTCGTTTGAGGAGATATGTGAACGTAATTTTAATAGTATAGATCACAGACTTAATGGTCACGAAAAAAGAATTAATGAACATGAATCGAGACTTGTAAAGCTGGAGAAATGATATATATAAGTAAGTATATTTCGTATGCAGAAGCTACCCGGAGCACAGAGGCAGCTCATAAAGGCATAAAAAACGATCCGGATAAAGAAGCAATTGAAAACATGCGCAGGGTTGCCGTTGAAATATTCGACCGTGTAAGGGGATTTTTCGGGGTGCCTATCAAGGTAAATTCATTTTATCGCTCACCGGTGGTGAATAACCTGGTTGGTGGATCTGCTACCAGTGATCATGTTAAAGGATGCGCCATTGATGTGAAAGCTATTGCCAATTCAGGTATTACCAATAAGGATATTTTTGAATATGTGCGTTCGAATTGTGAATATGATCAGCTTATATGGGAACATGGCAATAATAAGCAACCTGCCTGGGTGCATTTCAGCAAAAGAGCCATTGGTAACAGGATGCAGGTTCTGCAGGCAAAGAAGGTGAATGGGAAAACGGTGTATGTTGAATATTGAACATTCGAATAATCGAATTAAGAAGTAAGAAGTAAGAAAAAATTTACAATAATATGAACTGGGAGTGGATTAAAAGTATTATCAGCGGTGGAGCCGCTGAAACCATTGGGAAGGTGATTGATAAGATACCGGATGCTGACGAACGTAAACGCATGGAACTTTCGCTCCAGGAACTTATTGCCGGAGTGCAGCAGAAAATACTGGATCAGGAAATGGAATTGCTGAAAAGTAAAACTGCATTGCTGCAAACAGAAATGCAGGGCAGCAAACTGCAGCGGAACTGGCGCCCTATTATGATGCTTGCCTTCGGTTTTATTGTTTGCTATAACTACTGGTTTGCGCCTACCTTTGGCACTCCTACTGCTCAACTGCCGGATACGTTCTGGAATTTACTTCAGATCAGCATAGGTGGTTATGTGATCGGACGGTCCGGAGAAAAGATTGTTCCTGAAATCGTAAAAACTTTACGGAAGAAATGAAATTTTTTATAAAATATTACATAGCAGTGTGTCCCCTTTTTTTAATTAAGAAATATGGAAAATTTTCCTGCAATAATTTGTGATAATTTACCGGGTGTAAAAAAATTCTATTTTGTACCGGTGGATGATGTGGCTTCGATCAGTGATCCTGATGGTTTTGTGGTATCGGTGACATTTGACGGTGGTAAAGACTGGCTTACTGGCATGAGCACAGAGCGTATGGTATATGAAGAGCTGAGTGAAGAAGATGATAACGGTGATGTGTTTATTGCTTCCATTACCGGATTTGTGCCCGGCAATGAGGCAGAGTTGCTGGAATACTTTAACGAGCTCCGCAGAACGAAGTTCCTGGTAAAAGCGGTGGACGGAAATGATATGGAAAGGCTGCTGGGTAGTATTGAAATCCCTGCCCGCTTTAAATACAAAATTGTAAACGATAACGAAAGTAATGGCTTCCGCTTTACTTTCAGTGCAGTTCATCCTGATCTGCCGCCATTCTTTATGAGTTAAGAGTTATGGGTTTTGAGTTGTGGGTTATGATCTCATTTTTCATTTAGCATTGTTAATTATTCATTAAGCATGGTTATTAGTCCTTTAGCAGTTTAAATGGAATATTGAATATTTGTACTTTAATTCAGAAAAAACAATATCGTTAAGACTTGTTTATGAAAATATGAAGTTTAAAAACGCACATCTTGAAGTAGTAGCAAAAGCAGATAATCCTAAGGAAGTGGATCTTCTGATGTATGGTATTATAGGTGACTGGTGGGAATCGCAGGATGATAATCCGCTGACTGATGTTGATTTTGCTAAAACATTCAGGGGGCTTGAACGGAAATATGATAAGATCAATGTTCATATCAATTCACCAGGAGGAAGTATCAGTGCAGGATTAGCCATTTTTAATACGATAAAATTTTCAGCCAAAGAAGTGCATACTTATATTGATGGTATTGCCGCATCCATGGCAGCCATTATTGCACTGGCAGGAAGAAAGGTTCATGCCGCTTCCAATTCCATTTATATGCTTCACACAGCTTCGGGCCTTGCCCGGGGCAATGCTGAAACCATGCGCGAAACTGCAGGTGTTCTGGATGTATTCGACAGCAGCATTATTAAAAGTGTGGCCGGTAAAACAGGAATGACTGAGGAAGAAGTACAGGCGAAATGGTTCGACTACAAAGATCATTTTATGACTGCCCAGGAAGCCCATGAATTAAAGCTTATTGATATTGTTGAAGATTATACTGTGGAAGGTGTTCCTGATACGGAAGGCAAGAGCAGCAAAGATTTATTTGATTTGTTTAACGAAAAAGAAGAAGAAATGAACTTAAAAGAAACATGGAATTCGATTAAATCGTTTTTCACAGGAGAAACAGTGACCGAAGAAGGAATGGAAGCTGTAAACAGCAGGGTTGCTGAACTGGAAGCTGAAAATACTTCGCTGAAAAGTGGTGATGCAGAAATGCGGAGCCAGATTGATGCCCTTAATACCACGGTAACCGAAAAAGAAGGTACCATCTCCGGGCAAAGCCAGGAGATCGAAAACCTGAAAGCCCAGATTGCAGATCTGACAGCAAAGCTTCCTATCACAGCATTAAATAATGGTGGTGATAATTTTGGTGAAGATGCTGATGAAAAAATCCTGAAAAGGAAAATTGGTGAATAATTAAATTGTTTAAAAAAATCTAAAAATAAGAGAAATGGCAAACGGAGCAATTGATGTAACAGCCTTCGCAGAAGCGTTGGGTGTTGTTTTTAAGAAAGACCGGAAAGAGATCCTGCAGGGGATTTTTACGGAAGATGATCCCATTATTAAAGCTTGCAGAACTGTACCTAATATCCAAAAAGGTCAGGTTTATGTGAGAAGTACCGGGGAAATTTCGGAAGTTGCACAAGGATGGTACGGGAGTAAATATACCCACAAAGGTGACATTACACTCAGTCCTAGTTCAATTTTGCAATATGGCCATAAAGTGAACGTATCTCTGTTCCCTACAGATTTGATGGGTTCTTTCATCGGTGAAGACTGGTGGGACGAAACCAAAGAACTGCAGTACGGTCCGTTCGTTCGCTGGGCACTGCAAAATATGATACTCCTGAAACTGAAGGATGATCACATCTACAAGCAATTGTGGGCTGGTTCGTATGTGGACCATTCAGGTACGCCAACAGTGGCAGCAGATGCCGCTGATGCCATGAACGGGTTGAAATATATCCTTCAGAATGGTGATTACCATGGTTTACATTTTGCCAATCATATTACCTGTGATCTAAGCACTGATGATGCAGAAACTTTGTACGAAAGAGTAAACTTTGCCGTGAAGAGCATTCCTGAAAAATACAGGTTTTCGGTACCCATGGACATGTTCATGAGCCTTACCAAACAGGAATTGTACTGGGCAGGACGCGATATCGTTACCGGAGTTCGTTTCAGGACTGATGATACAGACAAAAACAAAATTCCTCATACAAACATCAGCTTGAGCGGCAGCCCGTCAATGACAGGAACAAATGATTTATTTGTAAGCAGGAAAGGAAACCTTGTTCGTCTGATCGACAAAACGGGAATTGATGGCCAGATGCGCACCCAGGTTGCAGATTATGAAGTGAAAGTGATCAGCAATCCTTACGGGCTTGCTTACGGCTTCGATTACCTCGAAGAAGCATGGACGAACCTTGAAGTTGGAAGCGGAAGCGGCAGTTAGAATTTGATTCACCCCCTACCCCCTCAGGTGATTACTCTCTGAGGGGGAAAGAGTGAAAGGCATAGTTTTGAAAACGAATAAAAAGATAAAAAAATGGTAAATATTGTTCACAATGACATTTTAAGAAGTGCCGGAGTTGATAACGAAACCTTCCCTGGATTCAAGCAAGATATTGAAATTGCCCTGAGTTATGATGTAGAAAGTTTTCCGAGCTTACCGACCAATCCGAGCAGCAACACTGAAAGGGTAACCATCAGTGGTGATGTGGAGCTTAAAAGCGGTAAAAGCCAGTACACTATCGAAGTCGAAATGCTTGATACTGAACTGAAGGGTTCGCTGGTAGGAGGCAAAGGCAGCCGGGTATATAAGTATGAAGCAAAATTCAGGCTTACCGGTACAAATGTTGACATTGAAGCGTTCAGCCGCATGACCAAGAATGCAGAGTACTATGTAGCCATGACCGGCCTCGATAGTGTAAAGCGTTTGCTTGGTCTTCCTGACTTCCCCTGTACCATTCAGCTGAGTGATTCGAGCATGGGCAAAGGACCCGAAGACGAAAACGGAGTGTATGATGAATATACTTTAGTAGCCTACGGGTACAACAGCAAGCCATCAAGATGGACTGGCGACTGGGTGGAAGGATCCGGTAGTTAAGAAAGAATTTACTCACCCCTGCCCTCCTGATAAACCGGGAGGGTAAAGTGGTGATAAGAGAAGATAAACATTAAAGGAGGTTTTTATGAAAAAAGTTTTGATGATCTGGATGATGCTCTGCATGAGCGTTGTTTTTATGCCCCGAACTCTGTTGGCTGATCCGCCTGATGTCGCAAAAGCGGAAACGGTTATTGCTGATGAAGCGATGCCGGTTCAGGCCGTTCAGCCGATGGATCTGCAGATTGTACAGCGAGGAGACTCTGTTTATGTAATTGTTGATGGCCAGTCAGCCGCTTTCTATTTACCGAGCGAAAGCAAAGCAGGCAAAGCCCTGGGTGTGACTGGCGTTGTACTTGCCCTGATCCTGAGTATTTTGGCATGGTATAAATCAGCACGATTACATAGGCTAGCGCGAGACAAAATAAGATAAGTGGGATTCGGTTGTGAAACCCTGATAGCGGAAGTTGTCAGGTTTTTTTTTTGACTCACCCTTCCGAACAAGTTCGGAACAGGCTCTGTCCCCTCTCTACTTAGTAAAGACAGGAAAAGGTAGAGTCCAAGCGGACGCTTGAACTATGGTTTATTGGTGTCCTTTCACGAAGTTCAATTGTACTTGAAATTTGTATCGAATTTTAAAAAACAAGTTATGAATAAAGTTATTTGCGCTTCTTATCCCAGAACAGGTCACCAGCTTTTAGTTGATATGCTTTCTGCTTATTTTGGCAGACGTTGGAAATATTGTGATCATTATAATCATTGTTATCAGGTGCCTTGTACGGAACCGGGTGTGATGTATCATAAAAATCATGATCTTTTTCTGGATGGTCAGCCTGTGGGGGAACTGTTGCGCAATATACCGGGATATTATTACATCGTTCAGTTCAGGCATCCTGTTCCATGTATTATCAGTTATTGGCTGCTGAGCAAAAAAGAAGGATGGATACCCGGGAAAAACAAAAAAGAATGGTTAGCATTTTTTGAAGAAAAACTGAAATACTGGCAAGCCTTTATGCATAAATGGATTATTGACAATCCATACCAGCACATGGCCATCAATTATGATGATCTGCTTCGTAAACCGGTGCCGGTGGTAATCAATGTTTTGAAAATGATGGGTGAACTTGATGTGAATGTGGAGAAGGTGAAACTGATCGTTGAAGCAGAAAATGTATGTCCGAAATCAAATATAAAAGACTTCCGCTATTATGATGCTCAGCTCTTTTATGATGCTGAAAAAAGAGTAGCTGAAGAAATGCATAAACTGGGCATTATTAACAAAATATTTTAAAACACTGAAAAAAATCGAATCACCATGAAGTTGCTCGTTAAATTCCCTACGAGGCAAAGAAGGGAAAAGTTTTTTAAAGTACTCGATATTTATTACCGCTTACTTGCGGATCCGGAAAACACTTATTTTCTGATCAGCTGTGATCTGGATGATAAAGAAATGAACAGGCCTGATGTGATCAGAAAACTAAGCTCGTATAAAAACCTGACTTATGTATTCGGCAACAGCAAAACCAAAATAGAAGCGGTAAATGCGGATGTGGAAGATTTTTCACAGGATTGGTGGTGGGACATTCTCCTGCTTGCCAGTGATGATATGATACCACAGGTGAAAGGCTATGATGATATCATCCGCAAGGAGATGGAAAAAAATTACCGTGATCTGGACGGGGTGCTGTGGTTTAGCGATGGCTTCCAGAAAGATAAGCTGAATACGCTGTGCATTATGGGAAGGGTGTATTACAATCGTTTCCACTATATCTATAACCCGGTATATGTTACCTGGTGGTGTGATAATGAGTTTATGGAAGTTGCTTCCATGCTCGGAAAACAGAAGTATTTTCCGGAATGTATTATCAGGCATGAGCATCCCGACAACATAAAAACGGATTACGATGAGCTGTACCGCAAAAATAATGTGCATCAGGTGGACCGGCAGATATTCCACAGGAGAAAAGAAAATCGTTTTTACCTGAAAAGATTGCTGATCATACAGCCGGGAAGGTATGGTGATATTATTATTACCCTTCCCATAGCAGCATTTTACAGCGAAAACTATATTGTTGAATGGCTTTGCCCGAAGGAATATCATTCGCTGTTCAGAAATATTGATTATTGCCGTCCTGTTTTACAGAAAACAGGATCTTATGATAAGATGATAGATCTGTCATTTGGCTTCGGTGGCGGTCCGCAACAATGGTGGAATAAAAACAGTGATACATTTTTCAGTTTTGTGGAAGCCAAATATTACCTGGCAGCTGTCAACATCAGTAAACGCTGGCAGCTTGACTGGAACAGGAACTTTTCACGCGAAGGTAAACTGTATGATCTGATATGCCCGAATGATGATTATATACTGGTGCAGGATAGTACTCATAACTTTTCGTTCCCTATGAGTTTCAATAAAAAGGTGGTGCGTTTCGAACATGTTGAAGATTACAATGTGTTCGACTGGTATGAGGTGATACGCGGTGCCAGTGAGATTCATTGTATTGACAGTGTGCTCAGCAATTTTATTGAAGCGGTGGATGATTTCAGGCAAATCAAAAAAACCATCTATCTGACCAAAAGAGAGAAAAATTATTTTTTGAGAAGCATTTACAGAAATAACTGGAAGGTGATATGAGAAAAACAGGAATAGTTATTACCGTTCATAACCGGCTGGAACTTACCCGTCAAAGTTTTATTGATCTGGATAAAAGTGAGCTGCCGGAAGATTGTGTGATCATTATAATAGATGATGGCAGTGATGACAGAACAGATATTTTGTGTGAGCGTTTCAATTTTTCGAAAGAAGTAGTGCTGATCAGGCATGAGGAAGCTGCAGGAGTTGCCAGATCGCTACGTGAAGGATGGGATATAGCCATAGAGCTGGGTTGTGAAATTCTGGTGAACATTGATAATGATGTGCGCCTGAAGCCGCAATGGCTGAAAGTACTGAGGGATCTACACGCACAATATCCAACGGCTATCATCACGGGCTTTAATTCGAATAATCCGGAGCATAAAATGATGAGTGTTCATCATGATCATGTGGTGAGAAGAAGTTGCGGGGGTATCAACATGCTTTTTAATGTAGCGACTTACAAAACTGTTGTTCATGCTGCTCTGAATGATAACTGGTGGGACTGGAATGTAGTTAAACGTGCCCGCATCAACGGAAGGAGAATTATATGCAGCAAGCCCAGTGTAGTACAGCATACCGGGCGAAACAGTAATCTGAATCATGCGCATTTTGACGAAGCTGAAGATTTTTAAAAGACATAAATATGAGCAGAAAAAAGGATCTCAAAAGAATCAAAAAACTGGTGCCATTTAAATGGAAACAAAAACTACCGGGAAAGAATGAGCCTTGTCCGTGCGGTTGTGGTAAAAAGGCAAAAGATCATATTTTGTCGCAAGTTCAGGATGAAATGACCAAAAGAATTATTGAAAAGAGAAGCAAAAAAAAGATAGTTAAATGATTGATCAGATTTTACAGGATAATCCGCTGCTTAGCAATATGGTTACAATTGGCCATGTGCGGACCATACTTGAATGTATTGAGGAAGTTATTAAAAACAATGTGGAAGGTGATATTGTGGAGCTTGGATGTAACCAAGGCACCACATCTGTATTCATCCAATCCTATCTGCAGCGATCGCTCAGCAATAAGCAATTCCATGTATATGACAGTTTTGAGGGATTGCCCGATAAAATGGTACAGGATGAAAGTAAATCACATGTGCAGTTTAACAAAGGAGATTGCTGTATGGATGAAGGCAGGCTTATTCTTAACTTTTTAAGTTTGGAATTACCCACACCGCACATTCATAAAGGCTGGTTTAAGGATCAGACATATCCGGAGAAGGTGGCTTTTGCATTTTTTGACGGAGATCTGTACAGTTCTATCAGGGACAGCTGGAAGATGGTTTACCCCAAGCTTAGTGAGGGAGCTATCGTTTGTGTTCATGACTATGGTTGGGATCCGCTGCCCGGAGTACAGAGAGCTTGTGAATATTACATGTTTCGCAAAAGAAGGAAATATGAAATTCAGAATATTGATCATGTAGGTGTTTTTAAATTTATAAGTTAATGGTAGTTGTTTATTATCCATGGGTAAGCGGACTGGATCGCTTTACTGAAATACATTACAGCTTGCGCAGCCTGCAGATGCATGCCAAATTCGATTACCAGGTGGTGATCGTTGGTGATGATCCTTGTGTGAAGTTTGACTATATCCATCTTCCCCATCAGCGTAACTGGGATGGCCGCCATGGTGAAAATTTGCGTGATGCTATTTCCAAAATGAAGATGTTTATTGAATGGGCGAAAAATAACAATATGCATGATTTTATTCGCATGTATGATGATATCTATTTGCTCAGGGATATTACACTGGAAGAAATAAAGCTGGTGAAGGTGATGGAACAGCTCCATGATGATACGTGGATTTATAAAAAAGAAATTAACAGAAGTTGCAGTTTGATATGGTGGTACCAACTTAAAAAAACATATTATGCGCTGAAGCATGTTCGCCATCAGGTATGGAACACTGAAAGCCACTGCCCCGAATTTTTTGAGGTGGCTATGATGGATTTTTTGTTGATGCAGTTTCGGGTTGGTGAGCAGGAATTGCTTACCAGCACCCTCTATTATAATTACTGGCGCTGTGTGGAAGCGGGTAAAATGGTGCGTGCTTCTGACGTTAAAGCCGGATTTTACGGGCGGAGCGGTTTTAAAGCACTTAATACCAAAACTGTGGTGGCAGCTGTTGAAGGTAAGTGTTTTCTTAATCATAATGATCAGGGACTTCGGGATCCTTTGCAAAATTTTATCGTAAGGAGATTTCAGTGAGTAGTGAAATTCAGATATGGCTCGATGGAGATCGTGATTATTATGCGGGTATTGAATTGCTGAACCGCACGATGAAGGTTGATCCTGCACGTATGCTAAGGCTAACCGGAAAAAGGCAGAATCCTGATCTGCTTTCCTTTTTATTGCAAAAGGCTCTGAATACTGGGATGATCCCCGCCCCTGCTCCTGAACCGGTGATACAGGATAAAGATGCTATAAAGTTGTCGGATGATGAAATGATCATTAAAAAGCCGGATAAAAAAATAATTGCCCTGAAAAGCGATCTGGAAAAGAAGACAAAAAGTATCGCTTATATCAAGCAAATTGAGAAGGAGAAAGGGCAGTTTTACAAAGAATATCTTAATTTGCATGCACGATTGTATTTCACTGAAGAAGGTCCGGAACTTGCCAAAATCGTGGACAGGATTAAATATCTGTGGGAGAAAGAAATAAATCCGAGATGGCAGATAATTGATGATTTTGAACTGGCGGGCATTATTCCGGAGAAGGTGAAAAGTATCACCATAGGTAAATTGTTTGCCGAGCTGAAGAATATCCCCACCAAGGTAAGCCGCATCAACAGGCTTATTGATAAAGTGAAAGAACCGCAGCTTATTGAGCGATACAAACTGCAGAAAGAGGTACACGAAAGGGAATTCAATGAACTTGAACAGCTGCTGCAGCAGATCAGTCACATGCCTGTGGAGATGATAAAAATGGTAATGGTATAGTTATGACAAAAGTATTATTTATTATCGGATTGTGTTGTATTTTATTGGCATTATATGGATTATTTTTAAAATTAACCAAGCAAATAAGACAAAAAGATTTAAATTTTAATATTTCCTATTTTAGACATTTTTTGGAATCTAAAAATTTTGAAAAGGATATATGTGAACATGGAAATATATCTCACAAATATTATCCAATTTCATTCGATGTTTCATCTCATGAAGTTGGCTATTATCATATTAAAGATGGTTGGATTTGGTTAAAAAACGATACAGTTGATAAAGCAAAATCTTCAATAAATGCTGCTATTACGTATTGTAAAATTCATTATAAATAAGACAATGCCCCTGTTCAGTCCTGAAGATATTGAAAAAACAATGCAAATTCCTGAAAAGGAAGAGAACGCATATTCGTGTTCGTGCCGGATCAATAAGGCAGAGATAAGACTGGGGAAAGTGCGGGAAAAGATCAGAGATGTAATCGGGGATATCAGCGGTATTGATCTGATTGACTATACAAGCATGGGACGATGGAGTATGCATCATTTGCTTTTTTACTTACTCGAAAAGACAGGCCCGGCAAAGGTGTGGTTCACTACCTGGGCAATAAGTACCAAAGCCATTACCATGATGGTGGATGCTCTGAGTGACGGAACTATTACCGAACTTCATTCGCTGCTCGACAGACGGATCCGCATCAGGAGAAGTGATTGCATGGCATTTCTTACACACAATGCCAATTCCATCTTCCTGATAGATTGCCATGCCAAAGTATTATTGATTGAAAATAATGCCTGGCGAATAGTGGTAAAAAGCTCAGCAAACTTCAGCGAAAATAAACGTATAGAAAGCGGGGTGATCATGCAGATCCCGGAAGTATTTAATATCAACAAAAAATGGATAGAAGAAACAATTAAAGGAGAAAAAGCATTTGAGGTATGAATCTTAACAGCGAACAACTGAAAGAAATCGAAATCCACGCAGGGAACCTTCTCAGCCTTGATGATATTGCCATTATTCTGGAACAGGATAAAAATCAACTTAAAAGTGAATTTTCAAAAAAAGGAGAAGTATATAAAGCTTACATGAAAGGCTATTTGTTGCGGAAAAGCTTATTGAATAAAGCGGCAATAGATCAGGCATTATCAGGCAGCAGCCCTGCTTTGCAACAAGTTTTAAAGATAATAGATAATCTACCGGTATTATGAGGAAAGAAGGACAGAAACTGAAGGAGCTGGCGAGCAATTTCGATATCATTACGGAATATGTCCGTAAACATGGCAATGAAGATGGATTAACTCCTACGCAAAGGGAGATCCTCATGCGGGCAAATTTTGCAGATAATATTATTATGACTCATCCCCACTGGAAGGATAAAGAGGTGATCAACGATATTATGGCTAAATTCGGAGTGAGTTATTACACTGCCTTTTATGATCTGCAAAATGCAAAGCTTTTGTTCGGGTCCAAACATTTCGAACATAAGCCATTTTGGAGGCACTTTATTATTGAACAGGCCCGGGAAGGAATAGAAAGAGCACTGACAAAAAACAAACCTGATCTGAAAGCGCATTATGAGTATCTTAAACTTATTGCGGGTATTACTCAATTGTATAATGAAGATAGTAATTTGCTTACAGCTGCTCTTATGCGGCCGGCAGACAATTATATCATGGTCAATGTGAACGAAAAACATCTGCACTTGCACCTGGATAAGCTCGAAGAAATGGATGAAGAAGTGGTGGAAAGTATCAGAAAATCAGTGATTGATCAGAGCGAAATGCCTGAAATTACATTAACAGATGGAGAGAGAAAAGAGGATAGTGAAGGTTAATCCGATTCAGCTTCTGTTTATGATGCAGAAGCCGAAAAGCGCCACATCCGTATGGCCACGCGGATCGGGTAAAAGCTATATTATTGCCTGGCTTATTCACATGATCGTGAAGTATATGCCACGTAGTACATGGGCTATAGGTGGGCGTACCTTTACCCACATGCTTGAAATTACGCTTCTGCCAACCTTTTATGCTTTGGCTAATTTCGGATATATCAAGGATATCCATTACGTGGTTAAAGGCAAGCCCAGTGCTAAGATGGATTTTGCCCGCCCGCTTAAACCTACGGTGGAATATCAGCATACCATCACATTCTTTAACGGAACAACCTTCCAATTGCTGAGCCAGGACAGGAATTCACGAGGGGGTGATGTACAGGGTGGAATATGGGATGAATCGCTCCTTATTGACTGGCATAAGTATGATGAGCAGTTTGTCCCCACTCTCAGGGGTTTTATGGATGAATTCGGACACATCCCATTCTACAGGGGTATTTATCACTTCTCCAGCATGCCCGATAACCGCAATGGCCAGCGATTACTTGATAAGGGTAATTATTATTCAGATCATGGGATTGATCTGGAAATGATCATGAAGAAGCTGATCAGGCTGCAGCTCGCCTTTATTGATAATAATGATATCAATATCAGACGTGAACTATGGCCGCAAATTCAAAAAATTAGAAAAAATATCCGCTTTTTTAAGGATAAAAACAACCATCTTTACACAGAAGGCAATGCATTTGATAATATAGCCAACCTTGGACTGGATTATCTTATTGATTTGCGCAGAAATATGCTGGATCTTACCTTCAGAATAGAAGTGATGAACGAAAGGGTTGCCAATATTCTTAATGGATTTTATTGCAATCTGAATGAAGATATCCACCTGTACGATTCATGGAATTATTCACATATTGATGATCTGGGACTGGATAAACGTAAGCTGCACGATAAAGATTGCCGATTCGATAATGATCTTGACAAACATAAACCCATTCATCTTGGAATAGATCCGGGCACTCATATTAATGTTGCGGCTGTCGCTCAGTATCATTTTAGTGAAATTCGATTTTTGAAGGATTTTTACGTTAAAGCCCCGGGATTACTGAAGCATCTTATTGAAAACTTTATTCAATATTATCAGTATCATCCCAAAAAGTTGGTAAAAATCAGTTATGATACAAGCTCCAGCTCACAACAACAATATGAAACAAACAAAACGCTTATTGATCAGGTCAAAGAAGCTCTGCAAAAAGCCGGATGGACCGTTGAGATATTAAGCAAAGGCAAAAAATTGACACATCATGAAAGGTATGAGCTTATTAACGATATGTTTTTACAGAGCAACATTGATGATCAAAACAAAAGGCAGTACCCTTTATTGAAATATAACCGGTATAATTGCCATAATCTGATTGTTGCCCTTGGAAATACAGAGGTTAAACAATCAGGTAACGACTTTAAAAAAGATAAATCAGGGGAAAGGGATGCTAACGCTGATCAGCTGAAAGAGCCACATCTTACAGATGCTCATGATTACATCATTGATGATCTATTGAAAGACCAGTATAAGAAAAGGAATTTAACTGGCCTGGGAGAATTCAGGATAAGATAAATGGAAAGAAAGGGGTGTATAATGAACAACTCATTCTTCGCCTTCATTTCATAGATCTGCGCTTTCTCACTCCTGATGGCACACACTTGCTTACTCAATCCCCCCGCACATACAGCAGCATCTCATTTCATTTCGATGCAACTGTATCTTTCGCTTTTATGCGGTGTTGTCTTACCATTAACTCTTTAGAAAGCATCACAGAATTTATTAGTAAACAGGAGAAGAGAAGAGAGTGGTTAGTCTTTGAAAAACATTCTAAAACCCTCTCATTCAATTGGTATTTCATTCGATTTTGTTTTAGAATGATTTTCTTAACAAGCTTGATAAAACCTGTGACACTTTCTAAAGAGTTATCCAATTCATAACACCGCATTAGCGAAAGAAAACCCGCAAAAATGTGCCATCATACGTTTAAAGCTCGATCTTCTTCAATTCGGCTCATCATTCGTAGATCATTCGCATACACCCCTTTCATATCTAATAACATCACACTCAGTCATATCTTCCTGAGAGTGATGGGACGCCCTTCGGGCTTGTCTATAAGGTATAAATGAATTAACACAATTCACCGCTCCGCTCTTGAATTGGGACGCCCATGCCCTGCTCCTGTTTCATATATCGCTAATTATTAGAAGTTCAATTGCTTTCTACCTTTGG
>Ga0172381_10003835_pt1 | contig 15739 bp, 23 predicted proteins | sample Leawel6488metaG_FD_119754 | JGI IMG/M metagenome (GOLD analysis project Ga0172381, IMG submission 119754) | Leachate microbial communities from a municipal landfill in Southern Ontario, Canada - Leachate well 64-88 metaG | ecosystem: Engineered > Solid waste > Landfill > Unclassified | place...
CGCCCGCGCTCGAGGAGCCGCCCGCGCTCGAGGAGCCGCCCGCGCTCGAGGAGCCGCCCGCGCTCGAGGAGCCGCCCGCGCTCGAGGAGCCGCCGCCCGACTCGTCATAGTCCCAATAAACGCGTTCGGGTCTTTCACACGAAAACAACACAAAAGCACACACTACTATTTTTAGCATGTTGGATTCTACGCTGAAATCCAGTGGCAATTCCCCAAAATAAGAAAGGCCCGGACTGCTTAGTCCGAGCCTTTCAGTTTTTCGTGGTGCGACGGCCGCTATTTGCTACCGCGTAAGACTTATAGGTCGATGCCCGTCGCGAGTCAAGTACGGATGAAAACCGTACTCACCGCGCAGAATTGTGACGTCGACTGGACTGTCGCATTGATACGTTGCACTTCTGGCGCCGGAAATATGAGCATCCGGCGGGGAATGCACGACAATGTCAACCGAATACTCCGTGGAAAAATACTCCATTCCGGGACGCTTCAAGTCTCCAGGATCATCGGGCGGACGGATACGGATCGTTTTTGACGCGTTTTTTCGCAGATATAGCGCGGCATGTACGACTACCTCAGTTCGTCCATTTGCGGAAATTATCGCGGCTAACGCATCGGGTTTCAACGTCGGGCGCCAACGGACAGATAACAGAACCGGTTGTTCGTCGATGAATTTACGAGCGAACCGGAGCCAAACCGGCATGTCGTCGCTACTCACAGAGCCCCCGAGCACACGGTGTATTGATGCCCATGTTTTTTCGTAAACACGAACGCGTAAAAGTCATACGAATCCAGTCTTTCCAACGCGTCAGCCACGACACCGTCGTATTTGCTATTGCCATAGAACACGCTTGACCCGTCACGAACAAACCATACGAAGCTTCTCGAGGCTTTCGTTTTTCTGGCGGTTACGTTGTCGCCCGAAAGCGCATCGCTCCGAATTACGCGCCGATCCATATCGATACGCTCCGCCAGTGACACCACTAGAGCCGCGACGAGCCAATCAGCCTCCGGCTCACTCTTTAGATGCATCAAAACATGTGAGCGGTAGCCTTCGATCAAATTCAAAAACAACGTTGCCCCGACTCGGTAAAAAGTCGAAAACGTAAGAGACTTTCCGAAGTACCTACTTGAACGACACGCGTTTTTTATCGCCGCTCCGGCTTCCGCGCTATCGCGCAGGGCGGTCCGAAAAGTCATCGCTGTTCCTCCCCTCATAATGCCCCCCGTACACCTACGGCCGTAGGTGCGTTTTTTGGTAAGTAATCATAATACCGCTGAATAAACAACGACGTCATTTCAGCGCCCGCGGCTACATTGTTCGACCGATAAAAGTCAGCCCAATAGTCCCGCGTCGAATCAAGACAGCATGTCGAGCATGACCCAGCATCGAGACAAAAAACACTCCGTTCCAATTCACGAATAAGATGGTCCACGGCCATCACGCTTGCGTTTTTTGACTGTATGCTGAACTGCTCGTCAAACTTGGCTGCCCACATTTGCTCCAGACGTTGATAGTCCGAGAGAAGTGATTTAAGAGGAGCAGAAACATCGCCCAGGACAAATTCAGGACCGTCATGTAGCAGTCCCGAAAGCCTTAAGTGCTCGGGTAGCGCTTCCGCCACTCGCAGCGAATGTTCAGCAACGGAATATGAAGGACGACACCAGCCAGTCCAGCGATTGATACCGGATAGATTAGTCGCCACATCGAGTATAGAAATTTCTCGATGCGACGGGTTCAACAAATCATAGTACTTTGTTCCAACGACTATCAATTTTGAAGGCATGTTTTTTTCCCGTCAATAAAACCAGCGTGAACCATGAGGCGAGAAGATCGCGTCCCAAGGTATCTACAGCGCGGACTGACACGCGGTAGTCGTGTCCAGACAATCGAGCCGCACGCCGCGGCACATTCAAGGATTCTGTCAGACAATCTCGAGTCTGTCAAACAAAAGACAACGGCCCCCGACAACTAAATGCCTAGGGGCCGTCCGAGCGCCAACCACTGAACTGATGTTACGGTGCCGCTGTGTATTCTTCCACGCGAGCGAACGACTTATTTCCGTAGATGTCCAGCTGATTGTCGAGATTCGCGACAACGCCGAACGCGATAGCATTGGCCGTCGCGGTCACAGCTAAATCTTGCAAATCGTCAACATAATGCAACGTGCAATACGTTGACGACAAGGCTGCATGATCGACGTAGTGCTCGCCGTTCCCCAGTCCAAACCACGGACCCCAGACGTTCGTCGCGGCGTTGCGTAACGCAAAGACGGGATAGAAAGTGCCCGCGGTGGTGACGGTCGAGGTTTTCACTTCGGTATTGAGCTTAAGCTCGTATAGGTAACCGGGTTCGAGTACGGCAGCAACCGGCGTCACCTTATCGATCCCCTCGATTTCGAGGGGGGCCGACGCAGTAATCGCGGTCGCCGTGCCGAGCGTGCCATGTTGACGATAGACCTGCCCAGGCATTCCGGGGCCAACGGTTAGGGCTGGATCGCCGACAAATTTTCCGCTCGGAGAAATTCTCAGGAATTGCTTTTCAGTCATTTTGTTTTTTTCTTTCTTCCGTCGCGTTTTCCGGACGGGGTTGTTTTTTTATTGAGAGCGCTACTTCGCCCAACAGATACGACGATGTTTCCCTCACCGCAGCCCCTAGCATCGGCTTTAGGGATTTCGGTTCCAACAATGCCGCTAGAAGGACGTGTGACAAAGGATTCTCGACTATCGGTCTCACCCGGGGATTCTACCGCTACCGCGGCGGGCTCACAAATGGTTTCGTTTTTCGTCAATGCCTTGTCACTGGAGGCCTCATTTGAGATCGAGTTCGACGCAGGATTCGCCTTGCTTTTCGCGTCCATCCAGTCCGCGACACCCTGTGAGATCACCCCGCCGGCGAGAGAAAGTAGTGGAGCAAGTTGCTCTAGCAACGCATTCATGCGCACCTGCTTCCCCTCCTCCCGCATAAATTCATGACGCTCTTTGCTCGTCGACTCTCGCAGCTTTGTAAGTTCTTCGGTCAGTACCGCGTTCGCCCGACACACCGACTCAGCGATTTCGGCGGTACGGGTAAGCATTGTCTCAAGGCCCTTCTGGGATCGCTCGGCATTCGCGATAAACAAAGACGCCGCACGTTGCAAAGTCAATTGCTGAGCAACGCCGTCGCTTGCGTCTTGCGATGCGCCGACAACGGTCATCGGCAAAACCGATATCTGTGTCTTGTCGGAGGCAAGAGCGATCAACTTGCATGAATGTTTTCCTCGCGGAAGCTCGCGAGCAAATGACGACATAATGCCATCAATCGAATCACCCAGGCGCTCGAACCTTGACGGCCAGGTCCCCCATGGAGTTCCGTCTGGCCCCTCAAGCACTATCGTCGAACACACGAGACCGTCGTCAACCAATCGCAATTGCAAATCGAGCCACGTATCAAATCGAGACATTGTTTCCCCGTTCCGCCGGACTAGTCCGGCAACAAATTGGCAATCGAAAAGTAAACTACGCCGTAACGACAGGCAGGGACCAACGACCGGCGCACGGTTGGAGTATTGCCAGCAATGACGCTTACGCCGTCGACTTCCGCGCGAACAACCACGGCGTAATGCTGTTTCGGCTTATCAAAGTAGGCAATATCGCCCGGTTCGGGTTGCTCGGTAATCGGCAACCGTTGTTTTCCACCTACGTAAATAAAGCCATTCCCCATTCGCCACAGCCAGTCAGTCAGTCCGGCTCGTCGCAGGCAATACAAGGCGAAAACGCCACACCATGCGTATGGATCTAGCGGGTGTGGTATCGAACCAAACGCGTCGAGCCAATACGGTCTCGGATCGCGGTTACCCAATTCGTTTTCGGCACACGCAACGACGCGTTGCCGTGCTCCCGTTTTTAGATCGCGGGTAAATCCGTTCGTGCCTATACCGTGCATTACCTCTTTCCTCTCTTTAAAACTGACAACAAGGCAACCACGCCAACGGCGACGACAACACCGCCGACGACGAAGGACATGGTTTTCAGTGTCTCACTAAAACCAGTACTGATTTGGTCTAGCGGGCTTTTGGGTGCATCCGGGCGCTGGACAGTATCCGCCGACGATTGAATTTCAGTCCCCGCAGTATTGACGGGGATTTGCATATCTGTATCGGGCCAGACTAGTTGCTTCATTGTGCGAAAAATAACGAAGTCCCGCGCTTCTCCGCCTTCGTTCTCCTCGAATGATTCGGTATGTTCGACGACCGCATCACCTGGCGAAACAAAAGTTTCCCGCCAAGCTTCCCAGGATGGCTGCTTAGAAGAGAATACATCAATCCAGTAACGACCCACCGGTAATGGACGACGTCGTTCGATTGTCATGACTTTTTGCCTTTCCGTTTCGCAATATACCAAGCAACAAAACCGACGAACGAGACCCCGAACAGACCAGCAACGAGCCCGCCTAAAGACGATCTATTTTTCTCCGTACCGGGCGAGTCAAAAAAAAACCCTTCTCCGAATATTCGTCATATAGCGAGCGGAAGGTCTTTACATGCTCCGGCTTGTAATCGGGCGAATAGAGGTCACCTAGAGCGGCAACAAACGCTGGAATGTCGCCAAGGCTTGCAGCGGCAATTATTGGTTTTTTCTTCGTGCTAAAGAGTAGCCGAACGTAGTCTCGCCAACCGTCAAGAGCGGTCGGATACGAACGGAACGCGCTAGGCACTTTTCCCGCGTGCATTGAATCGTCCCGCGAATGGTCGAACCACCACGACGGCCGCCAATAATCGCCACTCCAAACGGAACGTTCTTTCGGATCGCCGGCAGCGAAGAACCTAGCCATTAGGTTCCCGGGATTGTTCTCGCGGACCTGCTTTCCGCGCGCGGTCTCGACCATCGCAAGCGAAAGCAGAAGTAGGAGCAACGGTCGCGACACTTCGCCCGAGTAGAGCTCGGGAACAACGTCAAACAGAATCGAAGCGGCGGCGGATTCGGAAACGGGGGTTAGTCGTCCAGGTGACTCTGTCATCCCGAAAATCTACCGCAACCACAGCCACAATCCCAGGGCAATTACTGCTAACACGGCTATGGCGAGTGAATAACGACCGCGGGCGTGCAGCGAATACCCTGTCGGAGTCGTAACCTCGATATCGCCATCATCATCCGTCGACATTGAATGTTCCTTCCGCAAATGCGCTTTAAATTCTGCGCGTGTGACGTAGTGCGTCAACGCAGAACGCCGAACCAATACTCGACTTGACTTAGTACCGCGAAAGCAATCGCTACGCATTGCAGAATAAATACACGTCTAACGCGTGACTGTAAAGACGCGACGGTTCGAGGAACACTACACGTCGGGCAGGGTTCCGAAGACGACCATTCGGAGGTTATGGCAGTCATATTACGGTACGTAAACGGCCGCGGCAGCGACCAGCCGCTCTCCAATAAACTGAACCATTGCAGCCCGACCAGTTGGGCCAAAATGGACTTTATCGGCAGGCTCAACGCCAGGCGTATTTGCGTAATAGCCAAGGGCGACGCCTTCGGAATAGGTGACCATCGAATACGTGTCAACCACTAGCACGCGCGAATCCACCGAAGCAACAGCTAGTGCAGCGGCGCGCTGCAAAGGCGACACGCCGGGATAATACTCCGGTCCCAAGACCCCTCCCGAATCACCGCGAGGATACGCCGTCGTTAGCAGAACGAGTCCATTAGGAGTTCCGGCACGGTAATCGGCTATCAGTTCCCGAATTCGCGCGGTCTGTTCGGCGGTCGTGCCAGCATCGTTTGTTCCAAGGTCGACGTATAGTATTCGCTCTCCGTCAAGCAATGGAACTAACGTTGTCCAGAGATCGGAGCTAAAAACGTTGTCATCGACAAATTGCGAAGCCGTGCCGTTTGAACGCCCGAAATTGTAAAGGACGACTCCACCGCTACCAACGACCCAGTCGCCCAAAGCAACCGAAACGGCTTCACTATCGCGAACCACCGCTCCCTGCGTGTAATTCAGACTCGCTTTCATGCCGTGCGTAGTAGTCCAGTCATACGTATCCGGCACCGTCGCGGTCAGAACGCTATACCCCTGGACAACGGAGTACGATGATACGTAACCGCAAGATCCATCATCCTGCGGAGCTACCCCATCGCCGCTGGTCGTGTTCATCACCTTCACGGTCAAATCCGCGGTCGTCACACCGTCGGGAGTCGTCAGGACGTAAACGGAAAACTTGCACGCGCGACCGGGTAGGTAGCGCGCAATATTTTGCACATACCACGGAGTGGCAGGTTCTACATTTATAGGCACGCCTGTCATTATCCGCGGGGCGTACTCGTTACCCGCGGGCGCATTACCGGCAGCGAATACCGTACGATATCCGTGCAGCGGCGCCCATGTTCCGAGATTTCCGTTTGGCGTCGCGACAGGGACGCTCGCATTAGGGTCGTAGGTCGTAGTGGTCCACGTAGCGGTATTCACCGCTTGCTGACCGCAACCGTATCCACAAACCGGCAGCGAGTTAGCCAGCAAAAACGCTTCATCGTTGTTAATCATGCGGCTATCACCGCACATCAAAAGACGAACTATTTCCCCGCGCGCCATCGACCCCATCAGCGCATCGGCCACAGCGATATTTCCGTAGCAGTGTTCTGGAGGCAAGGTATCAACGCGGGCCACCAAATCCTGTAAGCTCGTCGCGACCAACGCCGACGATGCGACTCCGGACTCAGTAGATGACGCGTATGGTATGCGCTTGCCGGACGTAGCAGAACGGAATTTAGACAAAGCCATAGTGTTTTACCATCAGTAATGAAACAAAACAGGACCGGCTGTCGTTACCACAATGTCGTCACAAATAGCCGGACGATCATGCATCCCCGTAAGTGGCCCCGCTAGGACGACGCCTCCGACACGATACGAAAAGCGCGAAACAGTTCCAACGGTCGAAACGGATCGTACCCATTGCGGTAAAGCAATCACTTCATTCAACGCGGCGTCATAGGCTTTAGTAGCGTACGTTTCGACTGGACAACAAACGAGCGTAACCGAAAGATTGATTCGCATCGCGCTCGTGCGAGCATTGGACGCGGGCGTCAACTCGACACAGACCGGAACTTCGGAAATGAGAGAGAACGGAACGTCAATCGGCCCGAGTCTAGTTCCGTTGTCGCCGATGCGCACCATGGCCGTGCATTCATCATACGGGCCGTCGACATGCGAAACGCGTAAAAATCCAAGTGACGTTTCGATGGTCCGATTACCGACACCCGAAGGTCCAATATCCACGATGCGGGCTGAGGCATCGGAAGCCGACCATTCTACGTACCGGCGGAAACTACCGGCGGACGACATTACCGACCGTCCATTTTACGCAAGCGAGCCATATGTTGAGCGAAGGTCTCGCGAGGCCGTCGACTACGGTTCGTTTTTTGTGCTTTCACGGTCTTGCGAGCGGCAGGCTTCCGGCGAGCTACACGACGCTTCACGGGCTTGCGAGCGGCAGGCTTCCGGCGAGCTACACGACGCTTCACGGGCTTGCGAGCGGCAGGCTTCCGGCGAGCTACACGACGCTTCACGGGCTTGCGAGCGGAAGGCTTCCGCTTCTTCGTTTTTTTCTTCCCGCGTTGCGAGCGTTTAGCGGCTTCGTAGAGTTCTCTTAACTTGTCCATTATGCCTGCACTGACCGAAGAGCGGCCAGCCCCATCGATTGCATTGCTGTCCGCCGTGGCGCGGACGCTAATTTCTTTACGCTATTCACTACCCGAAGTCCTTGGCGTAGAGCGGGCGGCATTCCGGGAAACGGCTTCCCCTTCGAGACGGCGGTAATTGCGCTACCGGCCTTTTTATACGAGCCGTAAGCCGCATTAGCGGCCGTCAACGCGGCAAGCGCTGGCCCGCCAACGGCAGGGAATGCGACGGCTAGACCAGAGACAGCGGTTTTTAGGAGCTTGCTTTGTACGACACTTCCCGCGGCCTTGATACCTTTCGCCAAAGTCTTGCGGGTTGCTTTTACGGCCTTCTTGACGCCTTTGTAGGCTTTTTTCGCTAGCCTCTTCAGCCCCGAAAAAAAACCATCAACAGAGTCCACCGCGCCTACATACGGCGCAGCCGTAATTCCCTGCTCGGCAGCGTGCAGCTCAAACGTGCTAACTACTTTTGCGAGTGGCACACCAACGGACGCCGTTGAGCCATCGGTGAAAGTTGCGTGTCCCCATAGAACGCATGACGGCCGGTCCCAATTCCAGCTAACCGTTTTTAGAATACGTTCCATTTAGGCCTTCCTAAGGTCCAAAAGTACAGTTTTTGCTAACTCGACCTCTTCGGCGGTCGGTTGTTTTGCCGGCGCAACAGGCGGCTTTGCTGGCCATCCTTGGCCGTTCTCTTTGTCAGCTGCACGAATCAACATCAACGCATGTTCGTGCCGTTTCGGGTCAATACTGACCGCGTACGCCTTCAACCGACCACGATATGAATTGACGGCCGCCGACTTGCTCGCACTACCGGAGGGCCAGTAACGGACAAACGGAAGGATGGCTACTTCCTCCGCCATCCGAAGAGCAGAACCCGGTCCGAATTTTCCATCCGACGTAAGCCCTACTTTCGCCTGCCAATCAGCGACGGCTTCTGAGACGTACTTCCAAAGCGGCTTGCCCTGCTCGTCGAGAAGAATTCTGGCTAACAGAATGGTCCCATTGGGATCATTTGCTGGCTTTATTTCTTCGGCGACTAGTGGGGGGGCGGTCGCGGGCACGACAACTGGCACGGATATGCCGGCGGAATTCATCACGGTCGGGACGGTGGCGTTACGAGCCACGGTCACGCTGGTGACGGACGTGGTCGGCGTAACGCTTACCGACGGCACTACGGACGGGGATACGATAGCACCGCCGGAAAGAGGGGCATAAGGGGCAAGGTCGACCAATAGTGACCCCCCCGACATGAGCTGCATACTCGTACGCGGAGGGGGAGCAGTTTTGCCAGTTTGAACGGCAATTCGTAGCGCCAACAATGACGAGTAAGAGGGAAACGAGACGGACAAATCGCGCGCGATATTTTCTACGCGCTGCAAATCTGTCGACTGCAATAACCCCTCGCCGAGCAAAACCTCAGCTTTTAGAGCGTACGCACGAAGCTGTAATTTAGACGAAATATCTGTTTGCCCCGGCGCATTGGAGTTAACCCAATTCGCAAGGTACTGCACATATTCCCCGTCGGTTGTCGTAGTTGCGAGACCAATTTCTGCGGCCTGTGAAGCACTCGCCGGCTCGGGGTATTCGTCGGGCGTTTCATCACCGTCATCGGACTCGAGGGGGATAGATGCGCGTGCAGATTTTGGCAATAAAAGCAACGCACCGATCCCTACCGCGACGACGCCAGAAACGAGAGCTAAAGCCGTTTTCTTTCCCATGGTAGTCACTTCCGTTCTAGCGCACCGAGGTCTATCGAAGGGTCTTCAATCTGCGAATTTCCGCGACGGACCCGGACATGCATCTTAGTACCAATCGCTGACCGTTGCGCGACAGTCTGGGGTAACGCGTTTTCTCCAGCTACTTGCAGCTCGACGCATCGATATAATGTCAGGTCGTCACAATCCCCCCAACCGTCTTCGTACGTCCGCATCGGACGTTTCCACACTTCGTATTTGCCTATATTAGGCTCCTCCTGGTAACGGATTGCAGAGCCGTGCAAAGGGGGCAACGGGCGTGTTTTGTGATGACGTGCCCAAATCCGTACGAGTACGGTCAAGAGTTCCTGGACGGATTTGGGTCCGTTTTCGTCAATCGGGATTTCGACTTCGATAATCACCGCAATCGCAACCCGCGTAGGGCGAGCTTGACGTTGACCGGTAGCGCAGAATCGTTTCGGACAGCAATTGCCATAGGAACGCCAGTCTGGACGGTGCCCCAGGAAACCTTTCGAGTGTTCGACACCTCCGAGTATTGGTCTCCGGGAATGCCGCTCTGGCCATCGAGGTATCGGCACGGACCGATATCGATTGCAGTAATCGACACATCCGGGCAGAGCCAAGACGGAACCGTCAATTCCTCGGGCTTGAAGGGACACGACGCGGTAGCGGTGTAAGTCGCCGTTGCGCCGGCAGCAAGCACCGCATTGTTACCAAATCCGATATCGATTCGGTCCTGGGCGACGTATTTTCCCTCAAGGTATTTTGCTGGATTGTCTACATCCGCAACGACGACCGCACGGTCCCCGACAATCTCGATCGGCGCGCCTACGAATTCCCTCGGGTCGCCTACGTCCGAACCACCCAGCATCGCTGTATATGCATTTTTCATTATGAATAAACCTCACTCCTAAAAGAACAATTTGTCGGACAAATAGACAAAAGCGCGCTACTTTTCCTGACGCTCGCGTACGTTCGCCTCTAAAGTCTTAGCGAGCGGGTAGCCTAGAAGGCTAGCGCCAAGCTGGACCACGTATTCCGATCCGGGGAGCATTCCGGGGATACCGACCGCGATAGCGACGAGTCCTAGGCCGGCATTGATTGGTACTGGGCCAATCGTGGCAATCCCATTTTTCTCTTCCCCATCTCGGCCAAATCCGGTCTTACCGTCGGCTCCCCATTTGCCGTCAATCGCTCCGGCGAGCATTAGACCGACGAGAGTACTCGCGGCCGATCCCGCTCGGACCACGAGAGCCGAGGAGGCTTCTCGCTCTTTTGCGCGCGTGCGGCGTAGGGCCTCTTTTGCGCTTTGTGCGTGCTGATACAATTTCTGAATAGAGGTATTTGCCATTCGCCAGACTCCGAGGATTACCGTTCGTGTCCAGAGAATGCACCGAAGAAATGCTCGCGAGCAATCGTTAGTTTTGACGTTCAGAGTGCAATCCGGCACACTACGGACATGAATCAAGGACTTGACGCGGACCTTGCGAGAAAGCTTTTAGTCGATTATCACGGATGGTTTGGCCCACCGGCAATCTACTTAGGCGGCGAGCTAATTGACGGGAGAATCCGAATGCAAGCAGCAAAAACGCTTCGACTACAAGACGATAGGACACCGAAGGTTCGGGCAACAATCACAGGCGACGCGGTCCATCTGCTGTGTCTCGCGGGTCACTTCGACCGAGCGAAGATCCTACTGCCGCTCGGCATCGAAACACCAGACGACGCCGCGGCATTCTGTTGCTGTCATTCGATTGACGTCGCTCCGATGTTTTCGCAGCGTCCGAGAAATTGCCCCACGATGAAACCACGCACGACACCGCGCCGTAGGCAAGCTATTGAGCAAATCGCAATACTCTACCGCGAAGCACGTGAGGGGACAGGATACGTTAGTGCTGACCAAATTCAGAAAGTACTCGCGCCATGGATCTCAAAAAAAACCGTCGAGTGACTTTTTGGACTTCCGACGCGCAACGCACGGCACTAAACCGACGAGCAAAAGAACTCGGCTATCGGTCGGCGACGTCATACATGCGATGCCTTGTATGCCGTGAACTAGTCGAGCCAACAATGCCAACGGCGACCGATCTACTCGGTCGCCGTACCCCTCGAAAACTAAGTCTAGCGCGCCCCAAACACTAACCGAGCCAGATCGCATCTTTCGCCGGAACTAGCGGGACCGAGGAAAGATGGGCAACCTGAATCGGCGCTACGTATACGCCGTTTGAGTAGTGCCATAGGCCGCGACAATAACATTCATCTTCGCTACACCAGCAGAAACGGCCACGAGTAAGATCCAAAGGACCTGAGGAACAGATAGCAGGCATTGAAACAGTACGACCATCGCTCGTCTGGTGCTCGCATTGCGGGACGCGTCTACAGTGTTCGGCGAATTGAAAAGCGGGAACGACGAGAAATCCCATACCACATAGAGCTGGAATCACTTCTATCTCGTCAACGGTATCTAACAAAGGGAACAATTCGCTCAGAGGAGCAGACAGAACGTCCGCATAAAAATGTTTTAAGGTTAGTCGATTAGAGTTTCCTCTCTTACAATACCTTGCCGAAATCGCGGCATCGAACAAATCGCTCAAATGAAAAACAAACGCTGCCTCGGCTGGCGTGAAGACCATGTCATCATCGACCCAGAGAACGTGCGTATACGTTGCAGCGTTTTTTGGATCGCTCAAAAAATTCATCGCGCGTTCCGCTACGATGCAACGATGTAACGCAGGGTCGGAACACTCATAGCTAGCGATAACCTCCGCGCCGCACCTAACGAGTGATTCGAGACAATTCCTCGGCAAAGCTTCTTGCCCGCGATACGACGGCATGAGAACAAGTAAGCTCGATAAAGCCTTCTCTTCTTCAAGCCGTCTGTTGTCGTAGTAGTTCTTCGGGTTCAAATAAGTACGGTTTTCCATTTTTTCCCCGTGTCAATTCTCTCGCGTCGAATGCGAGTCTTATGTGGCCAATCCAACGTGTAACGGGCGGCGGCTCTATTGCGGACAAGCCATACAAACTAACTTGTTTTTTGCACCGCACGGAAGCCTCAAGTTCTCTTTCCCAGATCTCCCCCTCGATCGCGCAAACGCGCTCCGAGTTTTTTATAGCTTCGTCTCCTTTGATATCGTGCAACGGCATAACATCGTAGCCGAAGTGACCAGCCTGACGACGTACGAGCGTCCCGGTTACTGCCTCCGACTTGCGACGTTTAGGCAGAAAACCGACACCACTACGAATGCGACGAAAACGAAAAGGCGCGGACAACGGGAGCTGGGTTAGTTTTGCTATTTCTCCTATTGATTCCTCAGTTTTCCCGGCACATTTGCAGATATACGAGAGACTTTCATCGCGTGAATTCGCACGCTCGGCCGTCGACAGTACTCCCCAGCCTGCATTGATTACGATATTCGCGAGATGCCCCGAAACAAAACGGGAATCTTCGGCCGTAATGTGGTCGTCCAGCTTTTCTTTTTTCTCGAGCGCGAGCCAATTGGCAAACTCGGGTGACCACAAAACGACATTCATATGAGGCCATCCGCTACGATGTGACTCGACCGTAGCAACCCATTGATTTTTGAGTGGCGCCCACCCCATGAGCTTCATCCAAGCTCGCAAATTCCGCATGAATTCAGCGGTGCGAGCGCCCAAATCACGATAAGCGTCCTGCGGTGTTTCCCATCGTTTTTCGCCCGAATAAGTCCCGTTTTTGTCGAGCGTCAAAACCATCATTATCATTCCGCGCGAATCTAACGGATCGAAAGCCTCTCTCATGCGAGTCCAAGCAACATGCGATTCGTGCACTCGACAATGCTCACAACGCCACGACCGACATTTGTACGGGCACCGCGTTTTCACTGTCGGATTGCCTTTTTTCCATGTCCAGATCCACCAGTCTCTAGCGCCACGTGAATGACAATGCTGCACGTGCTTCGGTAACGGGTATGCTCCTCGCGACCGGATAAATTGCACCACGCGTTTTGCTACGCGTTTTCCAGCACGGTTCCGCGGGAGACGGCTGAAAATTGGGGACGGGGCGACCACTAGCGGTCACGTTCGTTCGTTTTCGTTTTACGTTCAAGAGTATCCACTCATTCACACTGAACACCGAACAACCAAACCACTGAACATAGGCTGGCCGACTGTGAACTATTAGATACAGTACAGCACCGAATCTCCGGCCGGTGGTGGAGGGAGCACCCTCCCCCACGCCCCCTCCTCGCGGGCTCCCCCCTGGCGTCGCCAGGGTCCGCCCCCCCGTGGCGTTCGAGCGTCGGAGCAAGGGGTTACAGGGGGGGATTTGGCCCCCCCGTTTCACCCCCGATAATGGCTCCGACGCTCGAACGCCACGGGGCCCCCCCGACGTCAACAATAGAAGCAAATTCGGGTGTTTCGTCTCATTGACCCGACGGTCAATCCTTCAAAAATGAACGGGGCGTTATAGCCCCCGAATCCGCGTCTATTGTTGACTTATCCTTGTTCTGACGAGAGCGCATCGGCTCCCGCAGGAAAACGTGACTCGCTTAGTCGTAATCGCGTTCTCTTACCATCGGCCGGTTCGAGAATCGCGCAACCTATTCGCTCTAGTCGGCTTTGGCGCGAATATTTCGAGGCAATATCGGCGCCGAAACTTTTTACCGGCCAGCCATTTGTTAGTGAAAAACGGCTGTCTGGCGGACGTGTGGATAGTGGCCGAAATTGCTCGAGAAAGAAAAAACCGGTATCCGTAGTTATTTATTGACAATTTGAAATAACCTAACGTGGTTTGATGCTTAGCCGTTTTGCAATCGCTGGAAAGGCTGCCAAAATTTCAGTCTTCCTTTGGACAAAGCAACGGGTGTCCGTTTCGATTGGCATCTTTCCTAGAGCATTCCGCACCGCATTGATAAATTCCAGGACGCTCGGCGGTTCGAGCCGTCCCGACCAATACTCTGGCAATCGGCGAAACTCGCGAAACTGTTCAATTTGTGTTTTGCGTTTTTTCATAGGAAAACCGTATCGAGCGCCGTTCCGACAAGTGAGACAACACACGAGCCTCGTTCTTGCGCTGCAAGATTCGGTAGTATTGCATCGAGCACAAGCGAGACGCGATATGGGCTAACTGGCGGTGGCGACCAAACAAACCCACTAGAGTCACGTGAAAGGTATTGCCCATCAAGTCCTTGAGCCACGTCGTTCGGCGTCGCTCTAGGTCCCGATCCGGATCGACGGAGACGAGGATTCATGCCGACGATAGTATGTCAATCCGAACGACATTGACACGCTAGGGACACGGATTTAGTCGAGCAAACGCCGTCAGCAGATGCGCATTGATTCAGCGGGCTGCAACCGTTTGAATTGAAACACTTTGCTCGTCGGTCATCTTGACCCCTTGAATGCTCGTTGACGCTTCGCCAGTCGTTCAAATTGCTTGCATGGCTTCCACTTCATGCAGTCACAAAATGGGTGTTCTCGCTTCTCCGGAGGCCGTCGCGTCATGCAAGTTTCGTCATGTTGTTCCGGTATCCCCCTTGCCTTGTACCGCGTCCGGTGCATGTCCGAAAAGTATCCTTTCAGTCCGCGGCTACGACTTCCCAATCTTGCGCGAGCAGATCAGTTTGCGAAGGCAGCCAAGGCACCAATTGTTGATCTGCGGTGAACATGTAGATATACGGCAGAGTCATCTTGGAATGAGCATCAGGCACTTGCAGCGCTAGCCACATGCCTTTGCCGTTCCAACCTCCGCGTGCAACCTTGTGGCCGCTGCGCATTCGATCGATTGCGAGTCCGATATCCATTGGGTTGGTTGGAATCCCCGTCACGAGCTGCGGATCGCCTAGGGGGCTCTTTGTCGGCATTGCGGCGATTTGGTCGAGCCTGTTCGCGCAACCCAACGCGAACCAACGCAGCTTCTCGAGATCCCCACCGTCAACGATTTCCTTCAATGCCTCAGTATTCGTTTTTGCCATGTCCGAAAAGTATCCTATAGAATCGGGACAGGTCAACGGCACAAAAACCCTATGTTTTCGTGACGCGTTTGGGGTAAGTCTTTTCGGACAGGTACGTTTGTACAGTGGATTTCGGGATTTTGAGGGCTATGGCAATCTCCCGAACCGTGCGGCCTGCTTTCTTCGTGGCGTGAATGCGTGAATGCGTTGCACGGTCGACCGCGCGCGGGCGACCCCATGAACCGCCGTCGGCTTCGAGCGCGGCCCGTGCTCGAGGAGCCGCCCGCGCTCGAGGAGCCGCCCGAGCTCGAGGAGCCGCCCGAGCTCGAGGAGCCGCCCGCGCTCGAGGAGCCGCCCGCGCTCGAGGAGCCGCCCGCGCTCGAGGAGCCGCCCGCGCTCGAGGAGCCGCCCGTGCTCGAGGAGCCGCCCGTGCTCGAG
>Ga0172381_10003836_pt1 | contig 15735 bp, 14 predicted proteins | sample Leawel6488metaG_FD_119754 | JGI IMG/M metagenome (GOLD analysis project Ga0172381, IMG submission 119754) | Leachate microbial communities from a municipal landfill in Southern Ontario, Canada - Leachate well 64-88 metaG | ecosystem: Engineered > Solid waste > Landfill > Unclassified | place...
GGCTATGTTGATGATAATTTATTTGTGAAAAGTTGGGTCAACTCGAGGGAGTGTAGTCGAGGCGTGTTTATGTTGAAAAAAGAATTGCATCAAAAAGGCATCCATAAAGACTTGATTGACGAATACTTTAATAACAGAGATAAAGAAAATGAATTTAATAACGCACTTCATCTAGTGGAGAAGAAAAGATGGCCGGAAATGGCTCGAGAAGAAAGGTTTCAAAAAATCGGTAATTATCTTTCTCGGCGTGGTTTCGACTACGAAACCATAAAAAAAGTAATAAATCAGTAAATAAAAACACCGCCTCATTTGAAGCGGTGTTTTTAAAGTTTTCTGATTAATTTTGGGTGCTAAGCACCTTGTAGGTGAACGCAAATGCGAGTGCCCACATCAGAATTGGTAACATCCATACCACCTTTCGTTTTGTCAACGTGATGAATATTTTACTCGTATAGTTGCTACATGTCAATAATAAATATGTGGAAAACGTCACAAGAAAAGGCCTCAGAAAGCCAAAAGAAATGGATTGTGTCTCAATTTAAGCACAAATAACCCTTATTTTATCTAAAATATAACTCATTATTTATTATTGTTTACAAACTAGCCTTTTTTTGATAAAATTATGCCTGTTATTCAAGTTTAAAAGTCCCAATTGGGATATCTCCTGGAGAAATAATGCCAATCACAAAATCAGCTATAAAGCAGATGAAACAAGCCAATGCCGCCAAGAAACACAATCGCGACATCAAGACTAATTATAAGAATAAAGTAAAAGCAGTTCAGAAAGACTTATTGGCTGGAGGAAGTCACGTAGCCACCCTAGCTTCAGATGCATTTGCTGCTTTAGACAAGGCGGCAAAAACAAACGTTATACATAAAAGAACAGCGGCCAGACGAAAAGCTAGGCTGATGGCTCTCGTAAACAAGACTACTAAAAAGCCGGTTGAACTAAAAAGTACAAAAGTAAAAACAGCGGTTGCTAAACCAAAAATCACAAAGACGGCCAAGCCAACGGCTAAAAAACCAGCTGTTAAAAAAGCAACCACTGCTACCAATACCACCAAGAAAACTACAAAAAAAGCATCAAAATAAGATGCTTTTTTTAATTTCGACAGGCTTTGTAGACCAATCTCGTGAGAGCCGCCTTAGAATCAATATTTGTGGTTTTTAGGTTATAGTCAATTTTGAGTAGGCTTTGGTGTAAAGACAGTAATTGTTCAAAAGTAAAATTTTTACTTTGTCTCAAAGTGTTTTTGACGACGTAGGGATGGAGTTTTAGTTTAGTGGCGATATCTGCTTCACGGAGACCCTTTGAGTCCAAATCTTTTATTGATATAAGGTTTCTGATTTGTCTGGACAGCATTGAGAGTAGGTACATCTCACTATCTTCTGAACCCAGAAAGCCGTTTAATGTTGGCAACGCTTTCTCAATTTTCTTCTCAGACAAGGCGTCTGTGAGGACAAAGATGTTATCAAGAAACTCTCCCTCTACAAGCCGATTGACCGTTTCGAGGGTAACGTGCTTATTATAAGTGAGTAGTTTTTGAATCTCATTATCTAGACGCCAAAGATCATTACCAATTAAGGCAGCTAATTTTTCTGCTGCTATGGTATCTATCTGACCACCTTTTGAGGTAACAAGCTCTTTGATCCAGTGAGAAACTTCATATGGGCGCATCTTGGAGAGGTTTTGAATCTGGGCGTGACCCCTAGCCCCCGCTAAAAGCCAGTTTTTAGGGGTAAGTGTTTCTTCAAGTAAAATTACGTCACAAGTGTCCGGTTGTTTTTTGATCCACTCCAGAACATCGTTTTGAATTTTCTTTCCCTTTACTTTCGAAAGATTTTTCACAATAACCAATTTTTTGTCAGACAGGAAGGGTACGGTTTCTGTATCTGCTTTGATTTTGGGAAAATTTAGCTCATTTTCAAAATAACTTATATTTAAATTATTCTGTCCAAAATCTTTTTTGACACCACTTACGGCCTTATTTACCCTGTATTCATCATCACCATATATCAGAATAATCATTCAAGTTCTTTCTGGCAAGTCGGGCAATAATATGTGCCACGACCTCCAATTTTTATTCTTACTATTTTGTCGCCGCAGCTATTCTTACAGTCCTTACCTGTTCGGTGATAGACGTTTAGGTGGTCCTGCATCCCACCGTTTTTACCGTCGGAGTTCACATAGTCGCTATCCGTTGTCCCTCCGTATTTTATGCTTTTTTTCAATACTATAAGAACGTTTTTTTTAATTAATTCCCATTGTTTGTCTGTAAGTTTTCCTGCTTTTGTCTTGGGATGTATCTTGGACAAGAAAAGAGTTTCGTCGTTGTAGATATTTCCGATGCCGGCAACAATTGTCTGATCCATAAGAAGCTGTTTTACGGTTCTATTTGGTATTCTTGTTGCTTTAGTTTTTAAATACTGAACCGTGAAGTCATCGGAAAAAGGCTCGGGACCAAAGAGGTTAAGAGTTTTCTCTAGGGTTTCGTTATCAACTACCTTGCACCAGCCAAACTTGCGAAGATCGTTGAAGTAAAGCCTGGAATTATCATCAAAAACATATTCAACCCGTGTGTATTTATTGGGTAACTTATCGTGCCAGTCATGAGATGGGTGACCTCCAGCTACTCGTTTATTTTTTTTAATATAAATTAGCTGTCCAGTCATTTTGAGATGAATTAATATATTAAAATTGTTGGAAAACTTAATAATAAGATTTTTAGCCCTTCTTTCCACGCTCGTAATTTTCTTGTTCTGGACAAGTTTTGGTTTGCCTAAAAAAGATTTTTGATTTAAGACAATAATCTCGGTAATACACTTACCGATAATCTTTTTTGCCAAGCCCAATTTGATTGTTTCTACTTCCGGCAACTCTGGCATCTTTTTCCTATCTTAGATAAACTCTCTCCGAATACTGAGGAGACCAGTTTAGCATTTCGACGATAGATTTGGCAAATTCGTCTGTTGCTTCTGGGCCCGAAGCGGTAATAAAATGATCGCTAATCTCAATTCTCCTACCGGTAAAAATTGTACCCAACTCCTCGAGTCTTCTACGTTCTCTCTCACTGCTTGTCACTTTTTGTCCGCTCATCTTTCCAGTATAGGCAAGGATAGGCACGGCTGCACCGATGGCAGCGACTAGTTTGTGCGAGAAGTGGGCCTGATCAATAATGCGGAGAATTGTTGGATGGCTAAAATATTCAGCAGCAGCTTCTTCGCCGATGAAAATAAAACCGTCATAATCACCAGACTCGACGAAATTTATTAGAACATCGGGAATCACAATTGTTTTGTATCTGCCCTGCGCTTCTGACAAATGACTTGAAGCAATCTCGGTTTTTATGTCGCTTGAGTTGAGTCTCTCGTGAATAACACGAAACTCATTATCGTCAAAATCATTATGGGGCAGTATCAGAAGTATCTTATTTTTGGTTTTCATCGCAGCTTGAGATCCTAAATATTTGTATTATGTTTAAAGAAATTATAGCACGACAAAGGTTGACATATATCTACTTAATTATTATTTGCAGCGTGAAGACCGGCGACATAACCAGACGACCACGCCCATTGTAGATTATAACCACCCGAATCGGCGTCGATGTCGAGAATTTCTCCAGCGAAATATAGCCCAGGAAAGAGAAGAGATTCCAGACTGTGGTTATCTACTTCTGAAGTATCAATACCACCCCTGGTTACTTGCGCTTCTTTTAGGGGTCTTAGTTTTTTTACCTTTAGTCTGAGACATTTTAGAGCTCTTACAATTTCTTGTCTTTGTGCTCGCGAAGTTTCGGCTGATTTTATGTTTTGGTCAAGATTGTTTCGCTTTAGTGCCTGGATAAGCAAATTTCTTGGTAGAAAACCCAGTAGATTATTGAGTATTGATTTTGAACCGCTCTGTTCAAAAATCAGGTTTATTTTCTCTAAAAGTTTTTTGTTATCAAAATCCGGTATTAAATCTATCTCGACAAAATTGTTTTTCTTCTCGTCAGATAAATCCCTGGCGATGCCCATGATGGCAGGCCCAGATAGACCATAATGGGTGAACAAAAGATCTCCATTTTTTTCTGTAACTTTTTTGTTATTTACGATCGAGTAAACCCGGGCCTTGATCTTGAGGCCCTGGATATCGTTCGGCCAAGTTTCCATGGTTTCGAGAGGAACTAGAGAGGCATAAATAGGCTCTATAGTATGTCCGAGATTTTTTAGCCAAAACAAGCCATCACCAGACGAACCAAATTGGTGAGCGGCTCTACCCCCGGTGGTTATGATTATTTTCTGTGAGTGAATAGCTTTTTGCCCATTTTCAGGGATTACCTCCCAGCCATTTTTGTTTTGGATACCCTTGACATTAAAATTTGTCCGAACGTCTACTCTTAGATCAAGCAACTTGTGCTCAAGTGCATCGACAACCGTACTCGCTTGATTTGTTCTTGGGAAAAGACGACCACAATCTTCTTCTTTTAGGATTACCCCAATGGATTCAAAGAAAACCTGGGTTTGTTGTCCGGTAAGTTGATCAAAAACAGTTTCAACAAACTTAGGACTCTTGCCATGGTAACGAGAAGTATTTATATCACGATTTGTGATATTACACCGACCATTCCCTGTAGCTAAAATTTTACGACCAATATGTTTGTTTTTATCTAACAAAATAACTGAAGCATGGTGTTCGGCGGCACTTATTGCAGCTAGAATGCCGGACGGACCGGCGCCAACAATGGCGATGTCGTATGCGCTCATTATCTGAAGTTCGTAAAAACTAAAGGGAGATTAGTTTTTTCCTGCTTTAACAATCGCATGATATCTTGGAGCTCGTCTTTCGATTTCGAGGTTACTCTTATGGTGTCACCCTGAATCAGTGGCTTTGATTTGGGAAACTCTTGCCTGATAAGCTTATTGATCTCTTTAATTTGATCTTGAGAAAGCGAGCTAATTAGATGAATATTTTTTCTAACCGTTCCGCCTGAAGCTGATTCCGGGGTCTTGCTTTTGTCTAGGATAGACAGAGGAAGATTCCTCTTAACTAGTTTGGACTCTATGATATCGAGAATTGAGTTAAGCTTTTGTTCACTCGCTGTTTGTATCATGAGATCCTTTTGTTCCTGAACTTCTATTGAAGCAAAAACTCCTTTAAAATCAAAGCGAGTACTTATCTCTCTCTTTGTTTGATCGATCGCGTTTTGAAACTCCTGTTTATCGAAATCACAACTAATATCAAATGAAAATTCGTTTGCCATATTATCTAATTTGCATTCCTTTCGTAAATTCTCTGTTAACGCTTTCTCCATCCTTACCCAGATTACCAACATCTTGTCCGTTTACGGTTGCTCGGACAGAACCGCCGTTATTTGTGGTTAAAACAATTTTATCCGTTGCCTTATATGTTTGGCTGACCCCGGCTAACATAATGACTGGTTTGGCCGTAACATCTTTCCCGTCAAGCTCAACCTGAATAGAAGCCGATTTTGGACCGATAGTTATCTTTAGTTCAACGCCAGCCGAAGCCGTGGAGGCTGCGGTTGCAGGGGTGTTAGTAATTTCTGCCACGACGATGCGACTCATCTCGTTAAACTTTCCAAGTTTATTCTGTGCTCTTACCTTGATCTTATTAACTCCATTTTGCAAACTTATCTTTTCCTTAAAAAGGCCATCTTCGCCGACACCGACTTCAACATCATTAATGAAAAGGTTCGTTCCGGCGTCAGTTTTGCCTTCGATGGCAATGGAGTCGGATTTGACCAAAGAGTTGTCGCTGGGGGTTGTGATGGCAAGTTTTGGCGGGGCAGTTAAAATACTTACCTGCCAACCGATATAAAAAATAATAATTAAAGCAGTTAAAACAATCGTTGAAATAATGACCGTTTTGGGTGTAATGACTAGCCGAGGAGCCTTCAAGGACTTTACTATTGGTGCACCGGCAGACGCTTTTTTTACAGTTTCTATCATGCCCCGCTCCTTTTGGTACAGCTTCATTACTTTATCGGGATCGAGTTTTAGAAAATTTGCGTAAGATTTGATAAAACCTCTGACAAATACATCTGGGGGCAATCGATCATATTTTCCAGCTTCCAAATCTTCGATGTAATCTGCCCGTATTCTGATTGCTTTTTCGACGTCACGAATAGAATAACCAAGTGCGACGCGCTTCTTGGCCAGTTTATCACCCAAACCCTCTTTTTGGGGTAAAGTTTTACGGCTAAATTTTACGGGGACCATTACTCTTCTTGATAATCAGTCTCTGTGATTATATCGTTAATATCTTCTACCATTACATCTCTCGGTCTAGCGCCATCTGCCGGTCCGACAACGCCTCTTTCCTCCAGAAGGTCCAGAAGTCTTGCTGCGCGGGCATAACCGATCCTGAGTCGTCTCTGAAGCAGAGAAGCAGAAGCCTTGCCAGTGCGTATTACGCATTCCGCAGCTTCCATAAATAAATCATCATCTGGGGCACCATACATATCACCACCGGCCCCGCCACGAACATTTTGTAGCAAAATCTCTTCGTTATATTCTGGTTTTCCTTGGTTTTTGATGAAATCAGTGACTGAGCGAACTTCTTTCTCGGAAACGAAAGCACCCTGGATACGCCGAGGCTTGGATATTTCCGCTGAAACAAACAACATATCACCATTACCAAGTAACTTTTCGGCGCCGCCCTGATCTAGGATGGTCCTAGAATCTGCGTTTGAGGCGACGGCGAAAGCAACCCGGGTTGATATGTTCGCTTTGATAAGACCGGTAATAACATCAACTGAAGGACGCTGGGTAGCAACGATTAGGTGGATACCAACTGCTCGAGCCATCTGAGCTAGTCTGATAATAAGGCCCTCGACTTCATTTGCTGAAACAGCCATGAGGTCAGCTAGTTCGTCAATAACGACAACGATATACGGCATAGCTTCTGCCCCCTTGGCGTCATTGTAGTCAGCAATATTTCTTTTTCCAGCTTGTTGTAAGACCCGATATCTGTGTTCCATTTCAGCCACTGCCCACTTGAGAGCACTAACTGTTTTGTCTTGCTCGACAATTACCGGGGTTAAGAGGTGGGGTAAATCGTTATAAAGCGTTAGTTCGACCCTTTTGGGGTCAACTAAAATCATTTTTAATTGATTTGGAGAATTCTGATACAAAAGGCTAGTCAAAAGGGTGTTAATGCAGACAGATTTGCCAGAACCGGTGGTGCCGGCGATTAAAAGGTGAGGCATCTTGGTAATGTCGGCAACTTGAGGATGTCCGGCAACATCTAAGCCCAGAACAACAGATAGCTGCGAGCGTCGATTTTTAAAAGTCTCTGACTCAATAATATTTCTCATTCGCACTACTTGTGACTTTTTGTTCGGAACTTCTATGCCAACCAAGCTTTTTCCAGGAATTGGAGCTTCGATACGGATCGGATGAGCTGCCAGTGATAAGGCTAAATTTTTGTCTAGGCCAACAATCTTCTCCAGCTTTACGCCATCGGTCGGTTTCAGGGTGTACTGGGTTACGGTTGGGCCAACATTTACGTCGCTCATAGTAACGTCAATACTAAAATTTGAAAGAGTTTTTTGAATTACTCCAGCATTTTCGCGAACATTGCCACTATCGGCTCGAGTGGTCATTTCTTCTAGGAGGTCATTCGAAGGAAATTTCCAGCCGGAACTGTCCCCGACAATCATACTTGGTGTTTCGACTCGTTCTTTTTGCTCTGTCTTTCGAGGATCCACCAGGCTGTTTTTGACGGAGGTCGTTTCGTGAATCTTGATATCATTTTTTAGGGCTGGTTTCGTGTCTTCCTGGTTGTGTTTGAATAGATCTCGGATTGATGTATTTGTGCTTAGAAGTACGCCAACCACTGCCAGAGCAACCAGGACAACGAAAGAAACAGGAGCATTTAACAGGGTGAGCATCATTTTTTGGACATATAAACCAAGGTAACCGCCACCATTTCCATTCTGAGCAACCTGAGATGCTGTGTTGGTGTTATAAAAAATATGAAAAACCCCAGAAAACGAGACAACTAGTAGGGCAATGCCAAAGTATGTTGACTTTTTGTCATACTCAAACTCTGTCCTAAAAAGTGCATAACCAAATGTAGCTAAGATTATAGGCAAGATGAAAGTAGTCCAGCCGAAGGTCATTCTCAGTCTAGAGTCAAGCGCATTCCCAAGAGAGCCGCCAAAACCAAAAAAGCTTACCAAAACGATAAAAGCCAAGATAAATAATAAAATCGCAATAATATCACGCAGGGTGTTTGGGTTTATTGCGGGTTTGTCTTGGTCTTTGCGCTTATTTTTACTAGTTGAGCCCTTTGGCCTTCCTGGTCGTCTTTTTCTTCCCATAAAATTTCTTGGATAACAAAAATATTATAGCATCGCAGGTGTTTTTCTAAAAGGAAAATGATTATAAAAAGACCTACCACGCGGTAGGCCTTTTATGTTAATTGTTAACTGATATCTGGTAGCTGGCTTACACTTCGATGACAACAGGAATAAGGAGTGGCTTTCTCTGGGTTTGGTTGTAGAGAAACTCACTGATAGCTTCACGAAGTTTTACCTTCAGTGCTTGCCAATTTTGATTGTTATCACCTTGGTAGTTTTCAACAATTCGTCGAACTTCTTTGCGAGCGTTATTAACCAATTGTTCATTTTCTCTCATGTAAATAAAACCACGCGAGATAATGTCTGGACTGGTTAAGAGCTTGCCATCATTTTTGCTTAATGTGCAAATGACAACGAAAATTCCTTCGGTTGACATGGATTTTCGTTCCCGGAGAACGATTTCGCCAACATCTCCGATGCCAAAACCATCAACTAGAATGACGCCATTTTGTACCTTGCCATCGCTTTTCTTTGCGCTGGTATTATCTAGCAAAATTGAATCACCGTTGTCCAAAATGAAAATGCGATCCTCGGGGATGTCCAAATCGTGAGCGATCGAAGCATGTTTGACTAACATATGACGCTCACCGTGCCAGGGTGCAAAATACTTCGGCCTAGTCAAGGCGATCATAAGCTTTAACTCTTCCTGGCAAGGATGGCCGGAGACGTGGGTTCTGCTTTTTTCGGCATCAAAAACAACATTGACCCCTTCTCTAAAGAGGTCGTCCATAACGGCCGTAATGGAACCTTCATTACCGGGGATAGGTGAGCTTGAGAAGATTACAGTATCTCCCTTTTTGACCTTAACATTTTTGTGTTCTCCCCGAGACATTCGTGCTAAGGCAGACATGGATTCACCCTGTGAACCGGTGCTCATTATGGTCACTAAACCATCTGGATATTTGTTTATATCCTGTATTCTCACTATTAGACCCTGAGGGATCTTTAGATAACCAAGTCGGACAGCTATCTCGACGTTTTTGAGCAGGCTTCGTCCCGAAAAGGCCAGTTTGCGACCATGATCTTTTGCAGAATCGATAACCATTTGGATTCGATTAATCTGTGAGGCGAAAGAAGCTATAATAATGCGCCCATCTGCCTTGTCGAACATGTTCTCGAAATTTTCTTCCAAAGACTTTTCGCTCATTGAGTAGCCTGGCTGGTCTGCATTTGTACTATCAGACAACAAAAGTAGCACACCCTCATGGCCGAACTTTGATAGTTTCGTTAGGTCAGTATACTTCCCGTCTAGTGGAGAATGGTCAATCTTGAAATCTCCCGTATAGATGACGCGTCCCAAGGGAGTTTTTAGGGCGATACCGACAGCGTCAGGGATTGAGTGTGTTACCCTAAACCATTCGACTTCGAATATGCCTAGCTTTAACTTGTCTTTATCTGGGTCAATAACTCTTAGCATGTCTGTCGTGTCAAAGCGAAACTCGCTCATTTTGCTTTCAATTAGACCAATCGTTAGCTTGGTTGCATAGATAGGGACGGATAATTTACTCCATAGATAAGGGATGGCCCCGATATGGTCTTCGTGACCATGAGTTACCAGGATGCCTCTGATTTTATCCTTCTTGTCTTCTAAGTAGCTAATATCTGGTATTAGATAATCAACACCAAGCATTTCGTCGCTTGGGAACATAAAACCCATATCGACAATGATGATGTCATCTTCATATTCATAGACCGTTAAATTCTTGCCAACTTCACCTAAGCCACCAAGAGGGGTTATCTTAAGCAATCCTTTCTTGAGGTCTTTCGTTAGGGGTTGGTGTGTTTGGCGGTGTCTTTCTTCTTTCTTTTCGTTTTTGTGTGTTTTTTGTGGAACCATTTTTCTCCTTATGGACCCCGTCCGGGGCTTCCTGCCCCGACTTGATATGTCGAGGTCTTTTGTTAATTAGTTAAAAGTTAATAAGTTGGTATGTTATTCTTCGAATGGAGTGAGAAGTTCTCAGTCTTTGATTTCGAACAATAAAAATAGTTAAAATAATTTTTCTTGTGACAGATCGTCTTTCTTTGAGTCTTTTGCTTTTGCAATAAGATCTAATATTTTAGGTATTTTGTTGAAATCACTTTGTAGAGTAGAGCGCATACCGCCGTTGTATAGAGCGGCAGCCGGATGATACAGGGCGAGAAAGACCTGTTTTTTATTTATAAAATCTTTTCTAAAGGCTTGGCCATGAACCTTTGATATTTGAAGGTTTGGGAAAAATCTATTCATGGCATGACGGCCCAAAAATACAATCAATTGCGGTTGAATGATTTCGATCTGTCTCTTTAGAAACGGCCAGCAAGCATCAGCTTCTTCGGTCAAAGGATCTCTATTGTTGGGGGGGCGATGTTTTAAAACATTTGCGATATAGACATCGCTTCTTTTCCAACCGATACTTTCGATCATTTCAGTTAAGAATTTACCAGCCGCCCCGACAAACGGTTCTCCTTTAATGTCCTCGTCTTTACCGGGTGCTTCCCCGATAAACATAACGTTTGCCTTTTCGCTACCGGTGCCAGGAACATCTTTTATTTTTGTTTTGTACAGCGAACAGCGCTCGCATTTTGAAACGAGCTTTTCTATCTCTGCAAGAGATTGAGCATTATTAATGAGGGTTTCTTCCATAAATATTTGTTAGAGGTCTCTCAAACGTTGCAATTAGTATATCAAAATAAGTGAATAATGTCAAGTTATATTATGATAATAGAATCAATTTTGCCTTTGTTTCTTCTAAGTTATAGATAGCAAACGTTGGTTTACCGAAGTGGGCGCCAATCTCACCCGGGTTTAGGAGAACGGTGCTTCCAATCTTTTCCTCCCAAGGAGTGTGTGTATGGCCATAAAAAACAATGTCATATTTGTCTTCTGTGGCCAGTTTTTTGGCATAAAAATCGTAATGAGTAAAAGCGATTTTCTTTTTTTCTAAATTTAAAACTCCAAAATCCTTGAAATATTCTAACTTTTCAGGATAGAGGAGACCGCTTTCTAGTTTTTGCTCCAAGTCTTTATCGACATTACCAAGAGCGAGGTAAACTTTTTGTTTCCAGCTATCTAATTCAAGAAAAACATCTTCGGATTGGATGTCGCCACAACAAATAACGGTTTTTATTTTTTCTGTATCAATAATGCTTTTTGTCTTGGCTAAATATGCCATGTTGCCATGGATGTCACTGATGACTGCTATTTTCATATCACCATTATACCAACTTCCTTTATAATGAGCTTATGAAAATTTACTCCTGGAATGTAAATGGGATTCGGTCGGCCTGGGGTAAGGGTCTGTCTAATTTTTTTCATCAATATGACCCTGATATTTTATGTTTGCAGGAAATTAAAGCCAATGCCAGCCAATTCCCCGACGAGATAAGAGAAGACTCACTTTTTAATAAGAAGACACATTACCTATATACTTGTTGTGCCGTAAAGCCGGGTTATGCTGGGGTGGCAGTTTTAAGCAAAGAGAAACCGCTTGGGGTCATCACAGAGCTTGGACACGACCGATTTGATTCAGAAGGAAGGATGCTGAGATTGGATTTTTCGGATTTCAGTCTTTTCAATTTTTATATCCCCCACGGAGGCAGACAAAAAGAAAACCTGAATTATAAGCTTGAAGTCAACGATTTAATATTAAGAAAGCTGAGGTCTCTGAAGGGCAGAAAGTTAATATTGGTGGGCGATTTCAACATTGCTCACGACGAAAGGGATTTAGATCGACCGAAGCAAAATATTAACAATATTATGTTTACACTCGAAGAAAGACAGGTTCTAGACAATCTTATATCTCTTGGATTTATTGACACGCTAAGAGAATTCAAATCTGAAGGAGGGTTATATTCCTGGTGGCCATACATGGCAGGCGCTAGGGAGCGTAACCTGGGTTGGCGAATTGATTATGGGTTTATTTCAAACAATCTAAGAGACAAACTAAAAGACGGCTTCACTTGCCCAGAGATAAGAGGCTCAGACCATGGGCCAATTGGCCTAGAATTATTCTAAAAGATATTAACCGGTTTACCGGGAATAGTATAATTAAGTAAGGGGAAAACAATGAAAAAATATGTTTTTCGTTTTTTATTATTAAGTCTGGTTATTTTTTTGATTATAGCGATAGCTAATATTGGCTTATCAAGCTACTTTAATATAGAAGATCTAGGCAGGGGGAGTCAATTGGTTGCGAATTATGTAAATGATAACTACTGGTTGTCTCTTTTGATTTTCGTGGGCATATTTGCCCTTATAACAACTATATTTAGTCCAAGTGTAGTGTTCCTTGTTGTTGCTGGGGGTTATTTGTTCGGCACCTGGCCTGGGGCGATAAGTTCAAACATTGGCGCGACGTTCGGGTCGTTTCTTGCCTTTCTAATTGCGAGATACCTTTTTGGTGGTTATATCCACAAACATCTTGCAAAAAGGTTAAAGTCTTTCGAATCAAATCTAAAAAGAAATGGTGTTAATTATCTCTTGTTTCTAAGGTTAGTACCCTTGATACCAACTTTTTTGATAAATATTTTTGCTGGTGTAACAAAGATTAATAAAAGAACATTTCTTTGGACCACCGCTGCTGGCAATTTTCCGGCAGATCTAGTCTATTCTTTTGCTGGGAGTCAGTTACGCGAAGTTAGTTCGCTTGATAAAATATTGTCAACTAATATGATCTTGGCTTTGATAGCGATCGGTTGCGCCTCCTTAATTCCAATATTTTTAAGACGCCACCCGGAGAAGTATTTGTCCTGACTAATTCTTGTCATTCCCGCGTAGGCGGGAATCTATATAAATATAATTCCTTTTCTGTTCATTTATTCTTGATAAAAAACCTTCTCCTTACTTTTGTCTTGGCAAAAGTAAGCAAAATCGCTCAACCAGACAGCTTTTCAAAAAGTCGCTCGTACATTCACTCAATTTTAGAAAATCACAACTCCTTATAGTCGGGGCTAAAGCCCGAGTGATTTTCTAAACGTTCATTCACTGCTCGCTCGTTTTGAAAACTGATGGTTGATGGTTGAAAGAGGAGAAAGACTGAGCTAGTTTTCGGGGTTTACTTTATTGTTTTAGGAAGAATAAATTACCAACTGACAAACTAGAGAACTTACTCTTTGGGTAGAGTCGCTTTTATAGAAAGGTTATTTCTGCCCTGGGAATCAATTTCAGTTAATTTAACCTTAACCTCTTGACCCTCTCGAAGAACATCGGTTACTTTCTCAACTCGTTCATTTGCGATTTGTGAGATATGCACCAAGCCTTCTTTGTTTGGCATAAATTCTACAAAAGCACCAAAATCCATGATTTTTGTAACTTTACCATCATAAATCTTACCAACTTCTGGTTCAGCAACAATGCCGTTAATAATTGAAATTGCTTCATCGGCTGCACTGCCATCGACAGCGGCGACAACAATTGTTCCATCATCTTCGATATCAATTTCAACTCCTGTGTCGGCGATGATTTTGTTGATAACTTCGCCGCCCTTACCGATTACCTCACGGATTTTTTCTGGATTAATGTGAAGAGTAGTTAATCGGGGAGCGTAAGGTGACATTTCTTTGCGGGGTTCTTTGATAGCGGCTTCCATTACATCAAGTATCTGCATTCGAGCCACATTAGCCCGTTTCATTACTTCTTTGAGGAATTCGATAGTTAAGCCTTTAACCTTGATATCCATCTGGATCGCAGTGACGCCGCTTCTGGTTCCTGCAGACTTAAAGTCCATATCACCAGCAAAATCTTCAGCACCCATAATATCGGTTAGAATAACGTGTTTTTTGCTAAGATCACCATCAATAGTCATAAGACCGATAGCAATACCGGCTACATGTGACTTTATCGGTACACCGGCATCCATTAGAGACAGAGAGGCTCCACAGACAGAACCCATGGAACTTGATCCGTTGCAGCTTAAGATTTCTGAGACGACGCGGATCGTGTATGGGAAATCAGTTTCATCTGGCAAAACCGCTTCCAAAGAACGCTCTGCTAGAAAGCCGTGACCGATAGCTCGACGTCCAGCGCCCAAGCGACCAGTTTCTCCATAGGAGGCCGGGGTGTCTACATAATGATGCATAAATTTCTTGCTGAAGTCTTGGTCCATGCTGTCAACGATCTGGGCTTTCGAAGGCGAGGCAAGCGTGGTTATAGAGAGAACCTGGGTTTGTCCTCGCTGGAACAGGCCGGAACCATGAGTTCGAGGCAGGATACCGACTTCGCTCGAAAGCGGCCTAACCTCATCCATTTTACGACGGTCCGGACGGATGCCTTCCTCCAAGATGGAACGACGAACCTCTTCTTTGATTACCTTTTCGAAGGCTTGGGAGATGTCGGCTTCTTCGTATTTTTCACTAAACTCACCCATAACCATATCCTCAAGTTCGGCGATAAGCATATTGCGTTCAATTTTGTTTTCGTGTCGGATAGATTCACCAAGCTTGCTGTCTAAATATTTAGCTACCGAAGTATAGGCTTCTTCGCTTGGAAGCTTTAGTTCATATTTTTGAGCTTTGATATCAAGGTCTTTTGTCATTTCCTCTTGAAGTTTGTTCGAGGCTTGGAGCGCTTTAAAGCTTACTTCCAGGGCCTCAGCAATAACCTCTTCCGGTACTTCGCTAGCGCCACCCTCGATCATGGTGATAGCATCCTTTGTCCCTGCAACTAAAATATCAATATCAGACACCCCCATTTGTTCGGTTGTCGGATTAACAATTAATTTGTTATCAACTCTTCCAATACGAACAGCGCCAAGAGGACCTTCAAACGGCGCCCCGGTCAACATCAAAGCTGCAGAAGCAGCATTTAATCCCAAAACTGCCGGATCAATCGTGTCATCTAGCGACAATGGAGATACAATAATCTGAACTTCATTCTTATAACCCTTTGGAAACATTGGTCGAATTGGTCGATCTATCATTCTTGAACGTAAGATACCGAGTTCGCTCGGTCTGCCTTCGCGTTTGATAAATCTAGAACCAGAAATCTTGCCGGTAGCTGACCACTTATCTTGAAATTCAACAGTTAGTGGAAAATAATCGATATCTTCTTTTATATTTTTTGAGACAACGGCAGTGGCCAATACGACAGAATCATTGTATCGAACAACTACGGCCCCATCGGCTAGTAAGCCCATTTTTCCGATTTCGAAAGACATTTTGGTGCCAGAAAAATCGGCATCGTAACTTTTTACCTTACTTTGAGTACTCATGTTACTCCTTCCTGCTCCGACAGAATCGTCGGAGTCGTTTTGAATAGGAGTCAGGGGGAGAATTCCTTGTCATTCCAGCGAAAGCTGGAATCTATTTAGATGGATTCCGCATCCCTCCCAAGGCGGGCAGGCAAGTGCGGAATGACAGTAGAACCCCTATCTCTGATCCCTATTCTGTTTTA
>Ga0172381_10003837_pt1 | contig 15733 bp, 21 predicted proteins | sample Leawel6488metaG_FD_119754 | JGI IMG/M metagenome (GOLD analysis project Ga0172381, IMG submission 119754) | Leachate microbial communities from a municipal landfill in Southern Ontario, Canada - Leachate well 64-88 metaG | ecosystem: Engineered > Solid waste > Landfill > Unclassified | place...
CATGAATACATTCAATATCTTCTGTGCATTTTAAATATTGACAACAATCTGCATCATATTTTAAAAATTGGGTAATAAAGCGGAGGTCAAAAGCGACCCAATCGACCTTATATGCATTAGTATAACAATGAATGAGGTGGGAATAGGCAATCGGACTAAAAACTAAGAAACCATCACTAATCAATTGATTACTAATTTTTAATGCATACTCAAAGGCTTCTGCTTCACAGCCCGAGTATTTCTGGGCAAGATAATACACTGGTTTATCGCTGGACATTTTTATCGAATCCCTCCACCCAAACTGGGATATTTAACTCCTTTACCATGAATTGCTCTTAACTCATCCAAATGTAAATTTAAATTTAAAAAAAATGCTGGAATTTCAGCCCGCACAACTTTAATGCATTCATTACAGACGTTATAACCCGCCACAAGATGGAAACAGCCATATTCATCATGACAAACAGCACAAGGCATTAATTACCCTCCTTCTTGGCTTCATTTAATAAATTTACGATATTATTCAAGGTAAGTGGGGTGTGTAATAACGAATCATAGATATAGGCACCGTATTTTCCTACTTTTAACCAAAAGCGGTTGTTTTCATTCATAAAAAGGGCATCACATAAATCCAATTTTGTGTTAAATTCTCTATCTTCCATTAGTTGCCCTCCTTTTCGGCTTTGAATTCATAATCCCCCCAATACCCTATTTCTCTGTATTCACTGATACAATCCGCACACATATCCCCTTCTTCTGGAACTTCGTTTCCGCAACTGCAATTTGGCATTAGATTTTCCCTCCAAACAGAATCGTAATGGCTTTAAGGGGGGTGGTGATCCCTAACACCCAGAGATCAAAGAGGATGTCCCAGCCCGACCGATGGGATGATGGGGTGGTTTTGGGGTCGGGTGGTGGTATATTTCGTTTGATGGTATAATATACATTCATTTCTAAAATACAATTTTCATCACAATTATCACATAAAACATTCCATGGTAGATCACAGTGGTGTTTAAAGGGACATGGGTCCCCTTTCTTATAGATTAAGGACATGGGTATTCACACTCCTTTTTGGCTTGTTTATAGGGGGCAATACTAAACATCAGTCCACATTCAACACACCGATAATGATAATCGGATAAAGTCTCAAACTTGGTGGATTCATGTCCACATTTGGGACAATACCATGCTCCCTTTAGACGTAATACTTTCGAAGTTGCAAGGTTGAGTAAATTTTTGATCATATCACATATACAAATCGGACTAATATCGTTAAACCCTTGAACTCTGGAACAATAATCATGATAAGGGCAAATATTACATCCTTCTTCCCCTTTACGGCGCAGATCCACAAAAGCGTCGAAAAGGGCTTGGGTCTTGGCTAAGACTACGGCGGCAGGATCATCGTTTTCACATGAAGGTTCTTGGGTCTTGATGGGGTTGGTCCAGACCATGATTTGGCGGGTGGTGGTTAAAATGAAAATTTTTTTATTTTCATAATCCACGACATCAACATCATCGACAAAATGACATTTTACATCGGTTAATTTACAAAAAGGTGATTTATCATTATCCCTGGAAAAAACACAATCACTACCCTTATTTTCACAAAATGGACAGTGCTCGCCTTTTCTGAAGATAGGCTTCATATATTTCGTAAAATCAATTGGTTCACTCATGCCATCTCCCCCATTATTCATCGTAGGTATCCCCATCTTCTTCAACTCGAGGGGCTAAAAAGCCTTCAATCACACTCCCTTCGCCCAGTTTCCCACGAATAAAGAAAGGCTTGTCTTGGTTCAAATAAATGGTGATATTAGCGTTCGACGGATAGACTTTATGAAGTGTTTTTAAATACGTAATCGCAAAGAAGTTGCCCTCCAGTTTGGTCAATTTGGGGTCAATGAGTTCTTCCTTTTCATACGAGGATTCAAATTCCCCATTGATCGTGAGATTGTGAAACCGAATCTGATTCGTATCAGCGGAAATTTGCATAACTTCGGTGATGATTTCCCCATCATCACACACGTTTTTGAGTTCCGCATTTGGGAACGTAAAATGGGTCTTATATTCATCTATCATCGTGTGAAGAGCATCAAAATTAATTTCTTCCATTTCTCGGTCAATGGCGTTGAGGATATATTTTTTCGATTGTTTTTTATTCGTAAACAAGAACTCGACCTGGAACCGATTGTTTTCAATCGATAATTTCAATTGTGTGTCTTTTTTCCCCCGTTTCAAGGCTTTGACCAAATCAGGGAGTTTAATCGTAATGGTGGTTTCTGCCTTAAAGGTGCATTCAGTACAATCGGCTATGGCGATCCAGATCCCCACGGAACAAATGTGGCTGGTATCCATTTCCTTAATACAGACTGCCGTTTTTTTATCTGGGTAAAATACAAAGGCAACCTCATCTAAAAGGTTGCTTAATCCTTCCATCATGGTAATAAAAACGGACGGATCATCAAAAGTTATATGGGCTAACTCTGACATATTTAAAAATAGGAAGACGATGTTAATAAAAAAAAGGGGGGATATTATCCCCTTATTTTTGAGCGGGTTTTTGTTGGCCCAGTTGAGAAACCGTGGCTTCGACATGTAAAAAAAGTTCACTCAATTGAGTTAAAGGTCCTTGGATGGATTCGACCCAATCAGCCATAAAATCAAGCGTTTTAGATACAAGGAGCGACACCATTTCATTTTTATCATAAATCGATGCAATTTCACGGAGCACAATCACTTTGGCTCGGTTGTTTTTTACGAGTGAGCAGTACGCATCGACGGCCTCGGCATACGCATCAAACCGCTGGATCATCGTAAGAAGATCTATTTTGAATTCTGGTGCCAAAAATCTTTCGCCTCGTCAAGGAGTTTAATACTTTCTTTACAGACCCTTCGCCAATATTTGGCTTTTAATCCATTGGATCGGTGTTTGTGAGGATAGCGACTCATTTTTTAGCCCCCTTGGCTCGAGTGGATTTTTTCGACTTTTCATTTTCTTGCAGGATCTCATCAATGTCTTGAGAAATAGTTTCATCGATAATCGTTTCAATTTCGGCATCGATCTCGGCATCAATTGATTCTTCACGAGGGGTGACATCAAAGAAATAGAGATCGGTCTGAAAGACACGTATTTTTTGATGTAAATATACGGCGTTGGCGGGGATTTTCGTTGGATCACCATGATAGGTCTGGGCTAATAAAATGGCACCTTCTTCTTTGGGACCCCAGTAGGTCAACGAGATTTTTGTTTGGGTCATTCCTTGGATAAAGACCACTGCCAAAAGGTGGCGTGGGTTAAAAGGAACGTGAAGAATCGGGTGCGATTCGTTGGGAAAATCGATCTGAATGGTCTGGATCGTGGTTGAAGTTTCCATGAAGTATAAAAGACGGGGATTGTATATAAAAAAAGAGGGGAGTATTTCCCCCTAATATGCCGTTTTTTTCCACTCGTAAAGTAACGCATGATCTTCATAAATTTGGAGGTGGATAATCAATGCCGCATCAAACCCAATATCACTCCATTTTGAAGAATAATAATCTAACACCGAGATTTGGTCATATTTCTCACGGATAATAAACGATTCTCCCTCAAAATGGTGTTTTATTCCATTACTCAATGTACAATAGAGATGTCGCATCATATCACTTCCTATCGCCGTGGGAGTAATTCTTTTACGCCCAGAAACCCCATCATTTCACAATACGGACATTTCACCAAGACATCTTCTTTTCCATTCAAAAAAGCATTCCAATCCCCCATAATATACGAAAGGGAAAGATGGGAAAAAATTTTGGTCTTAAAGGCTTGTTTCTCTTTTTGCATAAAGGGATAGTGTTCCCCTGTGATTAATTCTTTTTTACATGCCGCATTGGGGCACACAATTTGAAAGCGGATCGGGGTGAGCAATTGCATTATTCCATCACCCGTGCCAAAAAGGCAATTAAGGCTTTGATCTTGGCTTCATAGGTCTGTGTCAAGGCAAATTCAATGCCTTGAAGGCGGATGTGTTCCAAAAAGGTTTCTGCGTTGGGATTTAATCCAATCTGCATAATTTTAACCAGATCTTGGTAAGTCGAATACCCAAAACAATTCCATTTTTCTTTTTGGGCTTTTTCTATCAATTCAACATCATCAAGACTTTTGACTCTTTCGCCTTGGGGTGTAAAACAATTTAAATCGACGGGGATATGGCCCACTTGGGTAAAACACGGATGTTTATATTGCACTAAGATCGCCCCACAATAACTCGCATGAAGTTCTCGTTCGTTGAATTGTCCCATATCACTGGCACAATTAATCACAAACCGACACTGGAGTAAGAATTGTGTATAGAGAATATCAGTGCTTTTTGGTTTCATGACAAACTGATAGGCTAATGCGGAATGGTGTTTTTTTAAGTGTTCCATGAATCCATTTGTAAACGTGTCCCGTTGGTCTCGGATATGGGTTTCAATATAGTCACCATCCACCAGATCGCCGTTATCGGATTTAAGCGCCCCCATAAACCCTAAGAGAATATATCGTTTGGCGATGGTGGTTTTTTTAACATATTGTTGGAAAACCTCGACCGCATTTGTCCCACATGTAAGCACGTGTTGTTTCGTATTGATCCCATACAGAAATTTCTCATGATGTTTAATTCGTTTCATTTCATAGGTGTGAGCGTTATAATGTTGACTCCAACATCCAAAATACGCATCCAGAAACCCAACTAAATTCGCATTATAGGGGAGGCGGGGCCATAAAATTTCAGTAGCCCAATACGCAATCGGGGTCGAGACCCCTTCAAAATCCAGTGCGAAACTATTTTGTCCCAGGAAAATAAGGTCGGGTTGAAAACAATCACACAAATATTTCATGAGAATCTTTTTCTCTTGCCCTCGAACTTGGGTGTAATCGTTAATGGGGATAATATTGGTAATAATCTCATCAACATTCATGACGTGATGGTGTTCCAAGGATTGATATTGACGGAAATAATCCAGCCCGTGTTCTGCCACATCTTCTAAATATTTCTCAATGGTCCAGTTTTTAATATATTGTCGTTGGGGGTGTTGCGTTAAATCAATGGCAACTCGTATTATTTCATAGGATGTATTTTGGGCAATTAAATTCACCATTTCTTTAAAATGGTGCTGATAACGAAAGAGCCCAATACAGAGAATTTTTTTACGAGTCATATTATATTGGATCGTGGGCACATTGGCTTGAAGTTCTTTTTCAAGGGGGAGCCAGACGTCTTTAAACTCTGAAACCTTGTCGGGGGAATGAAGGGGGAGATAGGTTATATTTAACGCATGGGCACTATCATAATCAAAATACACGCACCGAGTAGGGTCTTGGACCCAATCCAAGATCATTCTTTGAATCCCATACGTATCATTCTTATTTAAACAAGCAAGATATTGTTTTTGAAGGATGGGGTTAGGGAATGATAAGGTATTGAGAAGATTGAGCCCACTTTTAGTCCACTGGGGCAAAATAATCGTATTTTTTTCATTAATAATTGGTCTTACGATTAAATCGTGGGGTGATGGGCGTTTTATAGTGGGTGCATAATTGAATATCTTATACGATGGAAGAGGTCCATCTAATGCTGTAATACGATCAATCCACCGAATGTAATACATATTATATCCTTCTTCAGGGACTATTTTCGAGGTACAACTATTGGGAAAAATGTGATAATGGACCAAAGGTTTTTTTACAATCATGATCCCATCCCCAAAAAGCATTTCATTCATGAGAAAATCCGTATCAGCGGCTTGGGTATAGAGAATCTCGTCTTTACTATCCATGGTGGCGATATTTTTCATAACATCAATCATTTTTTGGAACCCCATTTCGGGGCGGTTCGCTCGCCAAAATGCCCAACACGAAGGATATCCACAATTAAGCAGATTCGTATCTTTATCAATACGGAACGTGTCTTTTACGGGGGACATACCGACTTCATGGCGGTAATAATCACAAACCGCCACAGTACAATATTTTTCAACGTGATTTACGGGGTCTTGTTGTTTTAAAAGCCCTTCAATTTGATTTACGCACCGATCTGGGTGGGATCGATCATCCGATTGGTTAAGAATGATAAAATCGGCGGTCGATTGGGCATAATATTCTTCCATATATTTAACAGACCCTGCCCAGCCTTTACATCCCGAATCACTCCCATAAAAGATCGCTTGGGGGTGGTGGATGCGGCAAAATTGGAGAAGGGTTTCTGGGGTGTCTTTTTTATCATAAACAAATACGAGTTGAATGCGGAGTTCGTATTCAATATGATGAATAAGACGGGTGTTTTGGCGTAATGCCGATTCAATACAATCTTGGAGCAAGGCGTATTGAAGTTTCGACGATTCCCGATAAATCGGGATGACAAAATCTACCATTATAGGAGAAATGTCTGGAGGTAGGAGATCGCTTGTGCACATTCTGAATCATCTGGTAATAACAATGGAAAATAGGTTTGTTCTAAAAAAGGGAGTTCTTGGCGTGGATCGGCGGTGCAAAGAGCCGCCAAGGCAAGGAGATCCAGCGCATCAGAACACCAGACTTTGACGAGATGGTCTGGAAGAGTTTTGAGCGTAAGGGGGCGAGGAAGAGTTTGTTGGAAATACCCATTAAACCCGTAGGTCGTGCCCCAAGCAAGGTTTTGATTGAAAATCTCTAAGTCACTATCAAACACTGGAAGGAAAATAGTATCAGTTTCATCAATCATTTTTAGATTATTGCTTAATGTTGCCATATTCACATGTTTATAGAATTCACCATGGATTGTATGAACTGTGGCCATTTGTTCTAAAATAGTATGTAGACTTTCTCTAAAACTATATATCCACATAGTATGTCGTAAATAAAGGGAAATATTTTCAAGATATCGATAAAGAAGATTTATCGATTTCCACGATTCCATGTGATATGTTTTTTCATCATAGATTAAGAGATTCTGTTTAACAAACCAATCACGCCAATGGGTATATTTAAATATGTCGCCATTATCATGCAAAGCCACCCATGTTTGGTGATTATCACTATCTCTTGAATCGATACAATACAAACTCCGACACACTTTTCCCTTATATTCCGTATTCATAATTAAATCCATTGAAACGCTTTTATCTCTTACATTATTAAAGTATTTTTGGATGGTATGTTGGACTAACGCCAAATCCTCTGTGCGGGCATCCAGTAATTCTAAATAAACAATATTTGCAGACGCTAAAAGGGTTTTAACCACCTTTGGCTTCTCTTCGGGGTTGAGGTGGTGTAAAATACAGAGATATAACACTGCCGTGGGTTCATGCGTTGTTTTTTGTACTATCGATGCGATGCCTTGGGCGGTGCCAATATTCTGATAAAACACTTGACTCCGATCCCGTGCAATCGCTTGACATTGTAAACGGGCAATATAGACAGCGGGAGGATAATAATCCGCCCCAATCACATGATAGCCTCGTTTCAATCCTTCTATCATAAAAGCCCCGTTGTTGCACCCCAAATCGACAATATATTTTACGGGGAATCGTTTTTGGAGATCATCATACACGGCGGTAATGCGGTCTGTCGTGTCTGGGCGTTCACATGGAAGAATCGTATTTTCTAAGGGTTGATAATTTAAATCTTTGGTAGTTCCCTTCATACTATTTTACAAGTCTTTTTCTATATTATATATTAAGGGGAGTATTTTCCCCCTATAATTATAAAAACATCAGTCCTTTTTTAAAAGGTATGGAGTCACAACCCTTAACCCCTCCAGAAAAGCCGTTGTTTGATGCAACGCTTGATCACCATCTCGGTGAATTGACGCTCTTTATAGGGACCTTTACGTATGATGTCTATGAAGAATATTTGAAACGCAACCCGACCCCCAATGCCATTTTTATACGGGTCGCAGATTCAGCGGAAGAAGAAGTCTCGGATTATCGCATGCTACAAGCCGCCTTTAAATGGCACGACACAAAAACCGCTTCAACATTACCGATCCAGTATTGGCATTCAAACGACGATTTTAAACCCCGTATTCGAAACGTTTTAGCCCAATATCATCCGTCGTTAGTCGTGTTATCCCCCATCTTTGGGAATATTAAACAAAATATGCAATTCTTTTCCCCCTTTACCCCCCACCCTTCCTTAGAATCTATGAAAACGTATCGTATTTTAACCCAAGGATGTCAAGCCGTCTTATTCCAAGTCCTCTTGACCCGCCAATATGCCCAACCACCTACCCCCCTTTTAAAACGTATTGCTGGGGGGTGGTATGACCCACAATATGATCGAGCCCCTGTTTTCAGTGAAGCCCTTTCTGATTGGGTCTTGTTAGAAGACCCTCATTGTGTCCAGAAATGGATCAGTACCTATGAAGACGCATGGTTTCGGTTTGAAATTACGAAAGAAGGGCTCTTTCGGAAATATTTCATGGAAGGGGTCTATAACCAGTTAATTGAAGAACGGAGTTGGTTCCCTGGCACGAAAACAATCTTGTCGAGCCATCCCTCTCAAATTGACCGAGAAAAATTCGTCGGGGTCCTTGGGATCATGGCTTCACGAGGTCAAATCCATTGTAATTTAAAGGATTCAATTATTGAAACAAAATACGTAGAAGGTCCTGATTCAGTCCCTGTAAAAACAAAAAATATAAATTATCTCGTAGTTGATTTTGAACACGTGTGGGATTTAAATTCCGAATCGTTTGACTCGTTTGAATATAACCAGTTGACCCGTAGTTCGTTCCCTTATTACATGTATTCGGGTAATACCGCCTTAAATATTATTCAACGGGATTTAACGGATATGGATTTTGTGTTGCAGCAATTCGGATTAGATGTGTTAACGATAGAAGAGAAAAAGCATTATTGGGAGTTCTTATTACGATCTTGCGGTATTGAATCGAATCGTAAATTAATTGAAACCCATTTAAAAAGTCTTTTAGATCCTGCTGAATGTTTAAATCAGGGTGAAGATTTAAATACATCGAACGAGAATTAAGGATAGTCATCTATAAAACCTCTTTTTTTTCATTTTTTATGACTAAAATGTCAAACCTTACACTTTGTGCTAAACCTTACAATTGCCTTACATTTTGCAAACTGTAAGGTTTTCTCCGTTTAACTCACGACATTATTTCACTGCCCCCACCTTACTGACTTACACTTTTTTTTCCAAGACCGCCTTACTGGCTCGTAATACGATCATTTACTTTTGAAAAAAAGAGATTTTTATATATTCTAAAACGAATGTACTACGTCTCTATTGAAGGTATAAATATAATATTTGTAAAAGTGTAAGGTGTATATAGTGATATAAAAAAGGGGACCAAAATGGAGAAAAATTTACAATTCTCAAAATGTAAGGTCATTGTAAGGTTTTGAGCAAACTGTAAGGTTGATGGTAGTATTACTACCATCGAAATAAAAAGAGAAAAAATTAGGGGTGGTGGTCAAATTTATCTCTTAATTTTACGACCTTGGGGGGGTAGGGGGGATTGGGTAAAGATTTCATATTCCACTCTTCCCGTAAATCACGATAGGATTCTTTCCATTCTTCTTCAAAAGATTGGAGTTTTTCAGCGAGTTCTTTTTCTTCTTTCTCAATATATTTGAGAGTTTCGGTTAAAATATCAAGCGTGAGGCGATACGATTCAAATCCTTTCTGAATCATATCACGACAAAGGGCTTGATCACGGTGCAAACGTTGAATATATTTTTCTGAAATAGGCATAGATAAGACCTATATAGATATAATCACCAACCCTATTTAACTCTTCAGATATCACAATAAAGGGGTTTTAAATAGGTTGAGTATTTAAAGAATACCAATAACACGACTTTTTAGGGGTTTCTCTCACGGCGAAACAGACATCAAGGATTATCACCGACAAAATAGAAATTACGGAGTTATCACATACTTATGATACCAGTACGCTCCGTACGTTTATTCGAGAAGAAACGAACCAAGTACGCCGAGGCACGGGGGGATCATATAATGCTGATGTCGAACCGTGTCAAAACCCCATTTTATCAAACCCTAAGACCTCTGTCGATGACCAACATTATCGGGAAGAACTCTATACGGCCTCTCGATATCTACGTAAACATTCTTCAGATATGATTGAACGTATGGTGCGGGAAGGATGGATCTATATTAAAAAAGGACTTAATCCCGAATCCTTGCGGGAAGATCATCAATCCGCCGTTATGGAACAAACTTTTAAATCCCAACAAGCCCAAACCACAGAACCAGCAATGGCACATTCCGTAGCAGAAGATCCAATTGATAATAACGCTTCTAACTATCAAACTGAATTGGATGTGGGTTTGTTAGCCGATTACGACCCCGTCTTAGATCCTCAAAATCAATATGAAGTGCCCGAATGGCCCAAATCTTTAGAACGTGCTTTTATTGAAGGTGCAGGGAAAGCCATGTGTGTGAATACAGCCTTCATAACTCGTTATACCGATTTATTAGACTCGGATGATTCTCTTTTCCGAGTTTTTACCTCGAATAATGTATATATTCCAATTGTTAATTTGAATCGTCAAATCACCGAAGTCTATTTGAAATATCCTGCGTGGGGTGGATGTTATAGTGAAGAAGATGTGAATAGCACTCGATTAGACCTCCAAACCCTAAAAATTAAAAATACGAACCGCCGCCCTTCAATTAAGAATGTCCCTTACCGCATTCAAGGGTTTTTGACTCAATATGCGGATGTGGATGAGCGACCCCCCGCCCTTCGCTTGTTTACAGAAAATATCCAAAATGATCTCAAAAATAAAGAGAATATTTCACGTGATGCGGTCGTTATTCAACCTTTACCTTCCATTTATTCCCCGTATGGGGATGTTTATTTATATCCCGAAACCCACACCGCAAATGAGAAAATCTTTCTTCACCAATACGAATTTGCCACGCTCCATAAAGGGGGGGTGTATAAGTTTTTGGCGATTCCCGAGGGTGTCGATACCACCATTAAAGATAGCATGATTAGTGAAATGAAACGAGGTATTAATTCCCGTGGACAAGTCTTAATTACGCCAGGGGGAACGCCCGTGGCAGAAAATGTCTATTTGAGCGAATCATCGATCCCAGACTTACATTTCGACATTATTAATTCTCATATTTCCGAAGCCTCCAAACTCACCAAACAAGCCGTTGAAGGACAAGCATCTACGGGTGCGTTAGGCGGGCAAGCCCCAATCATTAATCGAGATGAGGATATGGATACTCGGAAAGATATTAAAAACTGGGTTGAGGAAACCATCAAACATATTAATTATGTTTTTTACGGGGTTGATCCGAACGAGTATGATATTTTCTTTTACACGTCTCACGATCCCTTTGCCAAGGCTCGAAATAATCCTCAAAAAAATACTGATCCGATTAATTTCCCCGACCAAGCCCAAGATTCAGAAGCCTCCAATAGTTTCGAGATCGGGAAAGAGATTGAGGTCTTTGAAAACAGCGTTAGTGATACCTACATTACGTTTGTTGGGAATATGTTTCAAGCGGGACCGTATTTATATCCCGAACCCAAATATAAAGAAAAAGTGCGGATTTTTACCCCCCAAGACATTGAACTCTTTACGAAACGAGATGTCCGTTCGGGGTATTTAGAATTAGACCATTCCTTTGATGATATTACGGTGGCGGGAATGGAAGGGGTCGGCTATTGGGAAACCCAAGGCTATGACCCTGTTAATAAATCCGATATTACCAAATTTCACGTTCGCAAAGCAATTTATCAAAAACTGGGGTCACCCAAAACGATTAAGGTGAGTCCATGGTTTTCCATCTATAATCCTTCAAGTGGACCCAGACAATTAATAGTCAAAAATTGTGCGATAACACTCAATACCCGCCCAAGATCTGAACTGAGTGGGTTAAAGACCGAGGCAGAACGACAATGACAGAAGAAGAGTTATTGAAACGTATCTCTACCTTAGAACTCGAGAAATCGAAACTCGAAGGGGAGAATAACGCGATTAGCCAAGAGTTGAACACCATCAAAGAGACTTTTGCCAATGCAGTTGAAGAGCATAAAGTTTCCGTGGAAAAGGTCAAACAATTCGAAGCGAAAGAGCGGAAAACAATTGAAGACGCTGCCCATTCATTCGACCCGAAATATGTGGTCGAAGGAAAATCCAACGATGTAATTCAGGCTTGGATAGAAGGGTATCAAACCAAAGCAGCAAGTTTAGCAAATGGCACCTCAAAAAAAGGTGCGACCATCGATCCCCCAAAAGGGACTGGTGGGCAAAATGAAGAGAAACCATCATCAATCTTAGGACGGGGATTCTAATATGACCACCACACAATACGAACCAGAAAAAACCGTAGAACATGTCCCAGGATCATCGCCGACTCGAAATGTGACGATTGGTGAAACCATGACAGCCACGTGTTTGGTGTATGCGTCCACCGCAACCTATGGAAATGGGGTTGCATTAGCCGCCGCCAACCATGGGGATTCAAACACAGAAGAAGGCACCATTGAGCAAATTGAAATTCCACATATTCACCCTCGTGGGGATGGAACCCCATGGGATAAAACCACATCCTATTCTGCGGGCGATTATGCCAATGCTATTGAACACAAGGTTGGAAATGCGTATTGGCTCAAAGGAAGTTCAGTCACTGCCACGGCACGAAAAACAAAATTAATCGTGGCTGGAAATGGCCTTGTCAAAGCCCAACTCGCCCATACAGCGACCCCCCTCCCCGTTCACATGTGGACTTGTCGCCGATCTGTTTCCGCTGGCACCTATATCTTGGGTGGCTATGATGGAATCGTGTCAACCTATACTGCTGCTTAAGGAGGAATGTTCTTATGACCACAAATCCGTTTACACTCTTAAAAGAATCCGTAAATCCCTTAGTTCAACAAGTTTTGGAAGATGAGGATATTTTTGCCGATCCTTTACTCCAACTCTTTGATAAAGACGATATGATTGGGGAAAATGGGAATGGTGTTCAAACACCCGAATCGGGCGAAATTGAAATCTACCAATTTCGCTCAAAACCCGCCGTAATTATTGGGGACAAATGGGCGTATGAAGCAGGCACTCACACCATGATCCAAGGGAAAATTAAAGCCAAAAAAATGACCATCGAAGTCCGTATTTCAGAAGATGAAGTTGATCGCTGGATGAAATCTGTTTCTGGCGGCGGACGACCCACCTTAATCGAGCGTGGGGTAAAAGATGAAATGAAAACCAGTATTGCTTATCTCCGCCAAACCTTAGTGCAATTTATCTTTGATCCGTGGGCGGGTGTCACCACCAGTGAACACTATGACTCCAGTTTCCGAGGATTCTTTGCCACCTCAAGTACGGGAACCTTAACTTCACCCAGTGATTTAAATAGTACGGCTGGGGAGGCGGAAGATCTTTCAACGACCGTTAAATTGTCGGGGTCTAATCAAACCGCATTCAATGTTGATGCGATCTTGAATAAAGCCCTTACAAATTTCACCAAAGAAGACTATTTGACCAAACTCTTACTCCCCGTAGGACAAATTTATATGGGTGTTACGCCCAAAGTTATGGCAATCTTAAACTCGAAACGAGATATGTTTAATACGACCACATTCCAATCTTCAACCAATTTCTATCGCCAAGATTTCATTAATGTGGGTATTATTCCTATTGTACATACCCATTTTGATCCAAATGCCTCCGTGGCTGAAGATGGGACCACCACCTTAGTTCTTTTCGCCGATCCTCAAAGTGATTTTACCTTATACAATATTCCCCCACCCGAGGGTGAAGCATGGTCGGAATGGGATAAAGAAACCAACGTAAAAGATGGCATCAAAACCTATTCCTATGAACGTCACAAGAAACTCGAGTTTGCGTGTCAAGCCCGTGGCTACTGGTTTAATACCTCTGCCACTGCTGGAAGCGTATTTAAGAAAGTCTGTCATATCAAAGTCACCACCTTTGATGACGCAGATTAAACTTTCTTTTTTTTCTTTTCTACTCATTACGGAGGATTTCCTATGGCATCAGAATACGGCATTGCAACGGTCAGCGAATTAGAAACCCAATCATCTCGAGACTATTCAACTTACGCCCCCGTCTCTGGCACCAGTCGATACACCGATGATATTGTCGAAGGACAAATCACAGTCGCAGAGCGAATGGTCATTGCAGAAGCCCATAAAATTTATGGTTCGGATGCCCCTGTTTTGGATGGCATCAAAGTCTGTGTTTTAAAAATCGCAGAGATTCGAATGGAAAACCTCCTCATTAAAGATCGCTTTTTAGATGGCGAGATCATTGATGATTACATTTATTTTCAAACTTACTTAAAAGACACTTTGGCAAAACCCAAACGAACGAATTACCTCATCGGGTTCCAATCCGTGGAGGATGTGTAAGCATGCCACGGGTAAAACAACGAGTTATTTTTGGGCAGAAGGTCAAAGCCCTCCCCAAAGCCAAAGGGTCATTACAAAATATTGCAAAATCCAAGGTTATTACCAAAATTCAAGAAGATTTAACCCAACAAGGGCGTCAACAAACCCAAGCCGCCCGTGACCAACGCTCCAAACAAAAACAAAACGATTTCATACATATTGCTAATTTACGTAAAGCCCGTACCGTAAAACGACTTCAACATTTTCAAGGCCAAACCGTGCCATTTAGCAGTCCCAATATTAATCCCTTCAAAGTTATTACCCCCTATCTTCCCATTGAAGTCCCGACCTTTAAACCCGCCATAACCCCTAAAAAAACCGAATGGCGAACAACGGCAGCGGGAAAAATTGCCGAGATACGGCAACAAGTCCAAGCAGGGCAAAAACAATTCCGTCAAGCCTTAGATGCGGCAATGATAGAAAAAGATCTAAATCGAGCCAAGACTCGAGCCGCTTTACAAGCCCGATCTCAGCGAACGGCGCAACAACAATTAACCAAAACAAAACGCCAAGCCAATATTTCCACAGCCCGTATTTTAAAGGGGATGCGTAATAAAACGGGATCAGTCGTCTCTTCTAACGTGGCTGCGGTGGATTATAACGAATTAACCTCGAAACTCTATGTCGCTTTTTTGAATGGCTCTGAATACGAATATGATTTGTCGGGGGTCTCGGATGGTGTTAAATATGCCATTAAAATCTATACGGGACAAGCCAGTTGCACGACCAAAGGGGTCTCTCAATACAATGGACGACGATGGTGGGTGGGTAAAAACCCTTCCGTCGGTGCGGCAGTATGGAAATATCTCCGTCGGGCAGCGATTCCGTATCGCAAAGTCTCGGGACATCAATTCCAATATCAACAAGTGGGGTGGCCCTAAATGGCAGACTTTGGACTCGATGAAGAAATTGCCACCCAACTCAATACGGCGTGGGATATCACGATCATTGCAAAACCCGTTATTTGGAGTTCTAAACAACGAGGTGCGCCCCCCAATGGAAACCAGATCAAGGTCAGTGAACAACCTAACTCGGGGCGACTCTATAATCACACATGGGATCGGAGTGCGGCGTTTCGAGACCGCCAAGCCGAGATCTCCCTTATTGGTATCGATGGGAGTGATGCGAAAAAGTATATCTTGGCTATTACGAAAGCCCTTTATGCGAAAACCATTACGGGGGGGTTCTGGAAAATAGAATCTTTTGACGAAGCGGAGAAACAAGACCGCCGAGTTGCCCCTAAATTACGAGTCCGAGAGACTCGCTTTGTACTCTCAACGGAGTGGTAAAAACTATGCCAACAACAA